>Ga0136643_10017580_pt1 | contig 10767 bp, 12 predicted proteins | sample TergutLab28metaG_FD_96883 | JGI IMG/M metagenome (GOLD analysis project Ga0136643, IMG submission 96883) | Labiotermes labralis P1 segment gut microbial communities from Petit-Saut dam, French Guiana - Lab288 P1 (version 3) (version 3) | ecosystem: Host-associated > Arthropoda: Insects >... | reverse complement strand
CGGCCAGATCTCGATGCTCCCGCGCGGTGTCGAGGAGTACCTCGAGCGGCGCCGCGCCTCGAGCGAGCAGCAGGTCGCGAGGAGCGAGGGCGCGACCGCCGCGTCGAGACCGGGGGAGTCGCTCACGCAGAACATCCCGGCCAAGCCCAAGGCGGGCAGCGCTGAGGAGCGCGCTGCGCGGAAGACGCTGGCTCGCCTGGACAAGGTGCTCGAGCGGCTGGCCCAGCGGGAGGCCGAGCTCACCGAGGAGATGGGCCGCCACCTCGACGACCCCGTCAGGCTGACCGACCTCAGCACCGCCCTCGGCCAGGTGCACGAGGAGCGGGAGGCCGCCGAGCTGGAGTGGCTCGAGGCGGCCGAGGTGGTCGAGTAGGAGGGCGTCAGGTACGACGCACCGCCCTCAGGCGTACGGCGCGAGCAGCCGCCGGAGCAGGCCGGCGAGGGTGTGCTGGTCGGATGTGGAGAGGCCGGCCAGCAGGCCCCTCTCGGCGTCGAGCAGCGCGGCGAACGCCCCGTCGACGGCGTCCTTGCCCTCCGGCGTGAGTCGCACGAGCACCCCACGGCGGTCGGACGGGTCGGGATGGCGCTCGACCAGGCCGCGATGGACGAGGCGGTCGACGCGGTTGGTCATGGTCCCGCTGGTCACCAGCGTCTCGCGCAGCAGCCGGCCGGGGGAGAGCTCGTACGGGTCGCCCGCGCGCCGCAGGGCCGCCAGCACGTCGAACTCCCAGGACTCGATGGAGTGCGCGGTGAACGCCGTACGACGCTCGCGGTCGAGGTGGTGGGCGAGCCGGGAGATGCGGCTGAAGACGGCGACGGGTGCGAGGTCGAGGTCGGAGCGCTCGCGCGCCCACGCCTCGGCCAGCTCGTCGACCTCGTCCCGCATGGCTGCACTTTATAACCACGGATAAGAATCTCGATGTCAAGATAGTGCGTGGTTACCCTGGAGCGCGTGGAACAGCTCCTGCGCACGACCCGGCTGCCGACGGTCACGCTGACCTCGCTGGTCTGGGGCGACATCGACGACCCCGAGCTCCCGCTCGCCGTGCTGCTGCACGGCTTCCCCGACACCGCGCACACGTGGCGCCACCTGGCGCCGCACCTCGTGGAGGCCGGCTACCGCGTGGTGGCGCCGTTCACGCGCGGCTATGCGCCCTCGACGCTGCCCAGCGACGGCAGCTACCACGTCCCGGCGCTGATGTCCGACGCCCTCGCCCTCCACGCCGAGTACGCCGGCGACGACCGTGCCGTCCTCATCGGTCACGACTGGGGAGCGATCACCGGCAACGGCATCGCCGCGATGCGCGACCAGCCGTACGGCGCGATCGTGTCGCTCGCCGTGCCCCCGATCCCGGCGATGAATCCCACCGGCGGCGACCTCACGCACTGGCTCGGGATCCTGCCGCGTCAGGCGGCGATGAGCTGGTACACCCTGTTCAACCAGATCCCGGCGCTGCCCGAGCAGCGCTTCGACAGGCTGGTGGAGCACCTGTGGCGCCGTTGGTCGCCGGGCTACCACCCTGGCGAGGACCTCGCCCTGCTGGCGGCCTCCACGCCCGACCGCGCGCGCCGGTCCGCCGCGATCGGCTACTACCGGGCGCAGGCGCGGCCCTGGCAGGTCCCCGACCTCTACAACGACGAGGCCGCAGCCTGGACCGGCCCGCCGCTGCTGCCGATCCTCTACCTGCACGGCGCCTTCGACGGCTGCCTCGACCCGCGCTGGGTCGACCGCGTCATGCCTCGGCTGCCGGCCGGCAGCAGGGTCGCGCTGGTCCCCAGCGCCGGGCACTTCCTGCAGCTCGAGCAGCCGCGCGTGGTCGCGGGCCACGTCCTGGGGCACCTCGAGACCCGGCGCTGATTGCAGCGACCCGGGTCCTGCGGGGCGGATGAGCGGGCCCGAGAAGAAGCTCATCCACGTCGCACCGTTGTGCCCCCCAGACACCTCGGTACGTGATCCCGCAGGACCCGAGCCCTGCTAGCCGACGGCCACGAGGCCGCCGATCTCCCGAGGCAGCGGAGCGAGTCCGACCTCGGCAGCTTGTTCGCGACACAGGTCGACGACGACCGCGATCACCGCCGCGGCGTGGGAGTCGCCCGCCTGCTCGGCGAGGTCCACGACCCGTGCGGTGTACGGCGACCACGGGTCGGCCATCACCATCGCGATGTGGTGGCGCCACTCGACGACGGTCCCGTGGGACGCGATGTCGACCAGCTCCTCCGGTGAGTCGAGCACCGGGACCGTCCAGGTCCGATCGGTGCCCTGGACCAGCAGCGCCTGTGCGGCCCGGAGCGACGCATGGTCGATCTGGTCCGCCCGGTGCTCGGTCAGGGGATCCGCCGCGAGGCGGGCCCCCAGGGAGGCGGAGACCATCCGCCTGATCGCCCGGCTGGTCAGCGGCAGCGCGGCATGGCCCTCGAGGGGTGCGCCGTGCCGGTGCTGGAGGCGGGCGAGCCGGGTGCCGCCGAGGTGCTCGGCGAGGTCCGCCAGCGCCGCGTGGTCGAGCACGTCGCCGAAGACGGCGAGCCCGAACAGGTTCGAGGCCGCCGAGACCGCGGGGATCGAGTGGGCGCCGTCGTGGGTCTCCACGAGGTCCAGCAGCCGCTCCCAGGCGTCGAGGTCCGGCGCGGGCACCCACGCGGTCCGGTCCAGGACGTCCAGGACGATCTCGAGTGGTCGTTGGTGGCCCGGCGCCACCCTCCGCCGCCGGGCCACCAGCTGCTCCCGCAGCACGGTGGCCCGGCGGGCCATCGCGCGAGGGCGCAGGTCGATGACGTGGAGCGCAGCCGTCCCCGAGGCGCGGGTGCGCATCGTGATCGTCATGTGTCTCCTCACATCAGCGGCCCTTGGCGGGCCGTTCACCGATCCAGACGTGGCGCGTCACGGAACATCACGCGGTTTTCGCGGAATCTTGAAAAAAGTGCGGAAATGGCAAGATCGTGGGAGCAGAACCCGACAACTGGGGGCCACCGATGTCGTACGACGCCACCGCCGCGTCCGAGGAGCAGCTGCTCCGACGCGTGCGCGCAGGTGACAACGACGCCTACCAGGAGCTCTACAGCGACCACGTCGACGGCGCCCGTCAGCTCGCCCGGATCCTCGTCGGGGCCGACCAGGCCGACGAGCTGGTCGCCGAGTCGTTCGCGCGCGTGCTGGCCGCGCTGCGCGGCGGGGGCGGCCCTCACGAGAACTTCCGCGCCTACCTGCACGTCACCGTCCGCAACGGCTACCGCGACTCGCTGCGCGCGACGCGCGAGTCCCCGGTCTCCGACCAGCCGTGGCTGCTCGACGACGCCGAGCCCGACACCGTCGAGACGATGGTCGAGGGCCTCGACGAGTCCGTCGCCTCCGACGCGCTCGCGACGCTGCCCGAACGCTGGCAGCAGGTCCTGTGGCACGTCGAGGTCGAGGGTCGCAAGCCCGCCGAGGTCGCCGAGCTGCTCGACATCGCCCCTCGCACGGTCTCCTCGCTCGCCCACCGCGCTCGCGAAGGGCTCAAGCGCGCCTACCTCGACATGCACGCGGGGCCGGCGCCCGCACGTGACGAGTGCCGCTGGGTGCACGCCCGGATGAGCCAGTCCGCGCGCGGCGACCTGAGCGCGCGGGCCCAGCACAAGCTCGATGGGCACCTCGACGACTGCCCGGAGTGCAGCGCCGCGTTCCTGGTCGTCGGTCAGCTCAACAGCAAGCTGGCGGCGTACGTCCTGCCGCTGGTCCTGCTCGGCGTCGTCGGCCGCTCGGGCAAGGTCGTTGCCTGGCTGGCCGCCGGGCTGGGTGGAGGCGCCGTGGCCGGCGGGGCGGCCACGGGCGGAGCCGCGTCGGGCGGCACCGCCGCCGGTGCCAGCTCCGGCGGGGCGTCCACCGGACCCGTGGCAGTCGGCGTCGTCGCGGCGGTCGCCGTCGCGGCCGTGGCAGCAGGAGCCTGGGCGGTCACCGCCCACCACGGCAAGACCCCGGTCGAGACCAGGCCGTCGGCAGCTGCCCCACGGCACCCGGCGCCGGCAGGCGGAGCGCCCAAGCCCGCCCCGGCCCACAAGGCTCCGGCCAAGCCGGCGAGGAGGCCGGCCCCCAAGCCTGCGCCGGCCCCGGCTCCGGTCCAGCAGCCGGTGAGCCGGGCGAGCTCCGCCCCCGCTCCGAAGGGTCCGGCCCACACGCCGGCGCCGCACCCGCAGCCGATCACCTCGCCGAGTCACCAGCCCAGCCCCCAGCCCAGCCCCCCGGCGCCGCCGCCGGCGCCGCCGGCGCAGGGCGTGTGCGGTGGTCTCCTCGCCGGTCCCTGCGCAGCGCTGAAGTCGCTGGTCCCGCTGCTGCACAGCCTCGGCCTGGGTTGATCCCGAGATCGGCTCCTCGGTTACTGATGAGTAACCTGGGCGCATGAGCCAGCTCCACACCCTCTGGAAGAGCACTGCCGGGCTTCCGGTCGTCGGCAAGACCGTCGGCAAGCGGGTCTTCTCGTTCGCGTTCAGCCAGAAGGCGCCGTACTTCGCGACGATCCACCCCCGCGTGGTCGACCTCCGGCCCAACTACGCCGAGGTCCGGATCCCCAAGCGGCGCGGGGTCCAGAACCACATCGGCACCGTGCACGCGATCGCGCTGTGCAACGGTCTGGAGATGGCGATGGGCGCGCTGGCCGAGGTGACGATCCCCGCGTCGAAGCGGTGGATCCCCAAGGGGATGGAGGTCGCCTACACGGCCAAGGCGACGAGCGACATCCGCTGCATCGCCGAGACCGACCAGGAGCAGTGGGACACGGCCGACGGCGACCTGCCCGTGCGCGTCAAGGGCGTGCGCGACGACGGCACCGTCGTGGTCGAGGGCGTCATCAGGCTCTGGGTGACCGACAAGAAGAAGTAGGTCAGCGCCCGCGGGGGATACTCGGCGCATGCCGTCGTGGGACCCCCAGCGCTACCTGACGTACGCCGACCAGCGCGGGCGGCCGTTCGTCGACCTGGTCGCCCGCATCGGCGCCGCGTCGCCGCGCGCGGTCGTCGATCTCGGCTGCGGGCCGGGCAACATGACGATGCTGCTCGCCGAGAAGTGGCCCGAGGCGGACATCCTCGGCGTCGACAGCTCGCCGGACATGGTCCAGCGGGCCCGCGCCGACCACCCCTCCGCACGGTGGGAGCAGGCCGACGTGCGCGAGTGGCACGGCGAGGCCGACGTGCTGGTATCCAACGCGATGCTGCAGTGGGTGCCCGACCACCTCGCCCTGCTGCCCTCGCTGGCGGCCCGTTCCGCGCGCGAGTGGCTGGCGTTCCAGGTGCCCGGCAGCGAGTCGTTCCCGTCGCACACCCTCGGCGAGGAGCTGGCCTCGATGGCGGAGTACGCCGCCCACACCGCCGGTCGCGAACAGCTGGTGTCCCACGACCCGGCCGACTACCTCGCGGCCCTCGCGGCCGACTTCGACGTCGACGCCTGGGAGACCACCTACCTCCATGTGCTGCACGGCGACGACGCCGTGTTCGAGTGGTTCAGCGGCACCGGCCTCCGCCCGATCCTGGACGCGCTGCCCGACGACCTCCGCGCGCGGTACGTCGACGAGCTCAGGCCGATGCTGCGGGCGGCGTACCCCTCTCGCGACGGGGTCGTGCTGCTGCCGTTCCGGCGTGTGTTCGTGGTCGGCCGCCGCCGCTGAGCGGATTCCCGGCGCGGCGTCGCGTCGCCGTACGCTTGGCGGGTCATGAGCAGCGCGCGCACGTACCAGGTCCGCACCTACGGGTGCCAGATGAACGTCCACGACTCCGAGCGGATCGGTGGGCTTCTCGAGGACGCCGGGTACGTCGCGGCGAGTGACGACGAGCAGGCCGACGTGGTCGTGTTCAACACCTGCGCGGTCCGCGAGAACGCCGACAACAAGCTCTACGGCAACCTCGGCCACCTCGCGCCGGTCAAGGCGAGGAAGCCGGGCATGCAGATCGCGGTCGGCGGCTGCATGGCCCAGAAGGACCGCGACACCGTCGTCCAGCGCGCGCCGTGGGTGGACGTCGTGTTCGGCACCCACAACATCGGCTCGCTGCCGGCGCTGCTCGAGCGAGCGCGGGTGCAGGAGGAGGCGCAGGTCGAGATCCTCGAGTCGCTCGAGGTCTTCCCGTCGACCCTGCCCACCAAGCGCGACTCGGCGTACGCCGCCTGGGTGTCGATCTCGGTGGGTTGCAACAACACCTGCACGTTCTGCATCGTCCCGTCGCTGCGCGGCAAGGAGAAGGACCGCCGCCCGGGCGACGTCCTGGCCGAGATCCGGGCCCTGGTCGCCGAGGGCGTCTCCGAGGTGACGCTGCTGGGTCAGAACGTCAACGCGTACGGCGTGGAGTTCGGCGACCGTCAGGCCTTCTCGAAGCTGCTGCGCGCGTGCGGTGAGGTCGAGGGCCTGGAGCGGGTGCGCTTCACCTCGCCGCACCCAGCCGAGTTCACCGACGACGTCATCGAGGCGATGGCCGAGACCCCGAACGTCATGCCGTCGCTGCACATGCCGCTGCAGTCGGGCTCGTCGAGGCTGCTCAAGGAGATGCGACGCTCCTACCGCCAGGCGAAGTTCCTCGGGATCATCGACCGGGTCCGCGAGGCCATCCCGGACGCCGCCATCACCACCGACATCATCGTGGGCTTCCCGGGCGAGACCGAGGAGGACTTCCAGGAGACGCTGCACGTCGTGCGCGAGGCGCGCTTCTCCGGCGCCTTCACCTTCCAGTACTCCAAGCGCCCCGGCACCCCCGCCGCCACCCTGCCCGACCAGGTCGCGCCTGAGGTGGTCAAAGACCGCTACCAGCGGCTCGTGGACCTCCAGAACGAGATCTCGTGGGAGGAGAACCGGCGCCAGGTCGGCCGCACCGTCGAGGTGATGGTCGCCGAGGGCGAGGGCCGCAAGGACGGCGACACCGGTCGCCTCTCCGGACGTGCCCCCGACAACCGCCTGGTCCACTTCAACGGTGCGCTCGCGCAGGGCGAGCCGCTGCGACCGGGCGACATGGTCACGGTCACCATCACCCGGGGGGCCCCGCACTACCTGGAGGCCGACGGCGACATCCTGTCGGTCCGTCGCACCCGTTCGGGCGACGCCTGGGCCGCGCGCAACGGGGTCTCGGCCAGCGGTGGGGGCGCCGGCGTCGGGCTCGGCATGCCGACCATCGGCGTGCCCGCCCCGCTCCCCGACGCGCCCACCTGCCGCTGACCGCCCTCAAGCGGGTGCGTCGCGCCGGTTGCTTGCCGGCAGGCAAGTCGGCGGTCGGCTGTTGGGCGGTTGCTTGCCCGCAGGAAACCGCCGGAGTGCGTGCTTGCCAGGTTGCCTGCCGGCAGGCAGGAGCCGGAGCGATGCGCCGGCGAGAGGGCCTGACGGTCGATCAGGCCGCCGGCGCGCTGTCGCCGGCGGCGCGAGCGGCGAGCGCGAGGATCGCGTCGTCGAGGATCTTGCGCGCGATCGCCGGCGCGATCGGCGCGATCGGCGCGATCGGCGCTGACGCCGCGATGTGCACGCCGTCGACCAGGGCGAGGATCGCGCACACCTCGGCGAGCGACAGCCGACGTCCGCTCCAGCGCTCGAGGGCCGTCCGCGTCTCGCGTCGGAGGCCGTGGTTGGTCATGGCGAGCGCCCGAGCGGGGCCCGTCTCGCCGTCGGCCCGGTCGGCGCGAGCGATCTCGCGCAGCGTGTGCCAGATGCGCGTCCCGGTCCGCTCCTCCTCGGTGACCGGCACGGCCAGCCTGGGCGGACGTCCGGTCCCGTCATCGAACAGCCCGTCGGTCGACCAGGCGCAGAACCTCGTGCCGAAGCGGCCCGCCACGATCTCGTGCAGGTAGGCGGCCGGAGCGCTCTCGTGCCTCGCGGCCTCGAGCTCGGTCTTGAGCCGCTGCGTGAGCCCTTGTCGACTCATCCCCATGCCGGCAGCGACCAGCCCGAGGGACAGCCGGGGCACGCCGGTGGTCGCCAGCAGCCGGACCGCCGCGTCGGTGAGCTCGTCGGTGAAGGCGAGCGACTGCGGCTCGAGGAACAGGCTCATCCGGTCAGCGAAGCACGCCCGACCGACAAGCGGGTGCGCTTGTCCACAGGTCCGGCCGCCTCGGCAGCCTCGGAAGGGTCAGAAGCCGAACGACGTCAGCGCTGGTACGTCGGGCAGCAGCCCCAGCACGTACCGCTCGTGCGGCACCACCGGCTCGGCCAGCCGGTCGAGGTCCGCGATCGGGCACCAGCGGAGGTCGGCGCACTTCGCCGGCTCGAGGATGCGCGGCTCCGGCGACCAGCTCCGCGCCACGAAGAAGAAGTCGACGCGCTCGTCGATGTCATGACCATGGGCGGTTCGCTGCATCGACGTCGCGAACCGGAGGTCCAGCGAGATGACGCCGAGCTCCTCGGCCGCCTCCCGCCGTGCGGCATCCGTCGCCGTCTCGCCGCGCTCGATGTGACCGGCTGCCGCGGAGGCCCAGTGGCCGTCCATGAACCCGGTGTTCTGCCGCAGCTGCAGCAGCACCTCGTCGCCGGTCTCGCCGGCGCGCAGGAACAGGACGTACGCCGCCGGCACGACCGAGAAGCGAGCGACCCCGGACGTCGGGTCGATGATCGTCATCCGGGGTCGCCCTCCAGCCTGTCGCGCGTCAGAGGTTGCCGAGCGCGTCCTTGGCCTTGTCGGCCGCGGAGCCGATCTGGTCGCCGTACTTGCCGCCGGTCTTGTCATCGGCGACCTGGGCGGCCTTGTCGATGGCGCCGTCGAGCTGGCCCTGGGAGGCCGCGTTGCTCAGCTTGTCCTTGGCGTCGTCCAGAAATCCCACGAGATACCCCCAATTGGATCGGTGTCGGCCCCCGTCGGGCCGGCTCCCGACACAGTAGCCAGCGCCTGCGAGGATTGGCGACGTGTCCGTCCAGCTCCCGATCGTCGCGATCGTCGGCCCGACGGCCAGCGGCAAGACGAGCCTGTCGGTCGAGCTGGCGGAGGCTCTCGGCGGCGAGGTGATCAACACCGACGCGATGGCGCTCTACCGCGGCATGGACATCGGCACCGCCAAGCCGACCGCCGCCGAGCGTCGCGCCGTCCCGCACCACCTGCTCGACACGCTCACCGTGCGCGAGCCCGCCTCCGTCGCGGAGTTCCAGGGATGGGCGCGCGGGTTGGTCACCGAGCTGCGCGCCCGTGGCACCACGCCGGTCCTCTGCGGCGGCTCCGCCCTGTACACCCGCGCGATCGTCGACCGCTTCGACTTCCCGGGCACCGACCCGGACGTCCGGGCCCGGCTCGAGGCCGAGCTCGAGGCAGACGGCACGGCCTCGCTCTTCGCCCGACTCCGCGAGCTCGACCCGGTCTCCGGCGAGCGGATCGAGCCCGACAACGGCCGCCGCATCGTGCGTGCCCTCGAGGTCATCGAGCTCACCGGCAAGCCGTTCAGCGCCCGCCTGCCCGTCCAGGAGTACGCCGACCCCGACACCCTTCAGATCGGCGTGATGATCGAGCGCGAGGAGCTGGACGCACGCATCGAGGCGCGCGTGCAGCGGATGTTCGACGACGGTCTCGTCGCCGAGGTCGAGCGCCTCCTCGCCGAGGGCCTCGCCGAGGGCCGTACGGCGTCCGTGGCGATCGGCTACCGCCAGGTCATGGCCCACCTCCGCGGCGACCTCACCCTCGCCGAGGCACAGGAGCGCACCGTCGCCGCCACCCGCAAGTTCGCCCGCCGCCAGATGGCCTGGTGGCGCGGCGACGAGCGCATCGGCTGGGTGAGGTACGACGACCCCGACCGGGTCGCGAAGGCGTTGGCAGCCGTCCGCGCCTTCGCCGTACGCTGAATGGCGTGAGCTACCCCTTCCTCAAGGGCCACGGCACCGAGAACGACTTCGTGCTGCTGCCCGATCACGACGGCAGCGTCCACGGCGACCTGCCGATCGAGAGGGTGCGCGCGCTGTGCGACCGGCGTGCCGGCATCGGCGCCGACGGCGTCCTCCGCGTCGTCCGCACCGCCCAGGTGGTCGAGCCCGCCCAGGTGGTCGAGCCTGTCGAGACCCCCGGGGCCGAGTGGTTCATGGACTACCGCAACGCCGACGGCTCGATCGCGGAGATGTGCGGCAACGGCGTCCGTGTCTTCGGCCGCCACCTCGCCCTCGAGGGCCTGGTCGATCCGTCCGTGCCGGTGCCGATCGCGACCCGCGACGGCATCAAGGTGCTCACCTTCGCCGACGGCAGCGCCGAGGGCGAGATCACCGTCGACATGGGCATGCCGAAGGTGCTCGAGGAGACCGAGGTCGGTGTCACCGTCGACGGCAGTGCCCGTCGCTGGACGGCCCGCCACGTCGACATGGGCAACCCGCACGCCGTCGCCTTCCTCGACGACGGCCAGGACCTCGCCGACGTCGGCCCGCTCACCAGCCGGCCGTCGTACGACGCCGGGGTCTACCCGGACGGCGTCAACGTCGAGTTCGTCGTACGACCCGGCGACGCCCACCTCGCCATGCGCGTCCACGAGCGGGGATCGGGCGAGACCCGGTCGTGCGGCACGGGCGCGTGCGCGGTGGCGGTGGCGGGCGCGTTGCGCGACGTTCCCGAGGGCGGTGCGCGGGACGTGCCCTATCGCGTCGACCTCCCCGGCGGCACCCTCACGATCACCTGGACCGCCGACGACCGGATCCTGATGGCCGGCCCGGCCGTCCTCGTCGCGAGCGGCGACACCGACCTCTAGGGCATGTCTCCTTATCCGCCGCCTACTGCGCGGACTTTCGCATCCGATCTCGCTGCGTTGGGGCCGCTCGACGTGCGATCCAGCATGCCTTCGCGTCCCCGCCTCGCCAGATCGGCGCG
>Ga0136643_10017578_pt1 | contig 10768 bp, 4 predicted proteins | sample TergutLab28metaG_FD_96883 | JGI IMG/M metagenome (GOLD analysis project Ga0136643, IMG submission 96883) | Labiotermes labralis P1 segment gut microbial communities from Petit-Saut dam, French Guiana - Lab288 P1 (version 3) (version 3) | ecosystem: Host-associated > Arthropoda: Insects >... | reverse complement strand
TTTTTTTAACTTCACGTAGTTTGTAACCCGATTATGTGCGACGGTGTAAGCAACCAACAAGATGCATCTAATTCCGTTTATTGATCTTTATTGATCTTTTTTTAACTTCACGTAGTTTGTAACCCGATTATGTGCGACGGTGTAAGCAACCAACAAGATGCATCTAATTCCGTTTATTGATCTTTATTGATCTTTTTTTTAACTTCACGTAGTTTGTAACCCGATTATGTGCGACGGTGTAAGCAACCAACAAGATGCATCTAATTCCGTTTATTGATCTTTATTGATCTTTTTAAAAAATTCGGCTCTACATGTTTCGGGCGACAAACTCGCCCATCTTCAGGAGCACTTTTTGACTGTATATACAGCTTTCGGTACAATGCACAGATATTGCTGCTGACCGGTGATAATCACCGGTCAGCAGCAATATCGGCGCATTGTACCAAAAGATATATATACAGTCAAAAAGTTCTCTTGAAATGGGCGAGTTTGTCGCCCGAAACATGTAGAGCTGATTTTTTTTAAAAGATCAACAAACGGAATTAGTTGCATCTTGTTGATTGCTCACGCCGTCCTTCTAAAGATGCAAGGTCTCACAAGCGTCTAGTTCCTATTATGTGCATTTGTTGGTATTATGACTCACGTATGCGATGTGTTTAACAATTCCGATCCATGCGTTACTTTTTCATTAAACATTTCAAGAACAAAGGTATCTACGGATATGACGGGTTTTATTCTTCTCCGTAACGATGGTTTAAAAATATTCTGCTCCGATTAATAGGACATGTGGCTAGCCACGATGGAGATGCTTGCACAAACACATGTAGGTCTTCACGTAAAGTATCCGTTATCATCAGAATTAATCCAACTAGAACCCGTCAACAAATTTTTGTGGTAATAAAAAAAATATAACAAGTTACAGAATAAAAATATTCATTATTTACAACAACACACTGGCAATAAGACTTACCAAATGGAACAACTCCGCAAGAAGGTTTCACTAATCTAATTAATCAAATTTTCAAAGCACGGCGTTGCCGATCATTAACCCCACCCCCCCGCCCCCCCAAAAAAAAGTCCCGGTTCGACAAAATTTAATATAATCGCCGTTGTTCTGCTGCAATTTTCCTCACATAATAACGCTTTCAGTCATTTCCTACCTCACAGAAAAACCTCCATTGCGAAGACCAGACGGTTAATGCTGTTTTCGGAAACAATCTTTGCTTATTGAAGGAGAAGACTGACATAAGATCTTCACTCTGTGGGTAGAATGCAGTCTTTTACTGTCCAACCAGACGGTGCTACACGTAATTGCCACTGTGCTGTAAAGGGCTGCGCAGAGTAGCTTTGCGAACAGTCAGCTAAGCAGCGGTGCCATGCGTGATTCTCTTTTCACCCCTTCAGTAAATAGAAAGTACGTCAAGTTGCCTTGTCCCCAGGGTCATCGGAAGCGATCGGAGGCGTCACCCGCGCGACCCCACAACACCCACCTCTGCCGTACGATAACATCGCAGCGACTACAGACTCCATGCAGTGGCGGATTTCGAGACAACATGGTGTAGCTAAATCAGCATTACTCAGGCATGACATAAAATTAGTCACAAAAGGGCGCACGTTACTTTTTCTTGGCTACATTTACTTCCGCCGTTCTCTGTAATCGTACATTGCTTAACCTGTATCAGATCTGGGGTTGACGCGGTCTTTTTTTTACATGGAGCCTGGTATCAGCGCCTTGTAGGGACATGCTGCCTTCACCTTCAGGGTGGAACATGAAAGTAATACCTATCTCGAAAAATTGGTAACAACCTACCACACTGGGGGAAATCACGTTAAAGGAAACCATCATTGTATTTTGTAACTGATCTTCGTTAATTGTTTAAAATTGAGAACAGGCAATGATCACCAATTTCGGTGACTCGGCAACAGAAGTTGCCTACCGGCTTCGCAAAGCCCGTCTGTGTTCATCCGTTCATACGCGTGCAAGGACTCGAAAACCACTTACCGAATTTCGTAACAACTGACACGGAGTTTCACTCAAATTTCTCGACAAAAATTCTATTTCGATAAAATCCGACAGTAACTGACTTGTTACACGAAGTCCTGGGTGATGCCAGAAGCGTCTCTAGCGCAAGTTTCATTTAAACTCGCTAATTACCTACCGAAGCAAGGAAATTTACAGCGACGCAAACACACTGAATTCTCGATACACTTTTTCAGCCAGTTTTTGACTTAAGTAACGAAAAGGGGGGAAAAACGCACAAGAAATGTTATATGCCCTACCCTGTTCCAGCAATAACCCTCATACTGGCAGGTACATCCGAAATGAACTTCTGCCCGTCCATTATACAGCAACAAAACACCCTAGGCAACATGGATTAATTTACATTTAATCAAACGGAAACGATCATAAACCATCTGAAGCAATTAATGTACTCATATTTATTTAGAAAATAATTTCATGTCTTTGAGAAACAATGTGTCTTATTGCACATACCAACAGGAAATTACGGGAAGAATGTATGTTTATTCTTGGAATCATATGAGACATACACGGACATATACACGCCCTTACGCTGTCAGCAAAAAGCAATTTGTGAATGTACAAACGGACGAAGCAAATCCCACGGGCGTTATAGACAGAAACTACCAAATCGTATCTGAGGGCCTAGTCCGGTGGTCCCATTCCTGAATGCCGCGCCTTTCTCTTCGTATGTCAATGGCGGCGGGTCTCGACTTTTCAATGCCAGTGGCACAATAGCTCCATTTCTAAATTATTACTTTCATCACCTGTAAACAGTTAACTGCTACATCCTTTCATTTTCATTTTTAAACAGATTTATTGTACAGAGAGTATATACAGTGTGCACAAGGATAATTTTTTAAAAAAATGTTCCCTTAACCAATTTGAAGAAATATTTGCACTACGGCACAAGTGGAACTGAAGAATACGTACAGAAATGGTGCAAATAAGTCTGTGAAAAATTACGAACAAAAAAACACTGCGACTTTCGGTAAGATAATTAAGGAAGTATAAGCTTCGTAATTTTATGTTTATGTTTTTCATACAAGTTGGTCGGGTCGGCTAGAGTATAATTTGTTGGACTAAGGGGTTGGGGTGTGGGGGGCAATGAGCGACACATTTGCCATTAAGTCGGTGGATGACAACAGGGATGGGCTTAATGTTTAGTGTGTTGTGCAGGTTGGAAATAGGGGTACGTCTGGGATGGTTACCGATGACTCGGAGACATTTAGGCTAGGTAACTTGGAGGATAAGGTAGTTGGAAAAGCATGTGGAGCCCCAAACAGGGTTGATACGGCCTAATGCCTGCATGGTTAACGAAATATACGCTATGGGGTGTCAGTGGACAAGTGAACAGACTTGCAAGCTTATACGTGGAATACACAATACATGCGCCCTCTCGCCGAACGGCATACGTCACACATTCCATAGCAGATACCAAACGGCACGATACACAAGTCGCTCAACTCATACCAGATGTATAAACCTGCAGTTTCAACTCACATTCTGCTAATATTATTCACTAATGATGGTGGATCTGGCCTCTGCATGTGCTGCAGTACGCATTCACCCTCATTAAGCGAAACGTGTTTGCTGAAACACGCCAACGAGCTGCTGAATAAACACATCTCAATGTTCCGACAAAGTTGTGGCACCTAAACTTCCCAAAGCAGCGTTGCTGAAGATTCAAGTCTTCTGGGATGGCACCCCGTGCCGACTGACAAATACTTATGGCGTTTCGAGAAAAGTGGCGCCTTCAAGGTCAACTTGATCCTGACGATGAACATGACATCATTGACATGGCATAATGTCCCGGACTACCTTAATCTCCTTGTATTATATTTCTTCGACATTCTGACGACTGCTGCCAAGCTCCTTACATTTCAAACATGATTGATGGCCGAAGATTACCGTTTGTAATTATGTCGTAATCTTTGTTTTTTCGCCACACTGCTTTAGCCATCGTTCAGTCACTTGTCATTCAGTCCTACGATAAACTGCTAATCAACTTCAGGTAGCGTTCAGCTTTTACAGCTCTTACGAACCCTAACTACCTACAAGGCGACACAAAATCGACACACCATACGAGTTTCTAATAGTTACCTCACGGAAAAATATGGACTGTCGTTATTCCACATCCCACAGACTGGGCTGTTAGTCAGTGAAACCATGCATCTGTTGATAAAACTGTCCAAGAAAACAGCGCTTCCAACGTGCTGTCCAAACGGCTGACAATAATGTGGCCATACTCATTTTCATGCGAGAGCGGCCAGACGTGCGCGCACTGTGTGCAGCCGGTACGCAAAGAGCTTCATATCGTTCGGTAGCCTTTCTGTCCTTCCGTAGGTTTAGCTCAAGTTACTGGAGAACCTCTCTAAACCATTTTCCTAGTGAACCAATAAACGAGATTATGTTGTATTAAACGTTTGTATGAGATCGTTTGTCTAAACATCATCTGTTTGGTGGAGACTGTGAAAATTGGTCTGCCGGGATGCGACACCGGGTACCCTGGTAAATTTACAGACTTTCGGGTGGCGTCCCGCTTCCTTCTACAAGAAACAGCTAATATGGTCTTTCGAAACAAAGACTTTTTAAGCAACTACACAAAGAGATAAATTCTAGTAGTTCACATATGCTCTGCACATGACGCAGGACTGCTTCTCAACAAATCGCGTTTGCACGTTGGATGCCTCGACTCAATTGGCACCGTTTACAGACAGCTCAAGGTCAAGCACCGAACGCAGCATGCTTCCCATGTTACCGTGTTGCCACATGCATAAACCAAAATGTTATTAGAATATACGGTAAAATGCGACTTCCTTACAAGCTGCAGGTTTCTGTGAAACGTCCGTTCACCCAGAAAACGCGGCGTCACATTTAAGATGGCAGTGAACCTTACATTAACCACTGTGAACCACTCAACTCCGTGCTTTATGCTGATTAAATTTAGAATAACCCAGACGCTCTCTGACTGAAATGTAATATTACAATACCTTCCCAATCCCTATGTATCCCCACTGTCACCAAAGATCTCCACAGTTGAAACAATGCTCCGAAATTTTAACTACTTCTGGGTCTAGGAATCCAGTCTCTCCGTATCAAACTTCTGTGATGGTCGTTTATTTACCAAAAGGCTCTTTAACTGCAGCAGTAACCAGACCACAGGCACCTCTTCGGAAAAATCAGATATCGGGTACACATGAATGACATCTCCTACCTGTAAAGATGTGATTAATGTCTCTTCGCCAAAGGACAGGTACAAATCAACTTATGAAAGCTCTGACGCAGAAATGTTAAGCTCTTGACAATTAAAATTTTTCATGTGGCACTACCACCCAGAACGCGCGCGCGCACGTGCGTGCGTGCGCATGTGTGTGTGTGAAGACAGTTTACGAACACATTTATTTATTTATTTATTTATTTATCTATTTATCTGCAAGTAACACTTGAGATAAACCCCTACAACAGATAACAGTTCCTCGGCTAGTCAAGAAAATCCCCTGCACTTTACCAGACCAGAAACCCATAACCGTGTTCACAAGAAACCGCGACAGGTCCCAACCCACACCCAGATGAATCCAGTCCACAATCGACCACCCTATTTCCTGTATATGCTATTCAGTAATAAACTCCCATCGACGCACACGGCTCCCCAATTTAGGTTTTCCCACCAAACCCCCAAAAGTTATTCTCTCCCAAGCGTTGGACATGAAGTCACCTCATTAAGCTCCTCATTATGCTATAGTTACCTGCCTCCTGCTGTTTCTTCTTACTCTGTCACAAATATCTTCCTCGGCGCCCCCTTCTCCAACACCTTCAGCCTATGTTATTACCTCAATGTGAGAGATCAGACTTCATATCCGTACAAAACAACAAACACACGTCTTGCAATGATATAATAGTGCCAAGTTTCGTAAAAATCGGTCAAACAGTTCGAACTTTGAAGCTGGCGGACAGACATAAGCTACCGTGTTGTCAAAAAGTTTGCCCTCTTCCCTTTTCGGAACAATGGTTGGCTGAAAATGGACAGAGAGATAACGAGGGAGATGCTAAATCACGAGAAGGAAGATTAGCGCTCTCAAAGTAAGAAATTACAGGTATTAATCAAGAATCAGAGGAACTTCATATCAGCGAACCTAATCGCTCCACTTGCATTTATGGACTATACATCGAAAAGTTGTAAAAATGTGTTATTACTTTCTTCATATCTCTGTCACGGTCTGCCGCATGTAACAACTCGGGAATTGCGGAATACGTTTCCATAAAATTTGGAATTGGGTGGTTTTACTGTCGAAAAATTCACTGCAACAACGGCTAGGACAGACTAATAGTGGATAATGTGTATGGCGACGTTAGAGTAACTCTCTAAATATGTAATGGAATAAAAGCTATAGAAAGGAGAGACGTAAGTGCTTTCTGACTAGTAGTAAATTTTACACAAATCTTTCGAGTATCGAAATCATGTGTGTTGACCGTGTACCGTGTTCAGAAACTTTCTACATGAACATTAACGTTTCGATCCACTCTCCCAATTACAACAGTCAGTGAAGCCAACGTAACTGTCAGCCGTCTCCTGCAACCTACATTCTTTGTCTTGCGATGAAACACTGGTCTAAATTCGTCTCTGCCTACGGCTGGGGCTCATGGTGGTGACCACCCTTCGAGCCTGTAGTTCGGAAATCAAGAAAGGAAGCTGTACACACGTGCAATCACAACAGTAAGGGGTCTCGGTTCAATTACCTGGTTCATCGAAGCAGAATAACAAATCTCAAAATGGATGTTAATGAATAAGCGCCTAAGTTCCTTTTTATTTTTGTATTTGTTTATGGTTTATTCGTGGACCGGGTAGCTCAGTAGGTATAGCGACTGACTACTGGCCGGACGGTCCGGGATTGAATCCCGGTAGGGACGAGATTTTCCGCCCGTCCAGACTGGCCCTGGGGCCCATCCAGCCTCCTGTAAAATGGGTACCGGGTCTTTCCCGGGGGTAAAGTGCGGCCGGGGCGTGCTGCTGACCACTCACACCCTTCTAGTGTCGTGGTCATGGAAGAGTAGAGCTATACCTCTACCCACCCTCTGGACCACACCGGGCCTGTAACGGGATCACTTTACCTTTTTTATGGTTTATTTCATGAGCGTCAGAAACTGTGATTATGAGGAGTCGAAGGAAAGGGGTGTGGAAGGAGGCGGTCGTGGTTCAATTTTAGGTACTACTGCGTTATCCGCCTAATGCGGCTGCAGAAAACCACAAAAAAAGTAAGAATAATCAGTTTCGAGGATACTTGAACCCGCAACCTCCCGGATATGGAACAGGAGCGGTACCAGTTCGAGCGCTACCAGTTCGACCGGTACGTTCGGTACAAGCAGTTCGGTATTAAACACTCTGCCAAAGTTACAAGAACGTAACAAACTTTCTATTTAGACACGATTTATTCTTAAAGAATTCGTTCTCATGAAATGAGTCCTTCTTAAAAAGCTTCAATGTTATTATCTCCCACGAACATTTCATAACTACTAAACCCATGTTTATCACATGAAACTTAAAAACCCCAAATCCCAAATTATGAAGCTCCCATCCTCACAAAACACAAATTTTAAGGGACTCGCCAATATTTTGCCATCACTTGCTCACAAGAATCGACCAGCACATTTATTAAATTTCTTCACACATCATTCTTCAATTAAAATTGAAAATATAACCCAATTATATAAACGGGATAACTTTTAACGGCACTAAGTTTTTAACCAGGAAAAAAATAATGGCCACGATATTACTGTCAACCTGATGCGAGTTTCAAAACGGAGCAAGACTATCCAGTTCTATAACATACAGAGCTTAGGCCAACATGAAACTTGCGTTGTCTACTAACTCTGGCAATTCTCCACTTCAGTGTGTTGTCTTTTTGGTTATGACGTAGCGTTATGGTGCAAGTCACGCGGATATACTTTTCGGAGGTGCAAAAATGCCTTCAAATTCAGGGCAAAAGTGAGGAGAGTGTCAGATTCTGTGGTACTCCAAGTGTGTAATTTTCTACTTCTGTCCTGGAGCAGTTGCCCTAATGACCTGTCCTACTTTCCCCTACCCCCGTCATGACTAACCATACCCACCCTTCTCCAACTTCTATATAAACAGTCACTTCCCAGTTGGGCTCAATTCTACCCTGATGATGGTGAGTGCACGTTCGTTCGAAACATTTCCACCCATTTACCAGACTACATAGACGTAAAGCAGAACACCAACTAATTTTCACCGCCGTCCGCAGCCTCAAATCTTTCATCTCCACTACGTTACGCTCCGTGACGCTGTGTAGGTGTATATCCTACGATTATTTCCAAAAACATAACTAACGTTCAAAGCAAAAAAATAAGTAAACACAGCGCCACTTCTTTTGGGCTACACACTAAGACAAAATTCACCCTAGAACAGACCACGAAGGCCCAGAGGGGGAGCAGAGGTATAGCTCTACTCTTTCATTAACCTCGGCGCTAGAAAGGGGTGGGTGGTCAATGCCACGCTCCGGGAAAAACCCGGTACCCATTGTATAGGAGGCTGGGTGGGTCCCACAGCCGGTATGGACAGGTGCGGAAAATCTCGCCCCCCACCGGGATTCGATCCCCGGACCGTCCAGCCTGTAGCGAGTACCACATACTAAGATACAAATTACAATCATGGAAGCAGACCCAGGCTACCAATCCTTCGCCATGGATAAGGCCACATTGTGTGTGTCAACATCACAATACACATACAGCAGCTAAAACCAGAGAACGCTAGAATTAAGGCATCAAATTAAATGAGCAACCCTTACTTCTGTAGTTAGCAAAGGCTGGTAAATCCGTTTCGAATCATTTGCATTAAACCTACAGCAATTTTTGGACAAAGCTGTAACACATCATACTGGCAACAGCGCAGAGTAAATTCATAACTTTGTGTGTCCTATTAGGAACACGGTACAAAAGAGAACAAACATGGCATAGATTCATTTTCAGCATACTTGTGCTTCTACAGAAAAAGAGTAAACTATGATCGCACTATTCTGTCTGTGGGTGTCCGCGTCGGTCTGAGTTCCTAATTTTAATTTCTCAAAGACTTCACCTGTCTTTATAAAACTTGGTACGAGTGTTATGCCATCTGAGGCCACCCCACCAGAAAGTGCACATGCAGTTGTGACAAGGGACCCAGAGAACGCGGTCAAGAACACGCAGTACAAAATCAGTATTGCTAGGGACGCCTGTTCTTCGTTACTCGGAATGCGGACAGATAGTTGGTTCACCTTGTCAATTTGGTTGTCGTGGCAACCAGACGACTCACCTGAAGCTGGCCAATCAATATCGCGAGCAAGCAGTGACGCACGACCCATCCTCCAAGGTCACGCGATATGCCACGTGGCACGAATACGACCCACGTGACCTCTCTGCAACCCTGACCTCTCTTCAAATCACTTACTTGTTCTTCAGTGCATAGTTACATTATGAGAATCAACTTATACTTCTTTGTAACGAGTATGCAACCTTTGTACTAATGGCCGAGTTGACCCCAGTGTCCCAGAGAGTATGGCGTCACAGTACCGATCACGCCAGGGAATGCTAGAACGACGTACCAGTGTTTTGTTAGTCAAATATAGGATAATCATCAACTGTACGATTTAACATATCGGGGACTATATACTCTGCGTAACACGGTTCTGAGTTCAGAACAATATTACTTAAACCACATTTTACACTAAGAAAATCTATTCAGCAGGGACCCGGGGAATAAGCCGGACAGGGATCCGAGCTGACCGTCCGTTGTTGACACAAATAATGAGAGGAGCTATTCAATATCTTCACTCCTTTATGGCACAGGAAGAATTCATTTGCCTTCGAAGTTCTTAGCTCGAAACTGTTTACATTTTCGCAATACTAACAGCAGAGCGCCATGAAATCATCTGAAAAAATCGAAACTGGTGCGTTCTTCCATTTACAGAAAAGAGGCGGCGTTCGTGACTGCTCAAATTGTTTGAAATTTTACGAACTGTGGGGCACTTTTATTTGCCATGATTTATAAGTACTACAACTGGTAAAAGATCACAGTACGATTGTATCAAGACGGTACGAGCTTGGAGCGACTATGTTACGTCCTAAATACCCAATCTCACAAAAATTCACTTTGTGGAGGACACTCCAACCGACTCCCCCCATTGCCATCATCGGTGGGTTTTAAATCTTAACCATCGCACGTCAATGTTCATGGCATAGTTGGCCAGACCTTTGGACTCAGTGAGATACACTATAAAGACAAAAAAATCTTTCGCGATCTGCCATAGTGCATAGTGTGTTAGTACTTGGTCAACGGGACAAAGAAAAGTAAACTAGCATCATAAAATCAAAGACATAAAAGAACGATTATTTCACTCAGTAAAAATTGACATTTTCACACTAAAACAATTTCTCGGAAGTAATTAAAAGGTGTTTTTCATTAAGCTTCCTATTGCGAAGTTGATGCACGATACTGCATATCTTGCGATAAGATACTGAAAGAGCGTTCGTGATTACTTGGGTACGAGCGAAGGCAATATCTTAAATGTTTATTGGTCAGGCGGCTTTGGTACTTTGAATAAATTATCTTCACCTGGGAGAAAGCTTCTTCGCAGAGGTAAGTTGACCCCCCCCCCACCAATTGTTGCCAAACGAAAAACTTTTGATCTTACTGGGGGGGCAAAAAAATTTTAACAAGAAAAAAAAAGCGACCGCGACCCACCAAACAACTGC
>Ga0136643_10017577_pt1 | contig 10768 bp, 6 predicted proteins | sample TergutLab28metaG_FD_96883 | JGI IMG/M metagenome (GOLD analysis project Ga0136643, IMG submission 96883) | Labiotermes labralis P1 segment gut microbial communities from Petit-Saut dam, French Guiana - Lab288 P1 (version 3) (version 3) | ecosystem: Host-associated > Arthropoda: Insects >... | reverse complement strand
GGGGACCCGTTGCGCTGACCACGTGACACCCCTCTATCCGCAAAAGTTGGCACTAACTTCGCCGACCGGCGGCGGCCGCTCTGTCGGTATAGTTCGCGTGCGGACTAAGGCCACGGAGAGTTAAGGATATGAGACAATCCAAGGGACAGGTTCTATGAAAAACTACAGCAGGTATTCTGTCAGTTTCCAAGTACCACAAGTAAATTCTGTGAAATATCTATGAATAATTTTGGAGAGAAAATATTTTTACACAGAAAGTCACGAAGACCGTCTACATGAATGTAGTAATGCTAAAGGTGTTACATTAGTAAACCTGCCATATCGTCAAGAAATCTAATTGTAAATGGCAGAAGGTTGCCACACCGAAAAACTCATAAATCTGGACTCCTCGTGATGGGAAGACTCAAAATCACATTGATCACATCTTCACAAACAGAATGACGTAGGAGTTATGAGAGTATCTGACTGTGACACGAATCGCAGTCTAATGACTGCAATAGGTGGGGATAGACTGTCAGTAAATAAACGAAAGAACATAATCTTATTATTGTAGAGACCTTGCACCATGGTATGCAATATCCTTCTATTTACCAACTGTCGTGCACTACACTGTGTTTCTTCACTCACAAACTAGTTCTTGCTCCTAAGCGTTCCGATGTTTACTAACACCAATGAGGCCCACTGATGATGGCGTTAAATAAACACCGAAACGCGTAGGACCAAGAACTAATTTGTGAGTGAAGAAACTCAGTGAAGTGCACGATAGTTGATAAATAAAAAAGTATAGGATAGAAACGTAAGTGTGATAGAGAGAGATTAAATCCCAGGACGCTAAAAGGGATGAAATTTAGGAATAATACCAGATTAATTCCTCAAACAGGTTTGCAGCTTTGGAGAATGTATATGATAGCGGGTACATAAATAGTGTTTGGGAAAATGGTACTGACCATATACATATCTCAGCTAAAGACAGTCTAGGTCAGTTTAAACGGAGGAAATACAATGCATGGATTGATGAAAAAGCTGAATTAGACTGAAGAAATGTGGCTAATTTGATGTTTGTCGGACCGTGCTTCATTGTGATAACCGAAGAATAAAAACCAAATAGATGTCACCTATTATTTTATTGTACTTCTTAGAGGCTCAACATGTTTCGGGCACTACTATGCCCATCATCAGGAGCTCGGGGCTATGATGTTGATTACCACATTGGTCGTTTCGTTCTTGGTTTGCTGTAGGTTGGAGGTTAGGTGCGGTTAGGCTGGAGTAGTGTCCAGGCTGCAGCCCGGACACTACTCCAGCCTAACTGTTGGTAGTACAGTCACGTCTTATACTGCATAAGGAACACTCCAAGGATTCTTTTTTTATTTTTAAGAATTTAGCTGTAGCAGCCACGATTCTCTTTGGAAGATTGAGCTTACAAATTTGGTCACCCCTGCGCGGTTTCTTCCACTGTTTTGGCCCAATTCCAACAGCAGCGATGCCAACCTTTTGAAGTAGGGCGACAGTACATGGCTAGAAAATCGAACAGCCACTAGCTCTGGCGTGAATTCCCTGGGGTACAAACAGAAGGACGTCAGTGGAGGACTCCAACAGGAAAACACCTCACAGTTTTATGGGTTTCAAATATTTACAAGGTTAGGTATGAAGTGTATGTATGCAGTTTACCCTTAAAACTTTAAAGCCCTAAAGGAGGAAGAACGATGAGGGTAACTTGTGTGGACAAATCAAGCCAGTGACTTGGTATGTCAGTTTCGAACACACAAGTTTTCCAGAACCTGAATTACGTTTGTCAGCCCGGGTGTTCGTAAAGATAATAGTTACTTTAATTAAGTTAAGGTGTTATGCTTTGTAAATCTTAGTAAGAAGGAAGAATCCATGATAAAAGCAGTAAAGTCATTATTAATTTTACGTAAGAGGTATTAAGAGTCTCATTAACACGTCACGGATAAATAATCTACGTTCGCATCAAATACCGACCCATTAATGGAAACTGTCTGAAAAAAAAAATTATGGTGAGACTCGCACGAGACGCATATGTCAGTGACGAATTCAGAACCAGAATTCAGGTCTAACAGAATGGTACACATTATCTTCGAATTATCCTCACGCCATTCGTACAAGCATATTGTGCCGGTAAAATGCAGAGTTTGAAACGATACTGCAGTTGATACAACAAAATAAAACTACGACATTAATTGTTAAATAAGGGTTACCAACTCACTAGGAGTGAGCATGAAAATTTATCATATAAGTTAACAAGGAAACCATTCGAAAGTAATTTTCTTCGTTTTTTATTATCCCACCATTTTGTATTGTACAAAGTTACAAACAGCTAAGAGTAGTGGTTTTACTACAACATTAAAGACAAGTATTTTGTACCTCTGATACTTGAAAGTTGTATTACGAAACGAACACAATGCTCCCGAAAGAGGATCGTGCCTTCGTACTCAGCAGAAAAGTTGTGGAGGCGCCTATTGAGATGGTTCTGGTAGCGACAGCTAGTATCAGTTACAGTGCAAGCTACGTCGGCCGAATAAATCTACATCTGAGAATTCCTTTTTTATACCTTTCTCATCCTTACTGCACAATGGTACGGTATTGACACTGAAAACGACAAAGAGGAAATAGATTAGGCAGGAGAGGGAGAAGAATTATGGAGAACAAATAGAATTATAAAGAGCAAAAGATAAGACAAAACGTTAAAACAATAAGACAAGAAAAAGAGAGGGAAGTTCAGACAGCAAATAAGGCTACCACTTGCAGGTGAGACATCCCCGTTGTGTTGTATAGAATTATAAACATAAACAATATACGTACAGTCAAATACAACTCAATAAATGATTTTATTAAGGTGTATTTCTTACATTGTTTCGTTAAACGACATGTTTCGGCTCTAGTTATAAGCCATTTTCATTCTATATTACTACATAAACGACGTTTTAATACAGTTATCCTCTGCTAAATAACGAGTATATACATCAAATACTAACGACCAAAACGTAAGTAACAAAATATCACCTATGAAACATAATAAATTGAGAACACCCAAATTTTTTAAAACATAATGTTTACTATACAGGTGCTGTCACAGAAGGTCAACAAACTTCCGATAACTTCCATCGTCACAAAAAACCACTACATCAATGAAGAATCCATAAACACAGTTAAATAGAATAATTTTTAGTACCCACACCACATTCAGTGATTATAATACCCTGTAATTTTAATATTATATATATTTATTTATTTATATATATATATAATTGACTTCCACTAACTTAATTTTAATACTGCTGCACAGTGGAAACAATGTTAAAATTTTTATATGTTTTACGAGATCTCGTAGGTAACAATAACAATAGCATTGCTAATTGTATATTTTACCTTACTAAGAAAAGTAATCAACCTGAATATGGCTCATAACTGGAGCCGAAACATGTCGCTGAAAGAAACAATGTAAGATATACACCTTAATAAAATCAATGAGTCGTGTTTGACTATATATATTGTTTATATTTATAAGGCTACCATTTTTCCTCTTGTTTCCTATCGCTATGCAAACCACCGCTCTGCAATGACCGGTATCCGCCCCCTACGATTGGGCTCTAAAAACACGTTCATTTAATGCAACTACACAGATTTAATAAACATTCTCTCCAGAACCTTTTGATTTATTATGACGTCAATTTGTAGTGTGTGTCTTTGTAATATGGTTGACGGATACCAGAGATCCTGTGGCAGCTACTGCCAGCATCTCCAATACTGATAGAAGTACCTGCATGCCAAACACAAGGCGCTGCTTCCTAGACGACGTAAATTCTCATATTCACCATCGTAAGAATTTTAATATGACAAGAAATTTAATAACGTTGCAGTGTGCTTGGATGTGAAGGTAGACACGCACCAATGTTTCTGAAGAACGTGCTGCCACCATCTTCAGGGCAAGCTAGAACCAACTAGAGAAATACGCGGCGTCACACCTCCAGAAGACTGCAACATCGGCATTCACCACCACCAGAAACTGAAATATCACAAATAATTTTTGTTCTTTCTTCAAAAAAAAGATACGTCGTTTACGTTCATCAATAACTAAAAATTAAATCGCCATGATTTTCACTTTAATAATTTGCAAATTAGATGTAAAAATACAAGTCTTGGAGCACCCACAAATGGAAAATGTCTCCCTTGTGAGTTGTTGGAATCCGGAGACAGCAGATTCTTCCAAGAAGTTGGTAAATTTGTAAGATATAACATAGCGTCACACCCTTTCAACATAATTGTAGCCAGAACCTTAAAATCTCGCATGTCCAGTTTTTTTTTTGACCATAATTTTATTCTGCGCCTCGTTACTGTATGAAAGGCAGATTACAGTATCAAATAGCACTGCAGTAACATGCAGCTGCAGAGGAAGGGGCCCTTTTCGTGCGCTTACTCCATTACTCATTCGTCTCGATTCGCTCTGGAGACTTCATTAGAGGAGAGGATAGTTAATGACATCATCCAAGAGACATAGTTACAAATGAATTACGAACTAACACACCTGTGCCCCAATCTCTACCTTCATCCCTTTCGAGCTTCAAGTTACATGTATATTCACATTGTATTTCCCCCTCCCTCATTATATCATGTATCAATCTTACACTTCTCTTTATTCAGTGATTATGGGTTCCAAGGAGGAAGGTGAGAAGTGGAAACTGCTTTTAAGTCTCCATGAATGTGAAGAATAAATTTGTGCAAAACATTAACTGCTGAAGACAAAAGTGTTGGAAAAGACTATTAGCAAAATATTTTTTCAGTCCTAACACGTAGTATTCTAGGATAAATTTATTAAACAAAAAGAGTCATTAGTCTTAACGAAACGTGGGTTAATTACATATGTATAGTACGTTGAGCATATAAAACAATCCAGTACGAAAGAACCCCTAATAAAACTATATCGCTATTTTAGAGTGCTAGAAACGCGTTACGTTTTTGCGTAAATAATACAAAAATGTTATCGTACGTAATATGTGAGAAGAAATTACCTCCAGATATTTTTTTTATTCCGATCGCAAACAGAATGCAAATAAATATCATATCCTCTTAGGTATGGCCGTTTCTGTAAGATCAAATTGTTTGACTTATGCCTGCATTCAGGAAATGGATCTGTTACTATAATCGAAATCATCCCCGTTCTCAAAATCTCCTTCCCCCAAATCCATCTCAGAGTACTCATCGAAAACTCTGTCTTAAAAAACTAATAATTTTACAAGCGACTTACGCACCAAATTCGGGTAATACTTGAAATTTTGGGTGTTTATTTTTAAATTACCCAAAATTAGAGACACAGAAATTTGACATGTATCGTAACTCAATGAATCGCAGAATTTATATGACTTACATTTAAAAACACAGTTCCTACCTGACAGAGAACACACTACTTCTCCACTACAAAGACCGATCTATTAACACTATTGACGAAAATAGTTGCTGCTTACAGTACGAATCAAACGACATAAGCAACTACAAACACCCAGGAAATATCACAGTGCTTGAACATGTAATATGGAAAGGCAAATGCAACATGATGACATAGTCCAGCCCCTTACTCCATTCCATTCCCTTCATCCCCTAAAATTTAGACGGTCCCCTTGAGGGTTCAGTAAAATCTCGATACACTCCAGCACACTGCTGTAGGCTGCGATGCCATCTTGTGCAGGTACCAGCTGACAAGTTTCACCACGTCACCTTGATTTGATTGCGACGATAGCAGGAAATCTGTTGCACGCAATATGGCGACGGTTCGTCACATTAAATTGAAGTTAAATCAGCTTAACTCTGGGGGAATGAGGTACAGTCTCAGCATTAACCTGTACTTCTTGCGGTAAAATTAAAGAGTTAAACCCGTTTGAGATCTACTATCCCAATTTATTGGATTCTGACAATGTAAGATACACGTATCTGACAATTATTACGCGTAGATTTAAGATGTGTTAAAAATACAAATTTCTTTAATTAACGCCTACGCCGAAAACGAGCTAGCAATTGTACAGAGAATTTAAAAAAAAAGGACCAGAGAGGCAATGTCAATACAATGTAATATTGTGGAGCGTTCTTGCATCCATTGTTGAAGTGGAAAAGCAACAAGTATTACATATTGTGAATGTATGTTTGTAGCCTTCGGTATCCAGCATGTAATACGCATGCCCCAAATTGTCATCTGTGGCCTGCTACGCTTTACAGCATTTTTTCATATTATCTCACAAAAGGCACGATTATTTTAAAAAAAATATATATAGAATGCAAAATGTGTGTTTTGATTTCCGCTACAAGTTTTGTCCGAAAATTTCTCATTCTAAGAAGAACTGAACGAGATATGATAAAAATGTCGATGGTTTTCATGAAAAATGTTCGTTATTCTTGTCTGATTTTAATGAAACTTGAATTTTCTGGACAGTTTTTCGAAAAATACTCAAATTTCATGAAAATCCGTTCAGTGGGAGTTGAGTTGTTACATGCGGACAGAAGGACGGACGGACAGACATAAAAACGCTACTAGTCGTGTTTCGCATTTCTGCGAACGCGCCTATAAACGAGTGCAAAATTGCTAATTTACGGTATTCATATTTTAAAACATCCGACAAAAGTAATGTATAAATAACCATCAAATGCACTTCAGTATTTATGACGTATATTGTTCACAAAACTTGCAAGAACATGTTTCGGCCATCCTCAGGGCGATGCTCCTATACAAGCATACAACAAGAATACAATTGTGGTTAACCGTGTCACCATTACCACATAAAAATTATAATCATAATTTCTGTTAAAATTATTTAAGTAATATAAATATAGGACTATATTTATATTGCTTACAAGATTATATTATTTATATGATTTCAACCGAAATCACAATTTGTAATTATTATGGAGTGATGGTGATGCGGTTAACTCATTTATATTTTTGTATCCTTGTATAACAGAATCACACTGAGGATGGCCGGAATGCCGGCCGATACACGTTGGTGAGAATTTTGTGTGTAAAACCCATCATAAATACTGAAATGCATTTGATGGTCATTTATATATTTTGGGTCAGATCAATGCACGGTAGATGGAACATAGGCCGCCTCATAGTTGAGGTTGTTAGTTTACATTCACTCACTCACACACACACACACACACACACACACACACACATAGCAGCACTCCTCTGAACGAATGATCAGCCCGTCGCAGAGGCAGCTACCTTCACAACACCCAACCACCACCAAATGCGAAATTCCGTGCACTCAGCAGGAAACATATTGCTATTTAGATAAGCAGTTTACGCTACGTTTCGAAACATTAGTTTTATCTCTTATTTCGTGTGTGTGTGTAAAACGTGGGTTATCATATTACTGGAAATACACAGGCTGAAGGTGCTTGAGAACGGGGAGTAGAGCAGAATATGTGGAAATGAGATGGAGAGAGCAGCAGGAAGGAAAGGGCGAACTGCATAACGAGGTTCTTCATCATTTGTACTTCTCGCCAAATACTGTCAGAACGACCAAGTCAAAGAAAAAATTGCAGCAACATGTAGCACAAACGGTGGAGAAAAAATGCTACAAGGTTTTAGTGGGGAAACCTGAAAGAAAGTGACCACTTAGAGCATCTTGAGGCTGGTGGCAGAATAATATTAACTCACTCTTGGCATAGATTTTGAGAAGGTGGTCTCGATTAATCTGTCTCCGGACAGAGGGCAGCAGAGGGCTTTACTGTCAATAGGATTAGGAAAACTTTGGTTCCAGAAGATGAGGGAAATTTGAGTAAGTGAAAAAATATCAGACTCTGTTTCTAAGTAGCTGTGTTATATTATCTCAGAGAAGTTCCTGTAGATGTCAAAGTTACGGATAGAATATTTTGAGTTAAAAAACGTTATTATAATTTTGTGTACCCGGTTAGTCAGAGACCAGCAGTGAAACCCTTGGTTCGAGTATCGGCTTGCTATAATATTCTGTATGTCATTTGAGTTTCCGTTTATTACAAATTAAAAAGATATACATATCGCTGTGCAAATTACGTAATTATTAATTTAAACAATAAAATTGCTATAATAAATGTCTGCATTACCGAATGGAAGAAAACAGCTTAGACTTGAGGATCTTGTCAGCGATTGGGCGTATGGGTGGATACAGACACTTCACAGAAAGTTGACGTTTCCATCATCAGGGCTGAGATGAATACCTTATAATTAATAAGTTCTAATAAATTAATGGAAAAATAACTTAATGAACCAAGGCTTAAAACAGACATTCTCAAACCCGAATTTGAATCGTGAACAATTTTCTTTTGGAACGTAAACTCCTAGAATCCTAAAGCGAATTGAAGGGTCCAAATAAGACGCTGAGTGGGTATTTGGTTCGGAAAGTGAATTTGGTATAGGATTTATGACCTTGGAGAAAAGAGGTTTGAGAATTTTCTTCCCCAACCCCCCCCCCATGTCGCAACAGCCTCTTGCGGGCCAAGGTCTCCTCATTATCGACGCTTCACCATCACGCTCAGACAAACCACATTCGGTAGGACTCCTCTGGACAAATGATCAGTCCGACGCAGAGACCTGGCAATACACAACATTCACAAGAGACGAACATCTATGACCCCGGCGGGATTCGAACCCATAATCCCAGCAAACGAGCGGCTGCAGACCCACGCCTTAGACAGTGCGGCCACTGGAATCGGCAAATTTGAGAACTCGTCTCTTAAAATTTTACCGAAAGGTTAAAAGACCAGGATAATTTATGAGACGAAAATTAAACAAAATTTTAAAAAATTGCTTTAAGTACTGGTATATAAAAATAAGTTGTCTTCTGTATATGTGATTATTTGTGACAGATGTAACACATCACGAAACAGAGTTACGTTTAGAAGTTTGCTACTGATGAGAAGATGACTGTAGGATGTACTGTGCCTGTTATAATCCTCATAGGAAGGCAGAAGAGTGGTCGGACCAAAGGCAAAAATGTGGTCAACAACAAAGTGGTCCTGCTTTGGGCAGTTGGCATTCTTTCAGTGACTAGCACTTTATTGTCACGGTTACCATTGTTGCTCCGTTCTCTGCGAGGTACGCCTTAAGACAAAAGAAAACATCGAGGATATAATTAAAAGACTAAAATTGTGCCCTTTACAAGGTACGAACGTAGACAGAAGATAAAACCGAGCATCGACAGCCAGTAACAACCAAGCATTGATCGTATATGTGGAACATAACATAGCACTACCAGATGGCAGCACTCCGACAGATGAACTAAGCGGATGGTTCGCTGTAAGACTGAATAAACCATCGATAGAAGGGGCTGTAAAGAATCGCGTGGCGATAATAATAGACCTTAACTGATGTGACTTGAAAACAGCCGAATGACAGATTGTATGAGAGGGTAACCAACAATTATTATAACCACTGCACATGCAGTTGGTACAACTCTGATGCATGAAAAAAAAAATATACGAAAAATAAATAATATATCGAGGTCACAACTTATTTCTTTGGTTCGTATTGTAAAACGTTCTTGGTGTATAATAAAGTTAGATGTCTGTATGTGTCTGCCTGTGACGGCCAGAATTCACCAGGAAGTACAGACAAAATCTCTGAATTTCTGTAGTACCTTCAGGACGATTATGGAAAGTGCCATAAAACATATAATCCGAAAATGTCGAAGGGAAAGTGGTCGGTCGGTCCATGGGGTTGCATCCCATGGAATGATGGGATAAATTCAGATTTACGATTTTCACGGTAGGTGAAGTACTGCATGATTTTGAGTAAGTGCCATAAAAATGCAATCAAAATTGTTCCACGAACGAGGGTTTGGTACACAGAATGTCTATCCCACTGTTTGGTCGTTCCTTCCTTCCTATCTTGGCGAGTAGGTGGCCACGGTAAACATTTCTTTTCTGTGAGGTACGCGCTGAAGCAATCGAGCATGGCTGCCATGGTTACGGACGTGTTCACTGTAAATAACACGTTGAGGAAGAAGAAGGCAGTTGAACATACAGCAGGGATGCCTCCTTCACAATACAGTCAGTCTGCTCGCGTCAAATTGTATTAGACTATTAGGACAGGTGAGGCACTATAAGCAGGGTGCATCTACCAATAACAGCGCAATAATCGATGTGTCTGCGCCAGCACTCTTAGCGACTCCATGGTTATCACAATAGCTATAGTAATATCACATATAACAGGCGGCAATCCAGGTCGCCGCACGGTCTAAGGTGTTGGTCTGCGGCCGCTCGCTAGCGCGTATCCTGCCTGGGACATAGTCTGTTTCTTCTGAGTGTTTTATGTTGTCAGATAGAGGTCTTTGCGACGAGCTGATCACTCGTCCAGAGGAGTCCTACCGAGTGTGGTGTGTCTGAGTGTGATCGTGGAAACTCAGCAACAAGGAGGCCTTGGCCCACTAAGGCCATGGGTAAGGGTGTGTGTGTGTGTGTGTGTGTGTATGTGTGTGTGTGTGTGTGTTTGTGTTTGTGTTTGTGTCTGCTTGTGCTTGTGCTTTAGGCAGCCACGATTCATTAGAAAATATACACAAGGATAAACTCGCAGTATAAGAGGCGATACTGCAGAAAGAAGTAAGACGAATTTTTCTGTTTAATTCTACAAAGAGACAGATCGGGTCTTCAATTACTTACTTACTTACCTACTTACTCCATGGTGCAGAGTCCTTCTTGAGAAGCTAACTGGTTTGCAGCTAGTCAAGAAATCACCCGCATTTCACGGAACCCGAAGGTTCATTACCGCATTCACAAGCGT
>Ga0136643_10017575_pt1 | contig 10768 bp, 6 predicted proteins | sample TergutLab28metaG_FD_96883 | JGI IMG/M metagenome (GOLD analysis project Ga0136643, IMG submission 96883) | Labiotermes labralis P1 segment gut microbial communities from Petit-Saut dam, French Guiana - Lab288 P1 (version 3) (version 3) | ecosystem: Host-associated > Arthropoda: Insects >... | reverse complement strand
GTTTAGAATATACCCAAGTGTTGCATGCTGGAGATGATGATCAATGTCGCGGCGAAATCAGTGAAGTGCTTCCTATTACATTGATGAATGAATGAATGTGTGTGTGTATGTGCGTGCGCGCGCGCGCGCCCAGAATGTCGTCAATACTTTCAGACATATATACGAATATTCTGGTGACTATGTTGTCAGAAATTCTGTCCGCTCCTTCTAACTTACATGCAGCTTATCTATCTCGTCGCCTCATGTAAAATTGGTGCCGGTTTTCTTTGCCGGTGGTAAAGCGGCCGGATCATGGCGGCAACCACCCGCCCCCTTCTAGGAGCGAGGTCGAATATGGATAGAGCTAACCTCTACCACCCTTTTGTACGTACCTGCTTGGTATGTAAAGAAGCAGCCTCTATTTATCTCGTCACGACTGTGTTCAGACCAGCTTTAGACCCCAGCAGGCCTAGTATTCAGTACGAACTATTTACTCTCCTGCCTTCTGTGGTGTTAATCGTCAATGAAACTATATGCTTAAGAATGGTATATAATCGCTGCTCTTAAATTTACAAGTATGTTCAACATCATATAACACTCATTTTTGTTTCACACACGACGTTGCAAAAATTTGTGTGTCTATTATCAGGTTACAGTATGCGATACCTTCTGTTTGGTCCATTAGATGGCCATGATATCTGTCTCCATTTGATAGACCCGACAGAGTAGATTTTTAAATTCTGCCTGGCGCTGAAAGCAGAGAGAGCTTCCGAAACACTTTACTTGAAGCTAAAGTAAGAGGATGCAGAATGTGCGTGTATGCGTTAGTTTACTAAAATGTCTTCGTCACAAATATTTACACCATGTTCTATTCTGTCTGTCAGACATCTTCCTACAGTCGTTGTAGGCACGTTTATGTACTGGTAAATTTCGGCACACACATTTATGTATCTGGACAATATCATCGTTATATCGACATTCATGTTGTATACGTGGAAGCCCGTAGCACTTCCTGTTGGAAGCAGCTTGCACGAGACTGAGCGTTATCTAGCTCTAGTGTATGCAGAAACACCGGCACTTAAAACAGACTTTGTAAATAAGAGATTGAGATAGGCAAGAGCTTGTATCCATTTGTGGTTTAGTTATCAGTAGCAATGCTCTGTCTTCCTTGATAATGAACTCGACCAAAAGAGCAATATTTTGAGCCAGGATTTGCCAAGTGTTTAAGTGGGATATCGTTCTTACCCCATTCTGTAATTTGAATTACTTACAGATAGTTCTGTGAAACTCGGTAGGAAGTCGTGTTGTGGCTGCACTCGTGCATGCGTACTCGTGTATCATCTCTTTAGAACCTTCAAGCGCAGAATTTGGTAACCATTTCGAACACTTGCGGGAAATCCACCTTTACATTCAACGGGGGCCATTTCTTTCATATCTGTACTTATCTCTCCCTTACCTCCTGAGTGGGCCGAGATAGCGTAGTCTGTATAGCGACTCTGCTACAGGCTGCACAGTCCTAGTTTCAAATCCCGGTAGGAGAGAATTTTCCGTACCCCTTCAGACCGGCACTTGAGCCCACCCAGCCTCCTATACAATAAGTAATGGGCCATTCCCGGGGCGTGGCTTTAACCACGTACCACAACTAGCACCGATGTTAAAGAACGAGTAAAGATATACCTCTGTTCCCCCTCTATGCCTTCATGGCAGGTTGTTGAGTGAACTCTACATTTACCTTTACCTCCTGACTCTGGTTATTGTTGTGACCAAACAGTGAAGTAACTTTCATCTTTATTCTCCATATGGCACAGTTTCCAGCATAGCGCTTCCGTCTTTGCAAATGTGGGAAACCTACTTTTCCGCAAAAATGTCGTTAGAATGACATAACACGCTTTTACTTATTAACCGTTTCCTTGCCTAGGGCCGTATGAATTTACGTTACACGTCAAAGAAAGCGCAGTTTGTCTCCACTATTATGACGAATCGGTTGTGTTCCTTAGGAAAGAGTATTCATGTTGTGGGAATGCTACGTAAACGGAAGTGCAACATGAAGGGAAAAGCTAAAGAAGGCTTACAGAGTTACTTAACCAACTGAGTTTTTTATCCGTCCGGATAAACAAGCGGTCTCCCATGAGATATTTTGACAATAGATATTATGGCGTTTGTTCAAGTAGTCAGTTCGTCATAAAGGTGTTTCAGGGAAAGTGAAGTCCAAACCTTAAGTATGCGGGTTGTTAAGTGTTCAGCATTTGTTGTCTCAGAGTTTTATTGACGAAGAAATTGAAAGAGGGATTAAATTCGGAAATCCTTGTCACCATTCGGTTCAGAACCTCTTGTCGTCCCCTCTGTTGTTTTAAAACTTGTATATTTCAAGACTTAGAGAGATGTAACATAGCCTGTTGTTGCTCTAAAATGTCTTTCTTGCGACTTTCGTATATTTATGTTCTTTGAGAACACATTACTGGAGAAGAATTTCACATCTACGAGGGAAGAAGTAAGAGGAAGCTGTAAAAACTGTACGTAATGGGGAGACGCATAATTTACACAGCTGTTTATTATCATGTTGTGTGTAGCAGAGGCACGTTCATTGGTTTGGTATGGTGGATGGCTATGTTTAGTTCACAAAAGACCTTAGTACTTGGCATAAAACGAAAAGTACACGTTCTTATTTATCCTGCTTGGGAGCAGACATTTTGATGATTGTTTTGACATTTTGCTAACGTAATTGTGGCAAATCTGATGCAGCAGAACCTCACAAGGTTTACATTTTGAAACGCTCTTCTACTTCATTGTTATCGGAGACAGTTCAATTACTGCCAAGCAAATGAGAAAGAAAAGAGGGAATTTTGCTTGTGAATTTTATTGGGAAGTGCTTATAGCTCGCCTGTTGAAGATTAGCTTTGTTAAATAACACTTTAGAAAGAAAAGTGTGGGGAAATGTAAAAGAATTGCGAGTTGATGACTTCTTAATGAAACGAATAAATTAAGTTTGTCATAAAGTGATCAGATCTATTAAGGTAAGATTAATATTTCATTGTTATCAGGTCGTGATACAGGTAAATTCAGAAGTCAGTAAGTTGTTTGTATTTACGGTCTGGTGTTTGGACATCAGATACTAGTGGGAGTAATGTCCGTCCGAAGTATTATAGAGCTTAGACATGAATTATTTTATGAGTTCCCTTCGTATGCGTCTGCTGGTCTGTAATGAAATGCACTGATTTCAGGTAAGCTTGAGAATATATAAACTTTCACATAGCAAGAGACGTAAAATTCATCATCACTTTGTCCTACGACAGGTCCATACCCTCTTCCGAAACGAGTTCTCCATAGAGTGCCCTCTTTCAATTTCCAGTACCTCCTCGCTTCCTTAAGGTCATCAAGTAGCTGCCTGCATCTTCTTCTTCTTCTTCTTCTTCTCGTCTCTTCTATCTTTCCTCACATATACTTATTGCCTTCGCTTGGCAAATTTGTAAAATTGCTGCGTACGATCACTTCTGCGCTACTCAGTAATTTAGATAGCTAATCCAAGTTATTATTACTGTCTCAGAATAGATACAGATGCAGACGTTACTCTTTAGGCAGCGTTGCAGTAACTGATGGCCAATCCATACAGTTAGATGCCCCCTTACTGCGGCTCTGTGCATTGGATATTGGGATGGATAAATCGAACCGTAGAACAGGCTTTCATGTTCAAGGTACAAGAAAATGAGAAATACTATACCTGCAGGTTTTTAATAGGGAACGTAAGGAACAACGTATATATAAATGGGAGGATAATATTAAAACAGGTATTAAAACACTAAGTTATAAAGCTGTCGACTTGATTCCTTTGACTCAAGACAGGGGCTAAATGTGGGCTGTTTTAAACACGGAATGTTACAGGTTTCATAAAATGTATTTTTTTACTAATTGTAATGTTTTTTATCTCTCGAGCAGGACTCTACGCTGTAGAGTTAGGAACAAAATAAGTTTTATATTGTATGCTTTCTTCATATATGCATCTTTACTCCGCCATCCTCCAATTTTTCGTCGCGGTGTGCAAACAAAAGTTCCTATGCTGTGGAATGTACGCTTGCAGACAGATTCCAGTGACATTCCGATAAGGAATAAGTATGTAAATTCCAACAGAATTCCGGTGTATAGAGGGGTCATCTCATGGTATTCACTTCACCCGCAAATATGTCATCCATTAACCATTAATAAATTTTAGTTGTCACACACGTCACACACCGTTAATGAATTCGACATTTTGCCTTCAGAGAATGAAAGCGATGATTTTACTGGAAGCCATTAGCCGAATTAAGTAGTTAATTTACTGTTGCTTTATGTGTTTTTCTGTGAGGTCAGAACCAAATTGATCTATAATATTAAGACCCGCTTCGCTGTTTAAGTTGTAAAGTTTCTGACGACGGAGTTTTCGTAAGGATCTGTCGTGTCCCATTTCAATAGAAATTTTGAAATATTTCGGATTTTGTTCAGAGTTCATGAAGAATTTATTATCGTCTCTCTTAGACACTAAGTAAGGATATCGAATTTGCACGTTACGTATAACTGATATGGAATAAATTTCATACTTACGTTTTAAACATAGGTGCGTATTTTCTATTGACCGCAGTGTCCAGATCGGCTCTGAAGCCCACCCAACCACCTTTGTAATAGGTAATTTGAAACCTTTACTGGAGATTGAGATGCCTGGGCGGGAAACATACAACTTACTTCTACATTTAGCCGACTGGAGCTGTACTCTAAGTCTCCCTTAGGTGTTCGTGGCTTCTTCTTTGACAAACACAGGGACCACTATACCTTGCCATGCAGTCATATACAATAAATTAATATAAATTCTAAAAGAGTTACGTATGGGGCGATTTGTTTATGTACTTCATGTACGTATAAATATTTATATTATTGGTTCGTTGAGCTTTTTTGACAAGTCTTATATGAAATGTCCATGCATTTTAACCTTTTCTTTGATATCCACGACAACCTTTGAAGAACTGATGGTTTGTTTGTTAGTTATGTGGTATTTGAGAACATAAGTAAGTGAAATTTCCTCGCCAATTCTCAATAAGCGCAAAGTTCCTGGATTATCTACAATTGAATTTTGGCCCTCTACATTACCAAGACGCAGCCCCTAACAAAAATGAATACCAGGAATATTTCCTGAGGGTAAAGGCGGCCGGTGCGTAAGGCTGACAACCTACCACCATCCTGTGCCGTTGTCACGAAATCTGGGAACCTTAACTTGTTGGGACAATCTGGGCCTGTCCAGGTCTGTAATGGGACTGCTTTACTTTTACCTTTACATTACCAAGTCTCTCATTGGTCTCTGCTCTAATCCAGTTCAGTCTGTTACCACATCTTAAATATAATGAGGTCATGTTTTTCGGAAGCTTGCAAATACCTTTCAGATCGCTTACTGCGTTATCAGTGTGATGAACTGCATGGTCATGAATTACTTTCTTTGATTTTTCGTAAATATTGTTCTTGTGAAGAGGCTTTTCAGGTAAAATCTGTATATATTAATCAGATCTTTACTTTACTGCCTGAATTTCAGGTTAGTTACATGTTATATTTGGGAAGTAGAATTAAATCTGTCGGTAGATGTTTCGTGTAACCAGTACCAATTTTAATCCACATCCGTTTACTAGTTGTGGAGCTTAAACACACAGACACGCATTATGCTAATAAAGCGCAGTACAAATGAACAGACATCAGAAACATACGCGTGCAGTCCTCATATCGCTTATAGGATCAGGCAAAATCACATAGAGTTCCGGTAGGCCGCAACGGTTTTCATTGTCCGGAAGGTAATGCTCGTCGTGTAGTGCAGAACGATTGCTATTTATTTTACTTTGTTTCTGATTTCTTGGCTGTCCTATTGGGAGTCGTTATCCGTGTCTTTTTTCCCTGTGGACATTTGATTGCTTCTCTGTTTCCAGTTCAGTGTTTAGTTGGATTTTCCCTTTGATTTTCTGTCTGAATATCTCCATGTGGCTCCTATCCCCCTTTGTTTGCCTGACTCTTCTTTCTCTTTTATAATCTTTCTGCACATCTGTTCCTGTGTCTCTCTTTGTACTACTTTGCCTTTCTACCCAAATGACAGTGTGCATGCTGTCAGCTTTCGAACTTATACTTTTCGGGTCGAGACACGTTTCCTGGGGCTTGTGGAGGATTTCTCGAACACATATTCATTCCTGTAGCTGTCTACGTTAAAGGAATGATGAGAGAGGCCTCAGTTTTCTCTTTTCTTGTGATACAAATTTCAAATAAAACATCCATGACATGCCACCCAATATATTCAGGCATAGTACATTTTGAGGCCTTTAAACAATATTTAAAATTTCAGGTTCTATTTTCTAGAAGAAATACTGATGACCAATTGGTTAATGCTTTGTAGGGAAATAATCGTTGTTTACTGTGAGAATCTTTTGGAACATGTAACTACACTATGTGGACAAAAGACAGACGTCCCTTTTGGGTTGTTTGAAGGTGATGTGAGTAGTTCCGAATATATACCGTCAAACTCTAGGATCGTTAATGATTGGAGAATGGGAAGGCACGTGGAAGGAATCATCTGACCTAATTTAAGATATTATTCTGCCATTTTCTGAAGAGATTGAGGACAACTACAAAAACACTCCACACAGCAGATATCCCGATTTTCGAATACGAAGGAATAGTTCCAACGACTCGACCGCGACGTAGAATCAGAATTCCTAAATATGTGAGCGGGTAGCAGCAGTGTACTTACAGGTTTGACGATACGGAGATGGATATTATCCTGTTTTCGGAAGCGCTGCTGATCGAGGGAATTGTCGCATTTTCCTGGAAAGAAATAATCGCCCACACAGGACTAGCCACTTCCCATGCCAAGACGACGACATACGGCACAGACAATTAAATATATGCCACAGTATTTTCTGTCAACACGAGTTAGAAGGGGTGCGTTGCGACCGGCGTCACTGCCAGATGGGCGACCCCCGGAGATAACCACATCTTAATTTTAAATTATTTACACGAATATAATGTGTCCCTTTTCCCCTCCGATTATTTTATGTTTCATGGGTATAACAAACTCAATGAGATTTGTACAAGACCTCCGTCAAATCTGAATTATAAGCTTTCTTAAAATCTGTAAGTAGCTGATTCACTGCCGCATTTTATTCCCGTTTTTGTAAAGTATTTGGCGAAGGCACAAGTTTAATCAGTGGTTTATCTGTTACGTCAAAATCCGCACTTACAATCCCCAGTTATTTCATGGACATATGGAATTAGCTTTGATAGAAGAACGATGGATAACATTTAGTAAGCAATTGATAAGAGCGATGTGTCTTAACAACCCCTGCAGTCAGTTCATCACCTTTCTTACAAATGGGCACAGTAGGCCATAAATGAGGAAATTCTTCCTTACTCCCAATGGAGTTAGTAAAGTTCGTGGATCTCAGGACATAATCTTCAACATCCTGTATGAATCAGTTCTGTTAGGTTTTATCTATAATTAGCCATGTGCATACTTTAAATTTTTTAATAGTTATCTAAATTTCATGCGCTCGTGTTGTAGTGGCTCAGCTGTATTGATTTCAGTCTAGCGTCTTCACTCGGTGTGGAATTAGTAATTGACAAAACTGATATTTCCGCCCCTTCCACATGTTGTGGAAATCTGCAAGCAGATCACACTTTTCAGCTTTTTAATAAGTTTTTTCCATATTGGCAGTGCGTCTTAAATTCATTTTATTTCTCTATACTTTTCACTAACATCTTTGTTCTTCACGGTTATTAATTTACATGTAAAACATTCCACTTTCTCTTAAGTGTTTAGTAATTCCACGTCTTACAGGGTTCAAATCATCAGCCTTTTCTTTGGATTCCACAAGAATTGCAATTAACTCGCGTTTTTTATCTAAAAGTGTTGAACATTGTTCGTCAAATCATGGTTTTACTGCTTCTGTAGCCGAGAATTTTGTACGCTTTTTAACATTTTCCCAAGCTTCATTTACATCCCGTCTGTCATTTGAGTTCTCCCAATCTGCAGACCGTTTGTAGATCTTAATCTGATACTGTTTCCTAACTTCTCTCTTGGTTAGCTTCGTGAGTTTGAATCTCTCTACGTGAAATTTCTGTGCTTATTCTTTACCGACTGACAATCCACAACTTCTTCCATCACTAGACATTGATCAGTAATGCAGTTGCTTCCTCTGAAATGTCGTAAATCAAGTGGCATTGAATGTCGTTTCCTGTGTTTCGATATGTAATGTACCTGATAATGAGTATTTGCAGAAGAATCACTCCCAAAGTGTTTATGAATTTTTCAACGCGGATACGTTTCGTTCTTGACAACTAGATTGGAGGACTCAAAGTCTACTACTCTACTATTACTATTATCATGACTCTTTCAATTTTCTGTTTGAAAATATCTTGTGTTTTTTATTATTTAGAGACCTTTCGTTCTTCTAGTATGAACTCGCATCGTAAAAGTGTTTTATGACCATGGAAATAGCATGGCGAATTTGTCGACGTCCATAGTGATATATCTGTTAGAATAATTTAAGGAAGTAGACCCTTTCGGATCAGTATAAGAGCTGATGTAGAGAAGAGAGAATATCCTTACATTGACCTATAAAGTTAAAGAATTTTTAAAACATAATAAATATTTTTATACAAATGAAATTTTTAATATCTTATAATTATATAAAAGAAACTTTAAGACCCCACTTGTCTATTCCACTAAAGTATTTGGCATCGTGTACATGTGTGTGTGTGTGTTTTTGTAATTCTATACGAACTTTCTTAAAATGGCACATACAGTGGCCTAAATAGTTCGCTGTACACCATAGATTTAAACGAAGCAGAATTGTTACGGCACTAAGCCAAATATACCGGTGTCAGAAACAACGCCATATACCCTGATAGTGAGGTTAAGGCGCCTACAGGCTTGGAAATACTTATAGCTTTTACACGTGTAAATAACGTAAAGTGTGAAGAGCCACTTGGACTACTTGTTATTCTGTAAGGGGAAAAGGGCTGTCATTTCTGTTTGGCAGGAACTGAACATGTAGACAAACTTCCGGCTTCGACGGATTGAGATATTTGTACCTTTTGTTAAATAGCTATAAACCAATACCCTGAACATAAAATAAAGAAACGTGGTCTTAAGCTCGAAAGATATATTTTGTGTGTGACTTACAGCTTTGAAATTTTATGATGTTGGATGTGTACACTGTGATGCTGTGGACTAGTAAGGGTTCTGTTTCCTTCTTAGATAACCGGGAACATTGACGGTTCAGGTGAAGGTATGCATAATGTCTAAACCAGAGAAGAATTATGCAATATTCAGGAAATATTGCACGCCTGCTTTTTTTTTTTCATCATGTCTTATAACCATTAAACGCGCGTTTCTAATTTCTCATTTCTTCCCAACGTTATGCACAAATTAGGTTTTTATCAGAGAAATTTGATCCGCCGTACTTCGTTACGTAAAGCGAAAAAGCCGCTATAATTTGTCTTGTTACAGCGTCAAATAAAAGTGAAGGCTGTAACTGTAACATAATTGTAGGTGTAACATAAGGGGAATGCAATATCGGCAACGTTTATTACCTGTGAACGACATGACAGCGTATGGGAGAAGTGGGGTATAGATCCTTGCATTAGCCTCGGCATTAAATAAAGGTGCGTTATCAGCTTCATTTCCCAGCTGCTTTACTGCCGAGAAGAAGACTGACTGAACGGGAGATGGGGTAGGTACCAGTTCTGTCTGCACACTGTAGAGAAAAAATAAATCTCTTATTCTACCCGAAATTCGGAGATTCGTTGTACAGCCTATATAGTCAGCATGTTGACTACTCCATCCTGGCTCCCATTAGTGCCATGACAGTCAATGGAAGGCCACTGTGAATGAACATCACATCACTGAGGCATACATTGCATATCGAGGGAAAATTACACAATCCCGAATATGGTTTCGGATCTCGAAAGATTAAGAAAAATGTTCCAATTAACTCAAGAGTAATGCTTGTACAGAAATATGTCGTGTTACTGCAGATGCCCGCAGACACATAAGAAGATGCCATTGTGTCTGCCTTTGGCGGCCGTAACACGTCAGAACCTGCAGATAGAAGCTCGAAATTTTTGCAAGAGTTTTAGGATGATGTGGGATGTGCCTGCTGCCTCAACAAATGCATTAGAATTGGTCGTCGGGCGAAGAAGTATGTACGGCATGCTCATACTATAGTGGTCACCACGGTTCCCATGGTTGCAGGGAGAGTTCTCTGTTAGTTTGAATAAAGGTTGACCAACTAGATGACACTTGCTTTATTATCTACTGCTCAACATGTTTCAGATGTTAATACGTCCATCTTCAGGAGCTTGCGACTACTTGTTGTGTTGTGTAGGCTGACTTGAGGCGTGCTGGTGTTATGTAGCGGGATTGTCTGTTGGTGATGTGGCATCCAACGATGATTTGGTCTGACAGTTAAGGACGCATGGAAGCTATATTGTAATAAGATGACATAACACAGGAGATTATTTTTATTGGTGAAATTAATAAAAGTTCTTATTCAGGAAACTTAAAAAAATGGAATTTAATGGGGATAGGACAAAGGTCTGTGTATGAATCACACTAATCAGGAAAAAAAAAAGGTATGTCTGCCATGGCAACGGTCTTTGTGTCTCTTCACTTTTCGGTTATACATTGAATTTTGGAAAATTTTCCATGCTAAATATTTATCTTGCCGGTCCCAGTGGCTGCGCAGTCTAAGGCGTAGGTCAATTGGGGGGGGGGGGGGGCGTTTGCCCC
>Ga0136643_10017574_pt1 | contig 10768 bp, 10 predicted proteins | sample TergutLab28metaG_FD_96883 | JGI IMG/M metagenome (GOLD analysis project Ga0136643, IMG submission 96883) | Labiotermes labralis P1 segment gut microbial communities from Petit-Saut dam, French Guiana - Lab288 P1 (version 3) (version 3) | ecosystem: Host-associated > Arthropoda: Insects >... | reverse complement strand
TGTACAGGAAAAATGATCTCCTGATGATGAGCTTCCCGAAAGCTCGAAACATGTAGAGAATAAATGACGACTACCCATGAAAATAAAGGATAGTCCACAAGTGACATCGTGTTGGTTATTTTTAAACAATTACAATGATGCACGGAACAATGAATGTAAAAAAAAAAGATTACATGAGGTTTGCCGCTTATATGGCAATTTCGATTATTGAATTTATTAAATATTCTTTTAGTTCTATTTTGTAATATTGTATATATGGTCGTATGTTTTGTATTCTTCTGTTTAATTATGTACAAGTATCTCTTATGTATTCTTACTGTTATGTATATTCCGTTCTGGGTATTCTGTTTCACTGTGTTGTTCTGTGTATTGTTTGTGTGTAAATGTGTACTGTACTACTGCAACCGGGTTTCAACCCAACTGCAGTTAACAAATATATCAATATCAAAGCAACGCTGCCATGTAGGGGTGTGGTGCTTGGATCTACCTCAATGCGTAGGTCCCACTGTCTGGTAAAACACATGTTACCTGCAGCATCAATTACAGCACCTGCAGCTGTAGAACCACGCTTCCGATTAGCAAATAGGAAAGGCATTCACGGCTCTGAGGTACGGTACGAGAGAACTTAGGAACCACATCGGACCCTCCACAACCTCGCATTAACCAAACGTTTAGTGCAGCGATAATAACACAGTTCTCTTTGGAGGAGAAAGCGGTTCGAATCTCGTCGGTTACCGGTAACCCTTGATTTTAAGCATGTTCTGTCACAAAGTAATAATAATAATAATTATTATTATTATTATTATTATTAACTGCAATTGTGTTGTCACCCGGTGGCAGTGGGTATTTTACATGTATACAAAATATGAAATTGGTTACTAATAAATTTAATTCGGGAGGGCTACATGAGAAGCATGTAGTGGCAACTTGGAATCTTGGGAACCATCACAGCATTTGCTTATAGACACAGGGAAACCAAGAGAAACCTGTGTCGAGGTGGCCGGTCGCAGGACCTTCCGGATACTGACTTCTAGCCAGCAGTCCGGCATCTAAAGTACAAAACATATAGTGACTTTATCTTGAAAAGAGTCAAGACCTTGCCCTTAAAACTTCCTTCAATTCATCCCCAATAATAGTCCTTCTTGTTGTCACAGCCTTTGTAACATGAAATTTGAAATCAAAACACTGACATTACGTAAACAATTAACAATCACTAACTTCAGACAGTACTTCAAGTTTTAAAACTGTATATTAATTTCAGCCGAACAAACAACCGCTCAAGGTAGTGGGCATGATACGACGTGTGTGTGAAAGTAAACTTCAGTTAAGACACAACACATCGCTTTCATCTGAATGTGGAAACGACGGAGTATAATTATAACACACAACTATACACGTGGAACAGACCGAACAGGATGTGATGCTGGGTAGCCTGGTATGTAACGACGTTGCAGGCCAACCTGCTGGCTCCATCACCAGAAAAGATGAGTCACGCCCGAAAATGGCAAGAACAATTTCACTATTGTAGATTTAGGCGCGTTTGCAACAATTCAAAAAACGGCTGTCAGTCCGCATAGAACAACTCTGTTCCCACTGGACGGATTAACATGAAAATTTATATTTGAGAATTTTTCGCACATTACTCCAGAGAGTACAAACATTATTAAAATCTGACACGAGTAATAGGTACTTCACATGAAGAACTATGCAATTTTATGAGATCTCGGCGAATTTTTGTTAGAATGAGAAATGCTTCACACAAATGTTGCAGAGAAAATGAAAGAACACATTTAATTTTTTAATTGTTAACGTGTATTGTGCATTTGTTGGGGGGGGGATAAGATCTACGAATTGCACGATACACACTATATTAAGATCACACATTTTGGGTTGAATGAATTTCTTTTTCGAAAATCGCGCCATTTGTGTGATAAAGTGGAAAAATATGTTACAGACAGACGGACCACAGATGCCTACACAATAGGGCGCAGGCGTTATTTAAGCCAGATAAATGCGGGAAAGATACACACTCATAATATTTAATACTTACTGCCTTTTTAGAGGACAACAATGGATACGAGAATGCGCCTCAATATTATGTTATATGTACAGTGCTTGTCTTGTTAGCATTATACCATGTTTCATATTACATAAACTGTCACTAGATGTCTTCGAAATTGTAATACCATCATACCTTATAAGATAACAAATTTACATTCTTGAAATCATTTCCGAAGATCGTAAATTCCTGCTCTGCAACACACTGAAATTGAATACAAGAGCGAAAATGTGGAAACAATGTGAGATTAATAAAAGCAGGGGCCGGCAAGCTGTATCGGCCTCCAGAGGGGGACCATCAGAGCGAGCGACGGGAGAGTAACAAAATAACATAATTTTATTTGTTATTCTACACAACTTTAAAACGGCGGAAAATGCAGAACTCCATTCTCACACAGACTAAACACTACTAGCGTTCTTTAGAACCTGGAATCCCCTTCTGGCAGCTAGTCTTCTAAAGACGCACACAAAGCAACAAAATTATTTTTCTCCGTCTATTGTTAGATGTACAATTTATCACCCAATACTTGTAACAGAAGAAACCGATTTCAGTATTTCAAGCGAAATTCTCGATTACTGAAGCACCAAAAATAGCTTATAAAAGCGGTACCCATAAACGTAAAGTTATCCCCGAGATTAAAGAACCACCACACAATGAAGATGCATGAAAAAACATTCTTAACTCTGGTCCAAGGGTGAACTTCACGCTCCACCCGCTTTGTCTCCAGTACCCATATGGTACAAGACCAGGCGGGACCGCAAGCCGAACTGGACGCTGCCGCAAAAACAAAGGTCCTTGCCGATGCTAACAATCGAAACACGAACGATTGATAGGCTACAGCGCAGTCACAATATTCACTGAGATACCCACCTTCCACTATTGTATTTGTATCCAAATTCTAAGGTTGCATTTTTTATCTACGTGCTGCCTCAACAACCTACTGGTCAATTACGTAGTCAGCGTGAGCACACAAAACAAATACAAACAAACGGAACCAAGAAAAAAGCACAGCATACTAGTAGTAGTAGTAGTAATAATAATAATAATAATAATACGCTTCATGGAGCAGGGTCCTTCTTGATCTAACTCTTCTTCAGCTAGTGAAGAAATTCTCCATGTTTTACGGAATTCGAAATTACGATATTGTTCGCAACAGCCCAGCACTTCTTCCTATCCTGCGTAGTTGTAGTAGTAGTAGTAGTAGTAGTAGTAGTAGTACAGAATTATTTATTTAGGCGCAGACTCAACAGTTAGTGGCCAAGTACAAAGACAGCACAAGTACAAGAATACAACTACAATAAATCAAGACAAGGACAGAGTCAGGACAAAAAAAGAAGAAATCATTACAATCAATTTAATGGGAAGAAATCCTTAAAGGAAAAAAGAGAAAATACATGATTGTGAAGCTCATTGTCATACTGTCACATGACTGATTGATAAAACAACAACAACAACAACAAGCAGCTCGGTTTCTGGTAACGATGAGCACAGAATGAGATGTGGAAATGAATATGGATGGTGACTGTTAATTTTGGTGTCCCCAAAGACATAAAATTCAGATTCATTCAGAGACACAAGAGCAAAACAAGGCAAAACAAACCAGAAGAGTTCTACAGCAGCCGGTATTCAAATCACGTAGCGCTGTTACTTACTGGCACAGTACTAGGGTGCCAGGGAACATGCACATTCCAATTAAGGACACTTACAACATAATAAAATACACAATAAATAATTCCCTACGACTGACTGTCAGTAGAAAATTACGTGTCAAGTTCAGTTACGTCTCAAACACGTGAGATTTGAAGTTATCATGGTGGTATTCAGATTACAATCTTCTGGCATGTGATACGGTGTAGCTTGGTAGACAGGCACAAACGTGTAGCAGGAATAAAACACCCCCATTTTTGACGCTGAAGATGGAACATATATACTGGTCCGAAATGTCTTATGAAATCACAGAGCGTTTCATCCCATCTGATCACATTCCTAGTTTGAAGTACAAATGGACAGACAGGGAGTGTGGGGGGAAAAAAACTGACATTTCATAGCGTATACTGAATACATTCACACACAAGACCAAAAATTGTTTCGTGAATGTCCACAAAATACGCCTAACTTGCAAGTTCAATGCTGTGCTAGTCGCCACGTAGTAAGAAGCCTGATATAGAAAAAATGTTAAGAAAACTAAGCAGATATATGTTCATCTATCGTAATTACCTTAAGCACCGTGAATCCACTTCAACTCGACCCAGGAATTCCTTACTAATAGTAACCACACAGCAGGATTCATCGAAATATTATCATAAACGTGCCGGTCCCACTGGCCGCGCGTTCTAAGGCTTAGGTCTGCGGCCGCTCGCTTGCTGGGACTGCGGGTTCGAATTACGACGGGGGCATGGAAGTCTGTCTGTTGTGAGTGTTGTGTGTTGTCAGGTAGAGGTCTCTGCGACGAGCTGATCACTCGTCCAGAGGAGTCCTACCGAGTGTGGTGCGTCGTTGTGTGTGATCTAGAAACCTCGTGAATAAGGAGGCCATGGCCCACTGGGGGCTGTCGCGCCAAACACAAACAATGAACATAAATGTACATAGGTTCGCGTGTAAAGTACACGTTATTCATGTTAGGTTTGCATGAAACTTCAATTTTCTTGACAGATTTTCTAAAAAACAATTAATAACAAATTTCACGAAAATCCTTCCACTTTAAGACGTGTTGTTCCATGCGGATGGACAGACAGACACGTATGACGATACTAGCAGTCGCAGTCTTGCGAACGCGCCCCAAAACGAAGACACATACAGTAGACTCGAAACAGCAACTCCAGATTTCCAATGTTTCAAGCTTCTACACGGATTAGACTGCGCGTCCAACTGTGAATGTCGGCTGAGTATTCTGAAAATATCCACACAGTAATTTCTGAGCCGCCTAAACTTAGAAACAACCAAAACCTATCTTCCTTGATCTTGACGAATCAAACGAGGAATAACCAGTATTTATATAAAACACAAAATAACGTGAAAAAAAATCCGCTCGTGATGCGAAAGGCGGGCAATTTCTTGACCAGCTGAATGACTATCAGCTCCTCAAGCAGAAATCTACTCCGCGGTGTAAGGTCGGTAAATTTTATTGCATTTTATTATGGTTCTTCTTATTTACAATTCTCTCTGTTCAGCCTGATGATGGCTATCTATAGCCGAAATATGTAGCTGGTTTACACACAAAGTTGTGGATGGACTGTGATTTTGTATCTTTCTTTTCTCCTTATATATATATATATATATATATATATATATATGTGTGTGTGTGTGTGTGTGTGTGTATGTGTGTGTGTAGTTAAAACACAATGGGGACGTTTTGTGTAAAAATAAAAAAAAAAATGAAGTGACTCAACTGGCGATGCTGAAAACAGTCGTGGTGTAGATTATGATTATGATTATAATGACGATACCGTTGCTCAGCAGGGCGAGGCGGGCTTCTGTGAACACAGTAATAAACCTTCCTACAGTAGTGGGCTGCTGTCACCACCGCAATAAACTCCGATTGCAGCGGGCCCTTGCGAACAAGGCATACTGTATTACGGCCTTCACAGAATTCGGGTTACGTTAACATTTATAACCTCTATATGAAACGTGTAGCAACACGATTTCTAACAGAATAGGAAGAAAATTGCTGACTCCAGCATGCTTAACTTCGAAACCGGATAGGTATCCATAACAAATAAAAATCACGCCCAGTGAGGTATGAAAAACTACGAAGATACAGCACTGCGCTACAAGCCGGAAGGGCGCGCCTTCGCTTCCCGATTGAGTCACTGGGATTTTTACTGACTTAATTCTTCCGGCCGCAGTACTACCCTACGATCCACTCAACCTCTAACAGTAATCAGCACCAGGGGTATCTCCTTCGGGGTACAGGCGGTCGGTGCATACGGCCGACAACTTTTCCACCCTCATGTGCCGACTGTCTAGAAATTCTGGGAACTCAACCTCTTGGAGCCCTAACAGCCTGTCCAGCTGTGGCGGTATGATGTTACCCCTGCCTTTAGAGAAGAATCCACAATAATATTACCACAAAAATACGCACTGGAAGCAGTGTTATCTACAAATGTTAGTTACAAACTTTTACTTGAGGCCTGATGTGTATTTACCAGAGTATGTGCGCTATTGTATTTTTTGTCACCACGTTGTTATAAATAAACAATTCGCAAAAAATATACTAACATTAACTCTGTATATGTATTTCGTTCAAGAACATGTATCCACTCTTGTTTCCTTAAGGTAAAATAAAAGTTTTCTCTGTCCACGCCATGAAAGCGTATAGGTGCAGTACAGATATAGCTCCACTCGTGCCTAGCCTCGGCGCTAGATGGAGCTGAGTGGCTAACGTCACACCCCGGACGCCTTACCCCGGCAAAAGTACCCCGGTAGCTACTGAACAGGAGACTGGCCGGACCTCAGAGCCGGTCGAAACGTTTTGGAGACTAAGAAACTCGATTGCCTCTACCAAGTTTGGAACCCCGAACCGTCCAGTCCGTAGCCTAGTTGCTACAGTACAACACTACCCCGGCTCCCACCCTTGCCTTATTAAACAAAAATTAATTTCGGTGCCCAGTCTCGAATAGCCGATTTAGAACCGAAAATCAGTTTCATACGAACGGCATATTCACAAGAAAAGGAGCAGCAACTCCATTAACGAAATCGATCCATTAAAGGGTATTACGGAAATAACCATTGTCTAATATGAATACCGAATGCAACCACAAATCCACTTTGAGGTTAAATATCGGCTTAGCGGCTTTCAAGTTTGGTGGCTATAAACAAAACGCAATTCAATAGTGGCTTCACGTTTAATATCATAACAAATGGCCATGTTGGCTTCATCAAGCTAATTAACCGTTCATCCTCTTCGTCATGCCTTTGTCAAGCTACTCAATCGATGTTCCTCTTATGAAGGATGGATCATAGCAATACCGTGGCCTGAAGCCAGAGTACACTTCCAGGAATGCAAGGCCGTATAAATGATCTCCTAGGCTTAAACTTAATTATTCGTGACAAGAAAAATATCAACGGGCTGGCACGGTTTGGTAGCACCGACTATAATCCTCCATTACACCAACCCCTTCCGTAAACTTACGGAAGGTGTGCTTTCATTGGAAGTCATTAGTTAAGCAAAAATATTTTTAAATGAAAGTGGTTTCTCGTGAATCTGACAAACGTATCACACGGTGATATAAAAATGTATATATTGGCATTATTATTATTATTATTATTATTATTATTATAACAGCATGTTACAAGTATTCTAGCCATCAGCGAAGTCCAAAAACCGTCCTCCCTGGGGCTCATAAAGTAACAGTTACAAGCGAAATATATTACAAATTAAATGCAGTCTAATATGAGTAACGTCCGCGAAATGAGCGCTGTTGTCCGTTCTCTTTGTAAGCCAAAGAATGTATCGGACAAAATGGTAAGCTAAGACATCCAGTTTCGAGGGTACAGGCCATGTACTATCTTATTTTCGTTCTACTCTTATTCTTTCTGATAACGCTGTCCTAATGACTTGCTTCCTCTCCATGTCACCAGAATTCGTTCTCATTCTGCAGACATATACAGGAGAGCAGGTAAATAAAACAGTAATATACACACTAATTTACCGTCATCGTCGTCACCGTCACCACCACCACCACCACCACCAACACCACTTTGGCCATCTTTACAGATATTGGTATGTTCCAGGAAAAATCGATTTTTTAAAGAGTTAGTAACAATTATGCTTATTATAAAAGAACAAAAGTGTTGTTCCTATTTTATTATTAGGTTATCCTTCATTATTATTATTATTATTATTATTTTGGGCCGGGTAGCTCAGTCGGTATAGCGACTGAGCTACGAGCCGGACGGTCCGGGATCGAATCCCGGTGGGGACGAGATTTTTCGCCCGTCCAGACTGGCCCTGGGGCCCACCCAGCCTCTTGTAAAATGGGTACCGGGTCTTTCCCGGGGGTTAAAGTGCGGCCGGGGCCTGCTGCTGACCCTTCTAGTGCCGCAGTCATGGTAGAGTAGAGCTATACCTCTACCCACCCTCTGGGCCACACCGGACCTGTAACGGGAAATTTTTACCTTTAATTATTATTATTATTATTATTATTATTATTATTTCACTCCTTACTACAGGGCATATTTTATACTAGTCCTGGTCATATTATGGGCTAAGAACGTGTTATTATTGACCCTATTATAACCACTATCGCAGTTACTAATATACTTCATTGATTAGATTTGCCGTACCTTGCTACCAAATTATCTATTAAATATCAATATCATGGGATTAAGATGTACGCTGCAGTCATGTGGGTATTTCTTTATTTAACCTGACTTCCAGTTAAATTAATGTTGAGACTTCACTTCCTTTTCTTTTTTTGTCCTGTCTTTGCTCGGAGCCGATTTGATGCAGTTGTATTCTCGTACTGTTGCTGCTTTTGTTAGACCAATGGTGAGGCGGCACGTCAATCAATAAAGAAAAGAATTACATTTCTATTGTTGTGACGATAAAAGATTATTTTGAACCTTAACAGAAAGCAAGACATTTTAATACAAAAATAACAATTACCGGTAACGCTGCGGACTCGGTAAGCAACAACAAACGCAGAACAAAGTCAGCTATTGACTGTAGAAGGGCTGTGAGCTGACAAGCCTTTCGTTAACAGGAAGCTATTTCTAGGAAAAGGTATGTAGTCAAACACAACTTAATCACTGAGGTGTATTTAATGACTAGCTAGCCCTTAAGATCCCTAGACAACCTGATGATGGCCAATACAGGCCGAAACATGTAGTTGTTTCTATCACATAGTCATTAAATACACCTCAGTGATTAAGTTGTGTTTGACTACATATCTTTTCCTAGTTTCACACACACAACGGGGATAACACACTTCTTAGGAAGCTATTTCCTTTTAAAAACCGAGAAACTTACCGTTTTTAACGACAGGAATCTAAAAAAAAAAGAAAATTGATTCACACCGGACTACGGAAAAGGAACTTAGAAAGTAAAATCTAAGTAAAAAATGATAAACCACGTTTACAAGAAGAAATCACAGGACTCAGACAGGATCCAACGTAAAATGTATATTAGCTTAAAATTCTTCTTTTTAGATGAACTGTAATGATGTGTGAAAAGGGTCCCTGTTAAACCCAAGAGTCCTACTGGGCAGAACTCACCATTAAGTATGTAAAATGTTGCAAGTTTTATTGCCAACTTCAAATATTAAATTTTATAAAACAAGTGTATATGGTGAGGGGTTTTCTGACATTTTCCGACAAACAAATATTACCAACTTAAAAAATTCTAACCTCAATTTTTAGTTCTATCTTATCCCATTCTATACACTGTGTATATAGCACATTTATTTTTCTAACGGTGCGCGCAGGTACGTCGTACCGGCAGGCTTACTGACGGTGACGAATTATAAATTCAGAACTCGGGGAAAATATACCTTACATCTTATTTTTGTTCCTACTATAAAATCATAATATGAAAAAATAACGAATTTTTTATTCCTAACAAGAATAAAAGGGGCATTTTCAACTTTTTTCTGCTGAAAAGATGTGAAAAACGCACCTTATTTTATTTTACAAAAAATAAACATACACACACAAACACATACACACACATATATATACACGCACGCACACACACACACACACCGCCCAGGAGACATGAGGTACAATAAGGGGCATTTTAGGAACAGAGCTACGGAACACTTGTTGCTTCTCAGGACTGTTTTGTGTGAGCGAAATACTGAGTTTATACAGGGGAGGTTGAAATACTATCAGGCAGCAGCTATAAAATTCAGAAGAGGTTAAGCTCACTGCAAGAGAAGGAAAAGCATCAGAAAAGACATAAAACTCTTACTTACAGAAAAACATAGAGGAAGCTTTGAAACATGCAAGGAGATCAAGATTTCATAAGAAATATTAAAGAAATTATCGAAAGTAAAATGGTTTCGTAGGAGACACGTGAAGTGGAACAGACTTTGGAAGACCTCAGCCGTAAATACTCATGGTAACAGCAGTAACAACATCGTAACTGCCAGGTTATCTGGATATTTCCTAAGGAATAAAAATCGACGACTTTTACTACTTTTCATGAATAAATGACAATACGATGAGGACATGACTACGCGCACGAATTCAGGTTTTTGAAGCAGCAAGGTGTGAGGACGTGAAATGATGCGTCATCCGCGGAGTAGCGACCTGCAGTTGATTCTTGTGAAAAAGGTAATAAATGGATGATTCAACTCTACTGAGACGCTACGCCGTGTCGTCTGGAAAAGAGTTACAGGCATTGCGAAATATTTGTGTCTTCATGTCCATGATCAAACAGACCGCGACTGCGCTCTTTTCTATGTATGTACTTACAGATTATGACAAGGTAACCTAAGCAACGCCGGGTTGAGAGTTCGGCCTACAATGAAAGGGAATTTAGCGCTTTCAGTTCAGCTATAAAATCACTCACATTATTATCGGGATACGTTCTGTTAATGTAATGGAAATTTTGCAACGTAATTACGCTTTCCGTCTTAATGGTACACAAAGACGTGTTTTGGCCGGCAATAGAACTTATTTTGCCGCTATAAGTCTCTTCAGGAGTCGACTTTTATCCAGAGCTACTAAAATTATATTATATAAGACACTAATAAGACCGGTAGTGTC
>Ga0136643_10017573_pt1 | contig 10768 bp, 5 predicted proteins | sample TergutLab28metaG_FD_96883 | JGI IMG/M metagenome (GOLD analysis project Ga0136643, IMG submission 96883) | Labiotermes labralis P1 segment gut microbial communities from Petit-Saut dam, French Guiana - Lab288 P1 (version 3) (version 3) | ecosystem: Host-associated > Arthropoda: Insects >... | reverse complement strand
TGGGTCTGGAACGAGGTCCACTCAGCCTCGTGAGCCTCGTGAGGTCAATTGAGGAGCTACTTGAATGAAAAAAGTAGCGGCTCCAGGTCTAGAAAACAGAGATTAACGGCTGTGGGGACCCGTGTCGCTGACCACGTGACACCCCTCAATCCGCAAAAGTTGGCACTAACTTCGCCGACCGGCGGCGGCCGCTCTGTCGGTATAGTTCGCGTGCGGACTAAGGCCACGGAGTTTAGTTTAGTTTTAGGTCTAGGTGTTCTTTACATACATGTGCTCTTAACGTATGTCTACACAGGTAAAATAGGGGAGAGATCTATAATGCGTGTCTTCTGGGTTACACCACCGCGCAGTTTGGCAGATGGTTGCTATCGTTTCGGAGGGAAACTCTCTTTCCACAGTACCATCTTAGTTCCATTAAGAAATAGACATCAGTGTCACTGTTTGCATCTGCCTGTGTAGATACTAAATATGTTTAGTAGTTGACGGTGAGAGGTATTTGGCATTAGAGTTGTAAATACAGTTAGACATTGGTCTTTGCCGTGGGACCCCTCACACACACACACACACACGTAACTGCATGGAGCTCCTAAGAAAATTAATATCTGACAGGCGGAAGCCAGGCGGTGAGGTCATCTCTCGAGTGTAATTAATTACAGACTCCTACAAGTAAACTTCCTGAATGCGTAATGTGCACCGGTTAAATGTCATACACACATGATTTACACAAATGATATTCATATTAGGAAAGGACGTTTTAAGGAGAGGGACACGGAAGAGAGAATTTAAGTTTTTCGTATGCTGATGAGTCTGATCGTCAAATTACTTCCTAGTCAGAACCGCAATAAAGTAAGCTCTTCAGTTTATTGCACTATGAAAGGAGAAACGTGGTGCAGGTGCATGCGGCTTTAGTTTTCAGAAATGTGGAAAGTTAATCTTTTTTTCTGTTAAACATATTTTCGCGTTGTGTAATCAAAAAGTAATACAAAAAGAATAACCGTCCCTGTGTCTATATTTACAACGTATGTGAGGGTGCAAAATAGAATCAGCACATCGGTCGCTTTAGACCAAAGTACACAGCCCCCTCGGTTTTTTTTAGATGATTTTCTTGTAGTAAAACCTGCCTGGACGGTTTGAATAACAAATAAATTCGTAACCTTGTTAAGGATCGAACCCCGAAACTCCATATTGTAATTAAACATTTGATTTTTAGAGTTTTGTAATCTACTTGTTATAAAATATTTGGAATACAAAACTGTGTAATATAATAAGAAAAATATTGTGTGATTATTCATTAAACTTTAGTCAATGTTTATTACTGAAGGAACTGCGAGTAAATAGCAAAAGGAAGTCTTGAAAGTTCAATCTTAACGGTTTACATACATATAGTGCTTGGCTGCACAGGGATTAAGGTTGAAGTGTTCTGGCATACTGCTGGATTTTGATCACAAAGCTCCGAAATGTTGGTAACTATTTACCAGGTGATATTATCCGACATTTTATAAGACTTTTATCTTTATCATCAATGCAGTGATACTGCCACATCTTGCATTACCAAGGATTTTTTCTGTGTTTGTCTACATTTTACACGCGAATTATAAATAGATCTAACTTAAACAAATGTCGTTTTATCCTGGGTTCAGATCATTATTTCCTCAAAGTAAGAGTTATGGGGACAGGGACTTTACAGAAGTATGATTCGAAAATATCTGTAATTAGATTTGTAAAATTTATAAACAACCAACAAATGCTATAATTTTTTAATGTATTTTTATTTACAATATGTTCACCAAACTTTTTCGGCCAGTAATCCGCCCATCTTCAGGGTAACGACAGAAGAATACAATTGTAGTTAAGTGTGTCACCATCACTGCATTTTATGTGTAACATTTGTGTGGTGCACTGCTCCGACAACACATCCCCCATACTCTAGGTTAGAACTCACCATATAACTGCTGTCACCTATACTCTAGGTTAGAACTCACCATATAACTGCTCTCCCTTATACTCTAGGTTAGAACTCACCATATAACTGCTCTCCCCTATACTCTAGGTTAAAACTCACCATATAACTGCTGTCCCCTATACTCTAGGTTAGAACTCACCATATAACTGCTGTCCCCTATAATCTAGGTTAGAACTCACCATATAACTGCTGTCCCCTATACTCTAGGTTATAACTCACCATATAACTGCTGTATACATCACTCCACAACCACTAAATAATTTTAAATTCCACTATTTCTTAATTAGCCATTTTTATCCTATAATATTTCGCATTACTCTTCAAAAGTAAAATTTTAACCGATATTTTATATAGTTTTAATATGATGGAGTGATTGTGACATATTTAATCACAAATGTGTTCTTGTATCATCACACTGAAAATGACCAGATTACTGGCCGAAACATGTTGGGGAACATATTATAAACAAAAATACATAACAAAATGAAAGTGAATTTGTTGTTTGTTGTAAATTTTACAAAATTAATTAAAGGACGGAATATGGAAAATATTAATATTTTTTGTAATTAGTAAGAAGTGCTCAATGGTCTCGTTGCAGGTGAGGGCTGTGTGGAGAAGCCATTGTCTACTCTGTGGAAGAATTACACAGGCAGTTCCAAGCCGGACGTGCCGATGAAGGTGACCGTGACACAGGCGGGCCTCAAGGCCGTCACAAAGGAGCACGGTCTTACGGAGTACTGGAGTCATCGCATCACGTACTGTGCTGCCCCAGCCTCCTTCCCACGAATCTTCTGCTGGGTGTATCGCCACGAGGGACGGAAGCTCAAGCAAGAACTGCGATGTCATGCTGTGTTGTGTTCCAAAGAGGCTGTAGCTAAACGTATGGCCTCTCAGCTAAAAGCCAAACTAGCCCAGTCACTTTCGGAGTTCAAACGTGACAAAGTTTGTCGGCAGAATGCCAGATTGTCGCTAGTAAATTCTGTTTATGAGAATCCTTCCTTACCACGGAGGAAGATTCTTCTCTCAACTGGCTCTCATAACTATAGACCCCCACTTGAAAGATCAAAATCGGCCCCTAAACTTATGGTGATCGAGGAGAGTCTGGAAGAAGGAGAAGAAGAATATTTAGATCTATCGAGAGTCCACACTAATAAACCGCAGAAAGACGCCAATGTTCTGAGTAGGTTAGAAGAAATATCTGGTGAAGGGAAGTTTCTGGATTATCCGAGTGAAGTTGAGGATGTATCTCAGAGGTGTCATGGTAGCAATGATGAAGTAGAGCGAAGTGATGTTCCGAGATCTCAAGAGCTGTTGAGGTTACTAGGAGGCAGGGATGTAGCTGAAGCAGAGAGAGAGCGTACGTCGCTGCATAAACGTAGCGAAGTGGCTAGTGTTATATCGGGTGATAATGAGTTGGGTAATTCAGAACCAAATGGCCCATCAGTACACAGGTTCGATAAGAATCTAGAACACGTTCTGGGTAGGGAATTGGCTGCCAGTCATGCTCTGCTAAGGCTCAGAGGATCAGACAATGAATTAAAGAGAAGGGTGGGTTGGAAGTTAGAGACTACGAGTGCCAGTGAAAAGGTTGACAGGTGGGATAGCCATGTCAGTAATTATCACACTGAGAGACTGTTGGTTATTGGTTCGTGTAGAGAGGGTAACATCCGACAATGCATGCCGTCATCGGGTGGGGTGGGTACAGGTGAAGAAGTTGTGAACAGTCAGAGGGAATGCGAGAGTGATGAAGGTTCCAACAGCTTACAAAGTATTTCCAGTAGTACAAGTTCCAGTTCCGAAAGCTCCTGTCATTTCTCATCGGGTCTGAAGCGATTTGCTCCTTGTGTGTGTGAAGACGCAGACGTCGACACTGCTGGGGATGGGGTGGAGGTCGATCTGCATCCAACACACGGACATTTCACGGGAAGAGAATCTGTCTCTCTCGATCTGGATCATCTGTCGACTCAGTTGAGGCGATCAGCAACCTTTCCTCCACCTTCGGCAGTTGGTTGTGCTAACAGAGGTGAGAATTGTAACATATAATTAGAGGGTTACAACAAGCAATACAAGATTGTACTCCCACATAATATTACCAGAGTTTCAACACAAAATATCTACGAGGCCGGGCTGATAAGTTGCCTCCACTTAAATAGAAAATGAACGGGAAAAGATATTTTAAAGAAATGAAAAAGAAATATGCCTAAATCAATTATTTTCAAAGCTGCATAATTAATTTTCTACAAAATCATCACGCACTTCAATATACTTCCGCCAACGCTAAACTAATTTTTGAAATCCATTTCCTCACTGCAGACTTCCACCTCTTCAATCGCCTTACCCAGCGTCTTACTGTACTCACATCAACACACTGATCACCATAAACGGCTTGCATTCGTCTGTGAATTTCAATTGGAGTAACTTTTCCCGCGGTTAAGAATTCAATAACAGGACGCTGTTTGAACCGAACGTCTGAAAACTCTTCCATTTCGATGTGCACTGGGTGAGGACTGTAAGCATGTGTGTGTTCAAGGTGAAGTGTGATGGAAGACAGATACCACGCGACTACACAGAACCGGTTTTATCCAGATATGTCTAATGTAAATAAAAATATTACAATGGAGGCAAAACTTATCAGCCCACCTACGTAATAACAGTATATAAGGCTGTAGACCCACAAAATAATGGCAGGCCTCCAAAAGCAAATATCCAATAATACTGTATTAGATAGAACCTTGAACTCGTTTTTCCTGCATTTACAAATATGTGGTATGAACAGTGAGATGACAGAAACATATTTTATACTGTCGGTATTACGAAAATCAACGGAGTAAAATTTTCGTATTTCAGTGGCAATTAAATACAAAATCAGTAACATTAACATTACAGTTTTGCTCAGTGATTGTTACTAAATGCGCTATGTTTTCTAAATCCCATGCTTGAATTTTTCGGTTTCCTCAGTGTTCACAGGACTGAAACTTTAAACAATAATAAAATTTTAAATCTTACGCTTTAAAACCTTCACCCACCTCCTTGTGAGCATTTTATGAAAACCTACACCTTATGCATAGATCCGCGTAATTTCGTGATTGTAAAGTGTATCCTTTTCAATATAGTTTCCATGCTTCTCTCCTGTTGCCTTCTCTATCCTAGACTGCACGTTGCGGTTGATGTCACCTGCTATTGTGTGATGTACTATAAACCGTCATTCAGCGCGTGGAGTAGCATTCCACGTGATTAGACGCGGTCCGTTGAGTCTGATGAACATCGCAGAATAAACACTGGATATCAATAACTTCGTTCCTGTCCTTTTAATGATAGTGTTTGTTACACCAAACCGCAATTCACACTCAGTTCAGCTGCATGGTATTTTCTTCGCCTCATTTATTGCAGTTGGTTGACGCACTGCGTTACAAGCCGGAAGGTCACGGTTTCGATTCCCGATAGCGTCATTGGCATTGTTTATTGATATAATCCTTCCGGACGCACTGTGACCCTGGGGTTGACTAAGCCTGTAACAGAAATGAGCGGACCGGTGAAAAGTTCTGACAACCTTACCACCATCAAGTGCTGATTGTCTTGAAATCTAAGAGTCTCAATATCCTGGGAACTCCAGGGCCTGTTCAGTCCTGTGCGGGGATTGCTTTACCTTTGCCTTTACCTGCATTGCACGGATGACCTGCTTGTATGCCCTTTTAACTTATTATTTATGTAGCCTGTTTAGAGTTTTGTCTGTTGTCAGGTGAGATTTCGGAGCTTGACTCGCTGTCAGAAGAGGATGATATGACAGAAACCCCAGCGGAACATGAGGAAGAAGAAGAAAGTGATGAAAGTGGCTATGCAGAACTTACGGATGCGGGAGTGAAAGAACTGGGAGAAGGTACCATCTCAGCTGACCTGAAAGAGACAGATGTGTCTCAGCATCAACTGATGAAGACATACCTTAGGGGAAACAGTCGTAGTTCACAGTGTCTGCAGGTGTGACCTCATTTGATCCATATCTAGGGAACTGTGATGTTTGCACTGGTTCTAATATCTTCCCACGTATTACTGTGGGAAAGTAGTTTATAGCTCACATTTTGCCTTCCTTTTTAAGTCATGTGAACACACTGTGACTTTATCAGGTTGCATAATATGTGTACAATATATTTAATTTCCTTCGATTCTTCAGTGGATTTAATTTGGTATGAATATGTGGATATGCTGTGACTTTGTTTGGAGTACCAAGACTCTTATAATTCAGCCAAAGATATCTGATAATCTTTCTAGAATCCCGTCTTTATATTCAGAGAATACGGTCAACACCAACTGGCTTCAAAGGAACAACATCTTTATTGTCTCCCGTGAGCATTTCGTGGTCATTTTTATGTTTGTGTCCGCCATATGTCAAAGCCCTTTCAAACGTGCACATATGCATTGAATACTACGAGGGTTCTTCAAAAAGTTTCTACACTTCTTTTTTTTTAACTCCATTTATTAAGAACTTCAAAAGCAAATTACATCACTTTTCTATATGGTCACCCTGCTTTGCGATGCATTTTTCTCAGCGTCCTACCAACTCGTAATTGCTTTGTAATTCTACATGCTCATTACCAATATTGCACTAATTCAGAAACCAGTTGAGAGATGTTTATTTTTAAAAATTCTTGTGGTAATAATTGTCATTATTATTACAAATATTTATGGGAGCATTCAGAGTTCTTCACTGTACTTGTGCTTTTTGTTATGGTTTTTATGGTGGGTTAAAGGTTTTATTTGATAAGTCTCCGAAAGGAGAGAAGAAACGGGTTTAGCATGTGATGTCTTTGTTATTTAAGATGCACTGGATAATGAATATAAGCTTTCAGATAGAAATGGGAAAACTTTGGATCTTAATTTCATTGCAGGTGATGGAGGACATGATATTCCAAGATAACTAATGGAAACTTGGTTGTTCTTACGTGTAAATAATAATTTTATAGCCTTAAAAATTTTCCACGTTTAGCTGCCCCTGTGACAGCTTGCGATATTTTAGCAGAGATGCCGAAGTTTTCCCGAACCTAGTTTAGAATAGTAAGTACGAGTACATATCAGTTAAACAATATACTTGTTGCACTCTCGAACACTGTAACAGGATACTTCAGTATTCTTGTCACCACTATTTAAATACAGATTGTACTGGGAATGGAATCAAAATACAAGTTGTTTTATATATATTTGTTTTAACAGTTCTTCTTTGCCAAAATTAATGTCAGATTACCACATCGTATCACAGCCAAAGACTTATGTACTGTTAGTCAGGAAACACGTTGTGTGTATGTGACTGAAATATTTCCTTGTTACTGCAATGAAGAAAGCTCTGATACTAAGTAAGTTATACCATTACTGTCTTCTGTTGTGTGTTGTCATACGAACACAATTATAGTAGATTATAAGAAAGTTTAGTTTCTGTCGTGGTTTTTTTTATTTCCAATTACAGGATTTCCATGACACCACTTGGGAAAAGGTCAAGTTAAAATTAGAACAAAATTTTAAATATAGTCCACCATGAATGAGTTGCACAACTTAAGTATGTCACTAATAAAATAGCAAACATAGGAAAATCTGTCAATTACCATCACCCATTTGCAGACATTATGAGAATGGTGTAAAAGGGTAACGTTTTAATTAGCACTGCTTACCTGGTTTCAGTAATATGATATAAGCAGCCTCTTCATGAGTGCCACCAAAATATTTTACATTCATTCCTGCTACATGAAGAATGTTAAAATTATTTTATATTTATGGCAATAATATGATATATATATATATATACACATAAGCAGGAATAGTGGAGGGAACACTTCCATCACCTTGCGAAACAATTTACAAAAACAAAACAAAATTTCGTACATTTCCTAAAGTTTTAGTCTAAGGATTTACTGGGGATTTTAACTAAAAGACAAATACGCTACTATATTTTCCAGCATTTATCATTACGGAATCCGCTCACTTCCTTTGTTGGTAATATGAACCACCTTGCAAAAACTCCCGGTGATGATCTTGCATATAAATGTGGAAATATCATATAAAATGATATTTTCTTTAAAAAATATTTTTTTTATGTGTGTTGTTTGACAGCGTGAAACACGAATACATACAGTGTACCAATAATAATCTTACTGCATCCACCAATCAAACTGACTGCCGACAGTGTGACATATATTCTTATAAAAGTGTTATCAGTTGCTATTCAAAACCACAAATTCTTTTCTTTTACTCCCAGATCTCGAATGTTCGGGATGTTTCGTTATTCATGTCGTTAAAAATTATATGACCCGCTTTGATTCAACCAAAAATATAAGGTCAAAATTATTTCCCCTTTTAAATGATATACGTCAATTTCACTGCTCACAAAAAAGTGTTCAATGCTGGTAGAAAAAAATATACTTAGACTTTGCTGTTTAAAGACACTCTTATCTTAAATTCCGTGAATTTCAGTCGTATTATGCCTTACATTGTCTAAAGAAATTGTTCACCAAGTTTTTCTGGAAATAAACAATAAAAATTCATTTGATAATCATCAGTAATAATTTTAAATATGAACCACAAAATGAAGTTGTCTGAACACCGAAATCTTTACAGTTCATCGATTAAGGCATAGATTGCCTTTAGAATGCAGTTTGTTGCAGTGATATGACTGAGTCTTGAAACAAAACAGCTTACATCATTGATTACATATATATATATATATATATATAAATATAGAGAAATTTAAGTCTTGGATGAAGACTGGTGTGGTGAGGTAAAAGAAGAAATTCAATTGTAAAAATGAAAAAGAACCCGTAATTTAGAAATTTGACCCCTTTCTGTCACAGCATTTTTTGATCCCTTAACTTTGCAAAAAAGAACGGCCCCAAAACTTTAGACTTTAAAGAAATAAACAAATTAAATAAACTGTGTTGTAGCACTTTGAAAATTACGATGTGCTCAAATTTCGAACGGTATTGCCTAATCTTTTTAATTATCTGGCAATAAAAAGAGTAGTTGAGAGGTTATCGTTTTACAAGGATAAGAACACGTACTGTCTAGAAGCACGCTGTGTTTCAGAAGTAACTCCAAGCAGTCCGGTAAAAATAAACTGATGGCTTCTCGGAACGCAGTAGCTTTCTGCTCCAGTAGGCTCTGTGACATCCCACCAGACTGTATTCTGCATTGTCACTGCATTTAACACATCGTATCTGACAAACTGTCTTACAGTTTTTGTAACTTTATATAATTAATGTTTCAGCTGATTGTAATACTTGAAATGACATTTTATATTGTTATGTTTTCTGTTATGTTTAAAAGAAATGTTATATATGTTATATATACACATACACACACATATACATACATACATACTTACATACATACATGACTTTATTTACAACCTATGTACATATTTATATACTGTGTTACGAAAGCAAAATGTGTAAGCAGACTAAATTTAATCTTGCCATATTACCTCGACTGTGCTTACATATGTACAGTAAAATTATATATTAACGATGTAATTGACAATTTCATCACATGTGTATAGACAACATCTGTTGAAAATTGATACTTTGCACCCTTTACAATACATAGCGTCATATTTATGTACTTTGAATGATTAAGAACAAAATAAAGGAACAAAGTGGAATGCTGTAGTGTGATATGAAGAATTGCATCACTTCATTATTGTACCCTGAAGACGAAGGCAGCAGATTCTCATATATATAAATAAATGTAAATTACACGGCGTCACATCCCAGAAGACAGTAATTTTCCTAATTGTTACCGCCAGAACCTCCTATCACACAACTGTCAGCACAGTGAACATTCTTCCCTGAAGACTGTTTGAACTTTGCAGACGCAACAATGAACTACAAGAATTTAAAATAAGTGCAAATTACGGGACCCAAGCCAGCATTCTTTTCGTGAATCCACTCACGAAACGTCTGTAGCCAGTGACCTATTGACAGGTCCTGCCGACACGTGCGCTACGGCCAAATCCCAAATTAATGAGGCCCCGCTTTGGTGGGTTATACACATTTTTCGTCATTGCTTGGGGTGGGGGGTGGTGGACCTATATGCCTATGTTGCTGCAGGCTCTCGTCTGTGGCGCTTCACCGGTAACAGTCGTTACATTCTACATATGTAATCAATAAAAATGCCACCAAAAAACTATATATTCATTATTTAATAAGAATTTAATTGTTTGTCTTAAAATAAATTCGCCAGGCCAAGTATGAAGACATTTGTACAAGCAAGAAGATAATACAAAACCCTACACACTTAAGTTTGAGATCTCAAACTTTGCAGTTGTACTTTTTTTTTTATTTGGCGCAACAGCCCGCAGTGGGCCAGGGCCTCCTCATTCGCGAGGTCTCTAGATCACACATATCGACGCACCACATTCACTAGAACTCCTCTGGACGACTGATCAGCTCGTCGCAGAGACCTCTACCTAACAACACACAACATTCACAACATGCAGACATCCATGCCCCGGCGGGATTCGAACCCACAATCTCAGCAGGCGAGCGGCCGTAGACCTACGCCTTAGAATGCGCGGCCACTGGGACCGGCAGTTGTACTTTTTATAGTTTACCATTATATAAAAGATACCTTTGTTAGCAGTTGATTGTTTTGCAGTTACGTTATTCAAAATTATTGAAAGGAACCATTTTACTTTAAAACAAAACAACAAACCCCGTGGCCTTAGTCCGCACGCGAACTATACCGACAGAGCGGCCGCCGCCGGTCGGCGAAGTTAGTGCCAACTTTTGCGGATAGAGGGGTGTCACGTGGTCAGCGCAACGGGTC
>Ga0136643_10017571_pt1 | contig 10769 bp, 3 predicted proteins | sample TergutLab28metaG_FD_96883 | JGI IMG/M metagenome (GOLD analysis project Ga0136643, IMG submission 96883) | Labiotermes labralis P1 segment gut microbial communities from Petit-Saut dam, French Guiana - Lab288 P1 (version 3) (version 3) | ecosystem: Host-associated > Arthropoda: Insects >... | reverse complement strand
TAGAGACGCCGTTCTTGAACTTCTCAGTCCATTCATACACTTGTGTACGACTCATTCACCTGTCACCGTACTGAATTCTCATCCGACGATGAATCTCTATAGGTTTCACGCCTTCACTAAACAAAAATCTCACAACACTTCGCTGCTCTTGCTTAGTGCACTGTTGCAAGGGCACCGCCATCTTGTCGAACTGTTTCCCAGGTTCCTATGTGTGCCGCAGGCGTGCCAACGCCATCTATTGGTAGCTCAAGGTCACCGCCTTCGCATACCCTACACACAATATCGGTCGTACACGCGATTTTTAATACAACTTTTCCGGTTTTCCACTGAACGGCCCTTGTATTTTAAATAACCCATGATTCATCTATCGTAACATAGATGATGTGGAATTGTTAGAATGAATTCTAAACAAATCGGCTTGGTCTGCGTGGATTAGATTGATCTGACTTCGACAGGGTGTAATAGATTGACCTGACTTGCACGAAGTGGAATAGATTGACCTGACTCAAGATAGAAACAAATGTAGGGATCTTCCGTATGCAGTAATGTTTATTCAATTTCCATAAATTACGGGAAATTTCTTGAATAGCTCAGGAACTATTGGCTTGTCAGGAAGAGGAGGAGGAGGAAGAGGAGGAGGAGGAAGAGGAGGAAGACCAGGAAAAGAAGGATATATGTGTATATATACGAGGGAGAATCAAAAAGTAAAGGCAAAATACATTTAACGGCTTTAATTGAAGTAACTGTGAGCAATTTTACATATCATTTTTTTACACAGTCCCCTTGCAACACAATGCATTTGTTATATCTTTAAACTATTTTCTGTATTCCTGCGGAAAAGAAGCTTTTCGTCTGCGCGATGTTGATGGCCGAGCAGAACGACCTTCATCAGTGACAAGTGTTCGACCCGATTTAAACCTTTCCACCCACTCATAAACCTTCCACTGACTCACGGTGCTCTGTTCATACTGAGCCAACATACGACGGTGAATTTCCACAGGTTTCACTCCTCCTGCCCAAACAAATCGCACTACGCCACGTTGTTCTTCGATGGTGCAATGTTGCAAAGGAGCTTCCATGGTTTTCGCCCTCGTTGCTGCCACTCGACTTAAGGCAGAGCGCTGTACTGCACATGGTTGAACTCTTCAACAGGCACTGCCAACACAGCGCAATGCGCAAGCTTCTCTCTTTTCCGGTTACCGCGTAGTTTAAAAAATTTCCTTTATTTTTTATTCACCCTCGTAGAAAATCTGTAATTTTTGTTTGTTTTCATAATGTAATAAAACGCGGTTTACAAAGCAAATATGATAGGATATGGAAATTCAATGCAAACAATTATTACGAATTAACGAGAGGATAATGTTATAATGTAGTCTTATATTAGAAATATTTTTTGAAACAAATAAGCCAGATAACTTTGAATAAGGATAAGGAATTCTACTGGTGTTTGTGTCATATATTGAACATAGTCTATACGGCTAAAATTAAATTAGGGCTTCTGTAACTTTTATTGAATCCATTTTGAAAGAAAAGCTCATTAAATTGTTTACTTCTAGCTGATAAAAGAATGAACGACTGCTTGGCCAAACTCTTGCTATGTCGTCGGAGGTATTTGCAAGCATTGATAAAATAGCCATTAATTGTATAAATTATCTGACAGCAAAGGACACCGTATATTTAGTGAAGGCTACACTGGGCAAAAGAAAACAATAATCGTTTGTAGGATATACAGGCTGTATTGAAACACCAAGATTAGTCGATAAATTTGTATAAATACACAAGCTTCCCCCAAGTAACGCAAAATTTCTTTAGCAGACGAGAATAAGGTCGCAGTCAAGAATTGCAGAAACCTTGGAAAATTCCGTGCACCATCGGTGCACTTTTTCTCCTGGGCGAACATTTCCCGCAAACGAATGTTCCCGCATTTTCTACGTGACCTACATAGATATAAAACTTGAATTCTACGAGTGTATTACTCCATATGTGCACACAAGAGCTTGAGCATGGCGGCACATAAAATGATGCCAAATTCAGACTCTGTGTCCCAGTCTCCCGACACCTAATTGTCCACCTACTTACAAAGCCAATACCGAGAATGAATTCCGTCCCTCTTGATTCTAGCGTACATGAAACAGAATTTACTGGTATCAGCTAGACCTTACTATAACACCGAATTAAGACTGAGCTACAACGTTGTGGTCCGACGGCCTCACCACCGGCAATGAACACAACGTACTAGATCATCCGGCTGGCATTTGGACGGATCATTATGTCATCAACAGCACATCACGCCGCAAATAGACGTCGATGCTGACGCCCTTCTAACCCCACAATATCACACCTTCAATTATTAACAACTGGCCCACTTGTATGTTGTTCGGCACATTTTCGGTTACTATGGGAGAACGTTCTATCAACTACAGAAGTTACATAGCAACAAATGATAAGCGGAATGGTGAAATACGAATCTAGAAGTATTGTATTTGCGAAGAAGGCGTATTTTACAGAACTGTACCAATAATGTTTGGAGGAAAAGAACAATATAAATAAAAATCCAGTCATATTAGCTATCATCCAACTAGGATTAGTAGAGTTTGTGGACCAATTACTGCAAGGAACCTGGGAGCAATCATGAGGGCCATTGTTCCATCAAAAGTTGTATGTAGCTCGAATTACATTAAGGTTGCCTCCACAAAGGAGTCCAGAAGAATTCGTTTTAAGTATCCAACTGCCAAGCACGACTGATTCTGAATGAACAACCAAACTCTTCAGTCGTGTTTGGACGAAGGATGAACATAAACATACCTTAATATAAACAGGCAACTAGATGCAAATATAATAATTTTATTAATAATTTAAATCAGCTCAACATGTTTCGATTCCAGATGGTGTGACTGGAATTTTTCATTGATATAATCCTTCCGATCGCATTATGGCCCTGGGGTCGACTCAGCCTCTAACAGAAATGAGTACCAGGAGTATTTCCTGTGGGTAAATGGCGATGGGTGCGTAAAGCTGAAAAACTTACCACCATCCTGGGCCACCTTAACTTTCTGGAACCCCCTGGGCACCTTGGGCCTGTAACGGAACAGGTTTATCAACATGTTTCGGGCGGTAATTTCGCCCATCCTCAGGAGCACTAGACTGTGTTTACAGCTTGATGTATAAAGAACAGACGACGCTGCCTGCAGGCAGCGTCGTCGGTGCATTGTACCACAAGCTGTAAACACAGTCTAGTGCTCCTGAGGATGGGCGAAATTATCGCCCGAAACATGTTGAGCTGATTGAAATTATTAATAAAATTATAATTGTTGCATCTAGTTGGCTGTTTATATTATTGTATCAGTGATGCACGGTCACACAAACATCAGATAAACATACCTGCCGTAGGTGGAACGTAAATCCGTGATCCAGAAATGAATAAGGCAATACACCTTGCGCTTATTGAAACTCTTCTACTGCCATCAGACGCAGTGTTTCGTGCACTGATTATAAATTCACTTCTTCTGTACCTAACTCGATTAATGACGCTGATTCGTTTAACCGATACATTAGCAGTTCCACTCATTAATTTAAACTTTGTACATTCGTGCAAAAGCGCTCCGAATTGTCTCTTAGCCATCATACTGAGGTCTGAGACAATCATACTGAGTAATAAGTAGCATACTCTTTCAAATAATATCGTCTCCTACTTCTTTGTTTCATCTGCACTTTCCAGGACAACAATTACAACCAGCATTTGCTCTTTATGACGTCAAGCAAGCAAAGTAGCAGTGGTAGGTTTCTTTTAACCCTTCTTTTGTCTTTACAATTCTTATACCTATTTTTCTTATACTTTTTCTCATCATATCCCTTATTTCATTCCAACTTCCACATTTCTTCCCCCCCCCTTCCCTGTACAGGGAATGTTCAATTCACAAGGGGTACAACGCGAAAGGAGAATATTCTACTCATACTGAAACGGAATAGAGTTCAAAAATATATCCGAAAGAGAATCCCGAATCTCACTTCTGTCATTCTTTCACTATTATCAGCCTCAAAAGCATTTTCCTTGCAGACATACCTCGGCAGAAGATATTGTTTTTATAGTAAGCTAAGAACAAAATCGATTCCTTGAAACAAAATACTTTCTTACAGCAGATAAGCTCAGTTCTACAATCGCATAGGACTTCTTATAAGAGTTACATCTTGTAGAATTCCAACTTAGCACGACACCACACAGACAACAACGTACTCCACAGGTTAGGTTACGAAAGTAGATGGCGACGTAGAAGACCACACTCGGCTATTATCATCAGTTTTCACTTACTCTACATTCATGATTCACGAAAGACAGGTTTCTTATATAAAAGGTAAAGGTAAAGCAGTCCCATTACAGGCCTGGAGTGCCCCAGAGGGGCTCAGGAAGTTAAGGTTCCCAGATTTCATGACAACGGCACACGATAGCAGTAAGGTTGTCAGCCTTACGCACCGGCCGCCTTTACCCCCAGGAAATGCTCCTGGTACTCAGTCTGAGTCGACCCCATGGCCATAGTGCAATCGGAAGGATTTTATGCCAATGAAAAATCCCAATGACACCAACTGGGATCGAACCAGCGACCTTCCGATTTGTAGCACAGCACCTTAACCACTTTGCTACCGCGGTCCCCAGGTTTCTTATACATATTGATCCCAAGTAATGCTTGAACCAATTGACGAATCTCCATGAACTATGTTGGGAGCATCACAACACTGTATAGTACTCCAACTTATAAGCATCCTTAGTCCAAGGAAGGTAACCCTGCAAGCTGATGAGATGATAGCTGCGCCAGAGCCGCTTGAAGTGTGTTATTGAAATTTAGTTCTGTAATAAATAAACCAGCTATTCGAATTTTTATCTTTGCACCGCGCATTTTGAAATCTACGTAGTTCACTCACCAACAAATGCACTATTTATTAACTTGGTCAAAAGATGTAAATTTACATTAAAATACACAATATTATCGTTCCTAAATGTCTCGGTCTTTCATGACCATCATCAGGAAGCTTTACCTGTACCTAACTAAAGTTATATTTATGTTAAAACACTCGGTAAAATTACGTCGTTATATAAATTTGGTGATGGGGCAGCATGTGGTAGAGCGGAATGTGTTTTAACATAAATATAACTTTAGTTAGTTACAGATAAAGCTCCCTGATGATGGTAATAAATACCGAAACATGTAGGAGCGATATTATTGTACATTTTAATGTAAATTTAAAATTTTTAAACAATAAATAGTGCATTTGTTGGTGAGTGAACTACGCAGCGATACGACATTTTGCCATAACATCATGTTTTGTGCAAGGCGAAATGAGTACATGACGAATGAAAGAATTGTGGATTTTATTGCCTTTTACGATTGCGATATAAAATGGAATGCTGTGCGTAAGAATATTAATATTTTTACCAAAACTGATCAGATAATAAGCTTACGTATCAGAAGGCGGATTTTTATATACCAACTTCTTCAAAACGTGTACACGTTTTGTGCAAATAAGGAGTAACGATTAGTAAGTCAAAACACAACTAGTTGTCAATTAGTATTACACAAACGTACGTCAGCACAATCTATTTGTTCTAGAGTAAGGCTACATGTTTCTACTAGATGTTAGTCATCTTCAGGCCCCTACAATTTCGTTACCAGATGCTTTGTCCACTTTGGGATCCCATAGTGTTTACATGTGGGTTACTTATTAGCTGAAGCTTTCTAGAAAAGTTATAACTACAGAGTTAATGTTATTTGCAGGCTGTGTTTAAGCATGAAACCACTAAAGCATAATATTCCTTCCTTTTTAGTGCGCTGATGTTCACCGGATGTTCAACTGTGGGATGCCGTTGTCGTATTACAGTTGGTGTTGGGATGTTTCTGCTTTCCTTATTTAATATTGATAGTTGTGTTAGTTTTCTGGTATCTCCTCGTGGAGTGTTTGCACGGCAAAGCTTTAACTAATAAGTAACCCACATGTAAAACTATGGGATCCCAAAGTGGACAAAGCATCTGGTAACGAAATTGTAGGGGCTTGAATGTGACAAACATCTAGTCGAAACATGTAGCCTTACTCTAGAACAAATAGATTGTGCTGATGTACGTTTGTGTAATACTAATTGATTTTCAAGCACATCGTGATGCCTTCATTCAGAACAACTAGTTGTGTTTTGACTTACTAAAACAAATTACTTATTTGTACAAAAATAAACACACCGAAGATGACCCACCTAAAGCGTATAGGTTTGTTAAGTCTCTCCAGTATATACTTAGAGTAATTACATCGTCAGACAAGACCACAATGAATTGAAACTTTTAAGGTTACTGTTCGAACAGTAACCTTCACAGTGCTCGCATCCTACAACGCAGCGCCCCACAACCGCTACCAACCACATCCAGCAGAACCAGCGCAGTGCACCATATGCAGTAACACACGGTCTTTGTTCTCATGAAGATGGGCATAATGATGCCCGAAACATGTGGAGACAGAAGTTAATAATAAATATCAGATTGTTGCATCTTGTTGGTTTTCTCTCTCTTCACACATAGATCACTTGAAATTCCTATACGTGGTTGAGAGTATCATATTAAAATATAGGATACGGGGTGTGGACAGAATTAATGCAGCTTAGGACAGGAACAAGTGGCCGGGCTATTCTGAACATTGTAATTAAAACCCGAATTCAATAAAATGTAGGAAACTGTTTTGATTGCTTAAGAAAGTACTGGATTTTCAAAACGTATTACGTTCCATGACAGGTAGTCAGTTCAGCAAACGCTAATACACTTTCGTTCATGCGATTCTGTTAAAATTTAAGAATTATACTCCATTATTATACTTCACTTCAGTTATTAACAAATGAAAATTTATTTGTGCAAAGATCAGGGGCAGATATAAACTCAAAAAAAGAAAAAAAAGTCTGGTAATATTCAATTTTTATAAATTACTGCAGAGAATATAAAATATCCTAAACAAGTGATACTTTCAGTTCCAAAGAGGTACCCGATTTCATTTCGCTATTTAGCAGATATAAAGTGATCCCGTTACAGGGCCGGTGCGGCCCAGAGGGTGGGTAGTGGTATAGCTTTACTCTTCCATGACCGCGGCACTAGAAGGGGGTGAGTGGTCAGCATCACGCCCGGCCGTACTTTACTCCCGGGAAAGACCCGGTACCCATCGTACAGGAGGCTGGGTGGGCCCCAGGGCCGGTCTGGACGGACGGAAAAATCTCGTCCCCACCGGGATTCGATCCCGGACCATCCAGTTCGTACTCAGTCACCATACCGACTGAGTTACCCGGCCCATTTAATACATTTAAAAAAATAAATATTAACCTTTTGGCACCGGAATTATTTTTTTAATTTTAGCACACTCTGTATATAAAATGTGAATAATACAGGAACTAAATACGTTAGAATTATGAAACAAACTGCATTTTGAACAGAAAAAACGGACAGTATATACCATGTTTAAAATATTCAGTACCTATATCTGTTGAATAAATATATAAAATGCAACTTTAGAGGTTAGCGGTGCGGTACGACCACTATAGTTGACATTAGGCGTCAAAAGGTTTAAAAAGAACGCCTTCCTCAAAATAACATATACGGTTACACTTCAATTTCTTTAGTGTTGATTATTATGAAAATGTTTCATGTGTCTAGACGTACTTGTCCTGTATGTACCTGTGTCAGCTTTTTGCTTGAATAAAGTCCTCTGAAAGCACCGACACGTTTGCCTTTTAGTCTGCCTATAACGCCTATTACAGTGATGAATAACATCCGAGTTTCTACCCTTCCCTCTCCCGCCTTGTCCCCTCAGGGGAAAGGAGACTGTGAAAGGGTTGAAAGTTGAAACCAGAGGCAGGAGCGGTACTGCTGACAGTGAAAATGTCATACTGCTGTACTCAGGCAAAGCAGAAATCACTCAAACCTGTGTTACATTAATTGAGTAACGTCAAATGACTACTGTTAATATGTATCTTCACCCAAGTTGAAATAATGCTTTATTTAATTTACAATCGATAAGTGCGGTTGAAAGGTGATATCGATAATTATTGATACTATTTCAGTATTGGTATTTGTGGTCGAAAAAGTAAATTTGGCTCTCAAAAGCGGTGGGGTATATAAAGATGTTATTTTGTAATAAGTCAAGTAAGTCGGTATCAGTTGATACAGCGATCTCAATATTTCGTCGACGGTGGAGTGAAATATGCCCAAGAATTTTGTAACTTTTGAAGTGATATAAATCTGGTCCGAAATATTAGGTTACTATGCATACAGCTGCATTATTCTTCGCCAATTTCGTTTAGAGTATTGTGTGTAATGTATGAACTTACTGCGGCAGTATACGATCTACAAAATCATCAGCTGAAAAAAAAATCATTATTCGGTAGGTTACATTACCTATCACGTGCTGGTGAAAAGTTAACGAACGGGCATTTCAGATGATTTTGTAACAGCTAATTGAAGTGTGTCCGTTCCATTTAATGCCCTCGTCAATCTGAGATCATTTCTGTGTTATTTGAATTAGGGGTGATTGTTGTATAAAATTCCATATAATATATGTTTTGTATCTTATAATGAAGAAACGTTCTCTAGGGTTGAAAGTTGTTGTGTCATTGCATGTAACACGGGATTTTATTGAAGAAGCACTCAGAAAGTTTCAAATAAATTTAAAATATCAGTAGACCCTATGTTCCATGACCGCTCTTCAACGTCATGATTAGCCGTGATGTAGTCACGGAAGATAGTGTATGAAATTAAAACGTTACATATGGGTTATGTGAACCGGGTAGCTCAGTTGGTATAGCGACTGACTGCGGGCTGGACGGCTCGGGATCGAATCCCGGTGGGGACGAGAATTTCCGCCCGTCCATAACGGCCCTGGGGTCCACCCAGCCTCCTGTAAAATGGGTACCGTGTCTTTCCCCGGGTTAAAGTGCGGTCGGGGCGTGCTGCTGACCACTCACCCCCTTCTAGTGCCGCGGTCATGGAAGAGTAGAGCTATACCTCTACCCATCCTCTGGGCCACACCGTTCCTGTAACGGGATCATTTTACCTTTGCCTTTTTTTAAAAATGTATTAAATACAAAATTGTGTACATTATAAACAGTTTAATTGTGTTTTTTTAAGTTAATAATTCATTACAACTTGCTGAATTACGATCCATGAAATGTAAAGACGTGCTCAGAAAGTTTACAAGCGTAAAAGTTACTTCTTCTTTCGTCATTCGATGTTTTATTAACTTTTTACACACAGTGTTATAAGAGCCCACTTCGGACATAAGCTGCCTTATTGTGGAGGTTTCTCGATCACACACAATTAGACATAAACACTCGGAAAGACTCCTCTGAACGAGGGATCAGCCCGACACAGCGGCCACCACCTACACGACACACAACAAACAAAACAGACGAACATCCAAGCCCTCAGCGGTATTCGAAGCACCAGTCTTAGCAATTGAAGGGCTGCAGACTTACGCCTTAGAACGCACAGCAACCGAGGTCGGACAATACGAACTCACTAATGGCTAATACTCGCTGTTCAAATAAAACGGTATATTCGTCTAAGCCAGAGAGAACATCCGCTATAGAAACGCTTAGTAGGTAATGGAATTTCGGTTCGTTAAACGGAAACCAAAGGTTCCACACCGTGTTAAGACATAGGCATGATCCTTGACCGTACGAGAGATATATCCAGTCGACACGATCAAATCTAACTTATTTCCTTACTCCACTTCAATAACACGCTTCAATCTGTCCCTATAACTGTCGAGAGGCGTCTTCCTTTTAGGTTCTCCAAAGCAGATGACAGCTCTCCCGTTGTAGTAGTGCATGTCCTAAATATCTCACGCGCATGGTGATTCACCGTAAAAATATCTGGTGCCTCAGTAATTAATATTTAATTATTACTGCGGAATTTTTTGCTTGTTAGTTAAAATGCAATGCAGTAGTCACTGAGTCATCCGGGCTACAGGGGAGGGAGAGTTAGTACAGTTGACCCTACAGTTCGGACCACCTAGGGGAAATATCACGATATCGGTTACATATAAACATAGTTAAGCAAAACGAAGGCCTACGTACTGTCCCAAACAGTAAGGGCTTGCAGCTTGTTCCCTCTTCACCCACGTCACGCGTCTCTGAGTACGAGTTCTTTCAGTGTTCCCCCGGCTGCTCCGTAACTGTAAATGGATCACGCGAGGAGGACCAGAGTATTCGCCGTCCGTAGTTGAACGGACGAACGAGGAATCTGAACCATCGAGGTCTGAACTAAAGAGGGATTGCCGTATAGGCCTATGATTAAGTTAAACACGTTTAATACATTTATGTGAACTGTTAAAAATTAAATTCTTATAATAAAACCAACTAGATGCACTAACTTCTCAAATTTATTTTTGGAATAAAACTCTACATGTTTTTTGACAGTTCGTCTGTTCATCATCAGGAGTTTCTCACTGTACACACAGCAATGGTATATGTCAAACAGGTTTGCTGACAGCTTGTAAGCAAACTGTCAGCAAACCTGTATGACATATACAATTGCTCTGTGTGCAGTGAAAAACTCCTGATGATGGACGAAGGAACAGTTCGAAACACGTACAGTTTTATTCCAAAAATAAATTTGAGAAATTAGTGAATCTAGTGACCGCCTCTGTGGTCTAGTGGTCAGAGTTTCTGGCTACAGATACAGAGGTCCCGGGTTCGATCCCCGGCGCTACCAGATTTTCTGAGTAGTAGTGGGTCTGGAACGGGGTCCACT
>Ga0136643_10017570_pt1 | contig 10769 bp, 4 predicted proteins | sample TergutLab28metaG_FD_96883 | JGI IMG/M metagenome (GOLD analysis project Ga0136643, IMG submission 96883) | Labiotermes labralis P1 segment gut microbial communities from Petit-Saut dam, French Guiana - Lab288 P1 (version 3) (version 3) | ecosystem: Host-associated > Arthropoda: Insects >... | reverse complement strand
GATGAGCACATGTGCTCGAAACATGTAGAGGCATGAAATAAAACTTATTGTGAAACAAATTTTGTGCACCAAGTTGGTTAAATACTGAGATAAATATACTGAGATGCACGGTCAGCAAAACGTAAAAAACAGTTGTAATGTGGTTTGGATGCTCTAAAAAGCGGTAAGAACTGTGGTTCGGCGGTTGATATCTGAATGTGACTCAATCCGTTAGTAAGTTATTGCTGTGGCATAGTCTAAAGGGCATCTGTGGAGAAGAATTACCGAAGATTTATGACACTTTAATAAGGTAAGAGAACAATCTGAAAGGAAATGTAACAAACCAAACCTCAAAATACATTTTAAAACAACTGTATGGGGCAAATGTCACAGCTAAAACAAACGCTACAGATCTCTGGGTAAATGACCAACTTGACGCACAATTACGTCATATATAATACGTTTATTATTATAATCATCTACATGTGTCGAGCAACTCTATGCTCATCATCAGGTCAAACTGTATTAATATAGCATCTGGTATAGTATTCTCTGTAAGTGACAGTCCGGTGTCGCACACCGGACCATCACTTACAGAGAGTACTAGATCAGATGCTATATTAATACAATATGACCTCCTCATGATGAGCACAGAGTTGCTCGAAACATGTAGAGGATTATAATAATAAACGTATTATATGACGTAATTGTACATCAGGTTGGTCATTTACCCAGAGCTGTACCAGAATGCACGGTCAGCAGAACATAAGATGCTACAGATCTGAAATAAATAGTAGCTTGTATCAAATAACAACAAAATGACAGTACGGCATAAGACTAAAACCGGAAATACATACAATAATATATAATATACATGTCACTTTTTAGATAAATTATTATGTAGGAATTCTGTCGTTCATGTCCTAATGACGCTATCGAATGTGATAAGCTACTCAGAAAGAGAATTTCACATTTCTGAATAATGCAATGTTCAAATAGTCCAAATGAATTAATCCAACTGAAAATCAGTGAATTAAATGTCCCAGCGGTATTAACGAATGCCCGTGTTAATTGTTCCTACTTCATTCAGTTCAGAAACAACCCGTATTAAGAGAAGGAAGCCTCGCGGTACGAAAATCGAAGTACGCAGTAGAATAGCGTGTAACAAAATGGGATTAAGATCTCGGAAGTAATCCCCAGTGAAGGAATAACATAGCGTGAATAAACAGATTAGGAACTTCGGAGTCGGCTGTTGGCTACGTACCTCGTAGCGCGCGCTATCACTGTCCAGCATGTTCACGTGAAGCAGTACTGGACGTATCACTGTTACATGGAGATGTGGGCAGTCACAGAAACGTCGCAGCTCACGAACTCTTAAGTTTTCAGGAAGTGCATTATTCAGGTTGCGTTCTTCTGTGCTTCTTTAGTCTTGTGTGTGGATACTACCGTTTCGTAGAAACATGCTGCCTCCATCTGCAGGGTCGAAGGATTCAATCCACGTTTAACACTGAAGTGTTCAGCGTGAACATGCAACACACCTATACAATCGAAACACAAGTGTACCCTAATCAATTCAGTACCCCGAACTTGGACTTACACTTCTAAACCTGAAGGTAGAAGCACCATATTTCTACGAAACGTTGGTATCCACAAGGTGTCAAAACCCTGCAAGACCACAGAGAGAAGATTTATGTATATATCAACAATGGCGTACACCGTCGAACCCGGTTAAAACGACACAGCTTTATGGGACACCTCATCTATAGCGTCAGATACTCTGTGGTACCAATGTAATTCCTCACTCTTAACATTAACGTCATACGCCTCGGTCTGAACAGCAATCTTTTGCAATGAAACAAAATACTGTCCCTTTCGTGACGTTATAAGCCAAGCTCGACTTTATTTACACAGATTAACGACAAATTTTGTAAGCGGATTAGCCAAACTGCGGAGTCCCTGCGTAGGGTACGTTCCAAATCAACAATGGTCTCCCGAACATAACCGATGATTATAGAATTCTCTTATTCTCGACAACAATGAAACGAAGTAACCTTTCACCCGTTTAAATGACCTTCTATTATTTTATATTCTCGTCTTTTTATTTGACCAACAGCAGGGACGCTGGTATCATTCGTAACGTGTTTGTTACGAATATGTTGTATAGTTTTACGGCCTTGGTTAAGTATTTACACCCACGCATCTGAAACAAAATGTTTTTAAGTTTTACACTTAGCAGACAAAATTGAACAGTATCCAGATGGGTTAATAAATTCTTCAGTTACGCCGACAATTCATCAGCTTTACAATTACACAAACAAGTTTTACGTCCGTTGGTAATTCCCGGTATTGGCTATAATTTAACTTGTCTAGAAAAATAACGATACTTCATACACTGACACCTTTTATCCGATATCCGTACTCTGTCGATTAGAGGGTGCGATCCAGAAACACGTCCTCAAATTATAACAGCTGACCGCTACATGAATTAGCTTTTCACCGAAAGTGTCCACGTTAAATTTTACTACCGATAATCCAGAAACCGAATGTCAGCTCAGAGTGACTGTAATGGTCAAATGTAGCGCCTAATCCAAGGCAATGTTATCATAAATGACTAAACACAAAGTGCAACAAAATTCATCCACAGTAAGCATGTCTAAAGCACTTTCAGGTCAAAGGGTTAAGCTGTGAAAATGACGTGTGGCTTATACAGTCCCTCTGGGCGAATTCTGGAAACGACCTAAAACAAGGCATAAGGACTTAAAAAACATACCATTCCGGGTTTCTGTGGGATGGATAGACCAGAGATTAACGAAGATTTATACACTGCAACAGTGAACATAGAATTTAAAGGTATGAAAGGACTGTAAATGACTCGTTTCAAGACAATGTTCTGCAAACTTGCCTAGAGTGACTGTTACACACACACACACACACACACACGGTGACAGGAGTGCATGCTGACTGATGAAAGACTTTATCTTTATTATCCAAGATTCTGAACATTAATGTTGTATGGGGTTCAGGATTTTTGCTTGCAGATATTTTTGGTACTTAGCACCCGATCTATACTGCTATGTAACTGGATGTGTAATAAAGAGGTCAGTATATTGAAAACGTGAAATGAAGTTAAGCCTTTGAAGTCTCCACATGACATAACAGAATAGACAATGAAACATTTTCTTCATAACGTCAGGCTTTTAATGGAGGATTAACGAAAACGATTTACTTTCTCCAAGCATCCTTGGCGAACAAAGGAAATTAGAAGACACATGCAACAAAACTTATGGCAGTCCTCCAACACGCCTACGGACGGTGTACCTACCTGTACGTACCTTCACATACCAGATGTATTTTATCTCCACGATGCAGGACACTTGGCCATTATCTCCCACAACAGAACCGACGCTGCTTCTCTTTTTAAGTAATTCATGGCAACAAGACATATTTAATTGGGCAGTGACTCATGAGAATGAGCCGGTTTACAGTTTCGACCCCGAATAACAAAAATGGAATTCTTGGTGTGTGATACGGAATTGTTGTGTGGCGGGAAAGGTAAACGTTTCAGTAGAGACAAATCGATGAAATACAAATAAACACTTCACACGCACAGTATCAAAATCCGTATTTATATAATGGCGCAGAACATCCAATTCTGGACCGAAATTATCGGTATTTTTCATTGCAGTAAAATACATACAGAGCAAAATGACTCAAGCGACGATTCTGACTTGTGTTTGGGATATGTCCGGTTAGCATTCAGCTGGACACCGACCTTCCTGAGGTCTGCCTTGGCCTTCTTCAGTCCCTCCGGTAAAGGGTAGGACTCCTTAGAGTCAGCTACAACTGTCTCTTTCCACAGCGTCTGTAGTTCACTATTAACTGTCCTCACATACATCGACGCTATATGATGTGAGGTACAGAGAGCGTCGTTAAATAAACTTCATATAAACAAAATAATATAAGCCTAGAAGGGACAAGGTATTACACTGATCCCAGGGTCAGAGTTGTCAAAGACTGAACGATGTGTGATCATTTTATGCTATGGGAAGGGTCGTTACAAGTAAAACGGGTTGTAATGAAAGTATGTCGGGAATCGGACAGTCAGTACGTCCTCCGTGACTGCATAAACTTATTGAGTCACACATAAAGCGTCTTATATAGCGATGCTGCACCAAGTGTCATTATTCGGTTGCTGTGCACAGCCTGTTAATTATGTCTTCATCTCTCTGCAACAGTCTGTCTGCAAGCGGACGTGTGATGATGAACCGGGCTATAATAACACAATTTACAGCTCATGGTACTGTGCGTATTGTTTGTCTGGGGGTTGATGTGATGGTTTCTTCGTCGTAGTGAGGATGTACCTAAGTTATATGGAACCATATCGGTCAAGGCATATGGTTGACATCTGGGGGGTCGCAAACCTGTCCCGCAAAAAATTGTCCGGACAGGTTCTTAGCTATTTCCCTGCTGGTCCCTCTTTCACGAAGCCTCGTGTTAGAATGCTTCGACACTAAAGCGTAATTTCTATTGCTTATATGTATGTGTGTGTGTGTGTGTGCGTGCGTGTTGTGTGGGTGTGTGTGTGTGCGCGTGTTGTGTGGGTGTGTGTGTGTTTCATCCGCCGAAATTCTAATCCTCAAATGAATGAAATTTTGTGTGAAATATCTTGTGCAAAGCATATTACAGGTTCGGGAGTGCATTCAGCGTCTCAAGAGCCAGGCGGATTCAGGAATCAAATGACCTGATGCATGACAAATGCAAAGAGGCCTATAGAAACTACGTCTAACTCTGCAGGGACTCATTCTTCATTACCGCTTTGTAAACCCTAACGCCAAAAACCATGACGTCACGTTTCGAGAGTGATCCACTTCCAACAGCATAAAGAATTGCACAACTCTTCAAGAACTCTGCAAACAACACTTCAACCGTTTAAGGACAAGTGTCAACTATACACGCCACCAGCTGCAACATTTCAATTTTGTTCAGCCCGTGCACACATATGTTCCTTATTATTCTCAATGGAAACAGCATTAAGTTATTCTTCTTTATATAACAGACCCAGTAGCTTTTATGGGCGATGACAGCTGCAATGATATACTGCATAATTTAGATACATTTTATTCGTCATGGCCGTGCCATGGCCCAGACGATTGGTCGCCGGCCTCTCACCGCTTAGACCCGCGTTCGATCTGGAGCTAGTCTATGTTGGATTTGTTGCAAACAAAGTGGCATTACGAAAATTTCCCGTCGACTATTGCAGCTTTTCGCTGCCAGTTCCATTTTATTGGCAACCCATGTCCACTTTAAACTTAACATTATTGTTACCAAGAGAAGAAGAGGGCGAACCTTGGTGACCTTCAGAAACTCCAACATCTGACGGAAAACGGGGAATAGCATACAGAAAAGTACCTGAACTTCTTTAGAGGTCAAAAAGTTAGTTTCTCAGAGACGGACGACGGTAGGGACGACCGAACACTGCGATCGAGAGGAAGTATATCCACGTCACATTAAACAAATTGAGGATTTAAATCTGGGCTCGAAGACCAAACACCCGAACACGTGTTTCGTGCGTTCCTTTAGGCTCTTCAGCCAAGTGCCGAAGCACTATCAACCAAATCCTTTCTAATCCTTGAATTACTATTTACTCGCCCATAATATAAGCTACTGAGACAATGATTAAATAAGCCTACGCTAATACGTAACCGCCAGTATCCACCACTGGTTACGAAATCCCACCATTCTGCATGGGTTGCTTTTAAACAGCGCTTCGCACTTCAGGTATTGACATATGACGAGGCATCAGTACCACTGCAGGTGATTTAAAATATCCGCATAAGTTACTGTGTAGTGGATATCCGTAAGGCACATACTTACCCTTCGAACCTACACCACGCATTTTGATGTTCATGCACCTTAACAGGTTCGCCATTAATTCTGGGATCGATCAGCCTCCCAACAGCTCACGACAATCAACGGCAGAATTGATAGATTCGTTTTACGTAACGACACTGTTTTGATGCAATGTAATTGTGCCCGGTGATGGCCATCAGTGTGCTGTAAACTGCCGCGTATAGAACAACAAAATACTGTGGACTAGTTCGGGCTCTAGATGAATATCACGACCGAATGATTGAAAACATATAAATAACTGATGCTGATGCGAATAAGTTTCCGCGATAGACAAATCTGTACTGCAGCAAAATAATCCAGTATGGTGACAACTCACTGCAAGTATATTCCGTCAGCGTGCGACAGACATCCGCTTGAGTCAACGATTTACTGAATGCCTAATCAAAGGAATGGAATACTGCAGAATTTACAGTTATTTTGTCTTTTGACCATTTAAGCGGCTCGTGATACTGCCAACCACGAAATAAAGAATTCTCATTTTAAACAATAATGCAAGCAATACAAGTGACCCTAGCGTTGAAGCGCAAGAACTGCACGGGAGTGGGGGAAGTTGGTTAACATTTCACACATCTTAACTGTATGCATTATATACAGGTGACTGACCAGTTTTATGCTTCGGCAACTTTATCCCGGGCTCCAAATCCAAGGTGACACTGTGATGAAGAAACAAATTATGCCTCTAGCCGCAACAGAACACCACCAACGTCACTCACAGCCAAGTCGCTCCTGACTTTGGTATTCGGAACCAACACAAAAATAACTTTGTACCCTTAGGAGAGAGCAAGTATGAAACTAAGAATGGCAGAACGTTATAAACAGCAACATACTGAGTCAATTAAATGTAGATATATAAATTATAGCTACAGGAACTATAAGAGGAAAATGGGGGGGGGGGGAGGCTTTAAAACTATCGACCACGATATCGTTAAATTTAAATCCACAACCCAATAATATGAAGTGTACCTTTACCGTATTTTTAAGAAAGTGACACTGTTGTGTTTAATGGGAAGTATGCTGGTATGAAACACCGACGTTTATCGACAAAAAGAAAGACGGATGAAAAAAACAAAAACTGAATCAGCCTATTTTAAAATTACACGATACGTTAATCTTTAACAGCAGTGATGTCTGGCTATCCAAAAGCAAACTGGAGACACTACAGGGGATATGATTAGTTAGCTGTGTCACCAATGGCAGTAGCACTTGTGACAGTGTCAGTTTAACATGTTCGAGATAGGCCTATTCTGTCAGACAGTAACGGCAGCCTTACATCCTAGGGTTATAGCATAGAGAATACATGCAAGTAAATAGGCCCAGAAGGAAGACATGTTGTTATGGCATTTGATCTGTGTAATCTAGAGTACGAGGCATGCTAACATAGTAAAGGGGTCTCTTTATCTCAGTAAGAGAATACATTGCAGGTAAATTAGAACACCGTGCGAACAACAATTCATCTGTTTAATTAACTAATAGGGCACACGAAGAATAATTATTCTTCGTGATTTTTGTGTGACGTCAGAAATATTATAATGTTCCTGACATCACACTAAAATCAGCCGAAGGTACTTCTTGGACTCCTCGACCCTGAAGATGAAAGGACTATAATCCTTCGAAAAAGTGCGAACTACCTAGTAAACACCACGGCGTTGACAAGCACAAATACTCTTATCATCAGCAACACGTCTATTAGAACATCAAATCTTCGGCCAAACCGCTAACAGAACCTCAAATTTTCAGCAACACCTCTATTAGAACATCAAATATTCGGCAAAACCGTTATGAGAACCTCAAATATTCAGCAACACCGCTATGAGAACCTCAAATCTTCAACGACACCGTTATATGAACCTCAAATCTTCAGCAACACCGCTATGAGAACCTCAAATCTTCAGCGACATCGTTATAGGAACCTCAAATCTTCATCAACACCTGTATGAGAACCTCAAACCTTCAACAAAACCGCTACAAGGACATCAAATCTTCAGCAATACCGCTATAGGAACCTCGAATCTCGCATAACAAGCGCCAATTCACAAATAATGTAACCAAGTAACCGATTCACTGATGAAACTGTCTTACTTTACAGTATACTGTTAATACTGTGTTACTAATTAAAAAGCTCGACTATTCTTTCGGACATGAAGGCACTGGTACGACATGAATCTAACTGAATCCGAACTCGGTCTAGCAACACAATAAGCCTTTAACCTACTGGCGCCATCCGTCTCACTGCTTGACCGAATTCAAAATGGTAAAAAAAAAGGAGACTGTTTTCAAAATAAAAGCAGCATTCCTCCTGAGCCAGAGACCCGTTCATTCAACACACAGAAACAACGTCCAGCCGACCGACCAACTACATGGCCTGTTAAGAATTGAGGGCTCGCGACATTTAAGTGAATGGAAATCAACTTTCCATTTTTAAATGATATATCTTTCTCCCATCACCGAACTTTCTCGTATTAATTTACGACGGAAGCACCTCCCTCGTAATAAGTCCACACTGGGAGCGACATGTTACACAGTTTAACTGCGAAATACACGTACTTGCACGAAGCGATCTTCAGAGCGAAACAACCCCGGTACTTCACGCGAAAAGTGCAGAGATATATCAAGAACATACTGGTCCAAGAAACAACTGAATGCATGAGGCCTTATGTAAGCAGCTGCCAGCTGCCCACCCGGTCAAGAAATTCCCTGAAGTGTTACTAAATCAGAACATCTCGCCAATGGTCTCCACGATCAACCCGGCTCTTAGACCTTATTTATTGCAGGTAAATTTTGATACCGCCCTCATATTTAGATCCTACGTCCAGGCATTCCCTAAAATTTTGTATTTCTTAGCTCAACATATTCTGTTCATCATCGTAATATATTTGAGAGAGTAACAATTATGACGTTCCTTACTGCAAAGTAGCTCAATAAAATATCAACAGGGTTGTACCATGATAGACAGGCGGAGGAACCCCCGTTTTACGAACGGAGGCGTTCCGGTAACAGGATGCGCTCGTCAGCACCACAACACTGAAGAAACAAACACTACTAATCAGGACAAAATATGTAGACCTACCTAACATTAATGTCGAATGTACGGTATGATGAGAGACATCAAAACAAGGGATACACGAACAATATCTGGCGTACGGCTTCCGCAGCCAATCAGACGCATTAATCGTCTGAGCAAAGATAAAAAGAAATTAATTCCATGGCACAGATAGCAATAACGTGGAGCGTGGCTTTACTGCACCCACTCTGGCTTAACGTAAGTCTACATCGTAATAATAATAATAATAATAATAATAATAAATTTAAATGACAACAGTAATATTTCCACGATTCATCTGTCAACAACTCAAGTAAGACGTAAATGTACAGACATACGATTTAATCTCCTAAGTGAAGGCTTCGTTTGCTGTCGGCTTCTTCGCGAAGTTAACAAAGTTTTGTCAGCAACACTGGCCTCAAGATATGTAGCTCACAGTCGCATGGAACGATAACGAAGAAGCAGTGGTCTTGGTACTGTGGACGATAATCTGTCGCGATAGCTGGCCGAGGTTCGAATTCGGACCCTTCCGAACACGAAGTCGAAAAGGTAAACGCCCCGACTTGTGGCACATAATTTTACGAAAGGTGAAATGACGAAACGATAAACGAAAACTTTAAAACATGAAACACGATATACAAGCAGCACAGTGTAACGGTGCACCAACCTCATCTATTTAGGTAACAGTTTCGCTGCCTCTGTGGATGTCATTAAGACATACGGGGGAGTACAGGTAACGTACAGATCCACGGATCCTTAAGTGGAAGTGAGTGGTGACTCCACGCCCCGGCCGCTTCAACCCCGGAGGTAGAGCCTGCGGTGCCTATTATATATGAGGCTGGGTGGAACACAGACCCAGATCTATTGGGTGCCATGGAAATTACATGCCTAACTGCTTAGACTTGCACTTCTGTAGTGCATTATGGGCATAACGCCTTCAAGGCTCTCTCCAATTTTACTCTGAAAGTGGTAGCAGTTTCTCCGTACCGTCACATATTTTCTCCCCAAACAACGCTGCGGAAGGGTTCAAAATACACAAGAGTTAATATGACTGAGTTTTAATTTTTAGACGTAACAGATTACACACACACACACACACACAAAGCCAGAGAGGCTATATTTTCTCTCTTGGTTGTGGGTTGTTGTTTGGTACTTAGGAATTCTAGTAATTAAATTCTAAATGCAGGCACAACCAGCGTTTTTGTAAGTCTCTCAGATAAACCAAAAACAGAGAATACCCCACGTACTTCTGGATGCTAGAAAATACTGATGAAAGTAGAAAAAAAGACTGTTGTATGAGCATTCCACATTAAGTTCCTTCATGTGGGTTATTTCAGCAGTCAATACGCCGAGTGAATAAACTGAATTAAAATTATCTTCAGGTACGCAGTGTAAATTAATTCTGAAAAGATGTGTTCTTAAAATGCAAGAACGCACATAAACAATATTTACATAAACAGGGACATTTGTACATTTATGTTATTACGAACACACCTTACTCACGTTTCTATAGCGCGTGGTAAATACATGATTACACTACAGGCTCAGTTATGTTAACATAAAGATTATGAGAATGTTCATGTTCGTACCGGACCACAGCTACAAACCCGAGGGTACTACAGCTGAGAGGCCTTCGTTCTGGAGTTCTGGATGGATGTAAGGCCGGTATCCAGCCATTGCCAACAAAGACTCAGACCCTCAACACGACAAAGATAGCGAGAGTAACCAAGTGACACCCCCCCCCCCCCCCCCCCTTGGGGAAAAAAAGGGGGGGAAAAACACACCCCAACAAAAAGTTTTTTTTCCTCTTTTTGGCCCCCAGTCAAAGAGAAAGTTTATT
>Ga0136643_10017564_pt1 | contig 10770 bp, 7 predicted proteins | sample TergutLab28metaG_FD_96883 | JGI IMG/M metagenome (GOLD analysis project Ga0136643, IMG submission 96883) | Labiotermes labralis P1 segment gut microbial communities from Petit-Saut dam, French Guiana - Lab288 P1 (version 3) (version 3) | ecosystem: Host-associated > Arthropoda: Insects >... | reverse complement strand
ACACACATATATATATATATATATATATATATATATATATATATATATGTGTGTGTGTGTGTGTGTGTGTGTGTGTGTACGTTTAAAACTATGAATTATGTGTATGTAATTTAAACTTTAAGTCTAATTTGTCAGTCTGTAGTGATTTAGAAATCTGGTGAAGGCAAATTACCACACGCAGTCAGATTTGATAATATTATTAGTTTATAATTACCATATGCGCTAATTATTGGTTTAGGTATTCTGCTGTTTGTTTGTTTGTTTGTTTCTGTTATTTGTTTATTGTCATTTGTTATTTATGCTTGTATGTTACGCAGTTTCTGTAATTGGCCATCTAGCTGTTGACTCGAAGCGTTAATAAACACTGAAGTGAATTGAATTGAAAGTGTAAACGAACTTGCAAATCTTTAATATCTTCTCACCGTAAACACGTGTGTCTGTGTTTACTTTCACTTTTGGGTGTAAGGTTTTGTATACACACTTGATGATGGTCCGGAAATGCCGAAACACGTAGCGTGTTTACAGTACACAAACACATTGTCGTGTTAGACAATGATTAAATGATTATAATCAATTAAATCATATAATGTATGGGGAGATTACGGTGATATGAGGACTGTGCACCTGGCAGAACGTCTCGTTGTTATGATCCTTATGCAATATGTGCAATGGAGTGGACTATAGTGGTGCGGTATTCGAGAAGGCCTACACCTAGCCGGTCAGTAAAGGTGTCCTGTTACGAGGCTATATGTAATTAGGCTTATAACATGTCTTTCTTGTTGACCACAAAGTACTCGATAAAACGGTTATTTTTATCCCTGTTCTTATTCACCCAGAAGCAAGACCTCATTTTCTGTAACACAGGATTATTTTAAGAATTATACTCACGCTTTCAAGACGGCCAGAAAGGATGTGTCAGTAACTCCGTGATTCACTAAAGTTTGTCGGGTTTATGTATACGATTACTAACCCTTTAAAAACGAAGCGCAGACCTATTTATTTAAAGCCCCACTCCGTACCGCGCTGTAAACACTTTTCATCTCGGTTATAAAAGCCAATCAGTTGGCGTTATGTAGGGCAAAAGTCGCTATTTGTTCTGAGTTAAATACAAAACACACCAATTCAGTGTGGCAGAATGTACAGTTCTTGAATGTTAAACGGGTTGGTGCATCACATAACCAGTATGCTTAAACAGGTTAATGCTGTAAGGTCTATTTGCGATTTTCGTTGTTACACCGTGCATGTTGTCGAGTTACTCAATTGTTACACCAACCACTGCACCAGTATCATGCAACGAAGCACAGAAAGCACATCCGTAGCAGGGCACTCATCACAACATAACATTACACAACATGGCATGCTGCCACAATACCCAACTGGTACAACGAAATTAATATGTGACTATTTCTAGTGTGAATTTAGCAAGGAAGATATAACTCCCTGAGGATGGTCTTAAGACCGAAACATGTCGGAGCGTTTTTAATATTTTAATGTGTAAATTTTATATATGTGCAGTGGTTGGTGTAATAATTGAGTAAATCTATTTGCGATATTATGACCTACTGCACCTCCGAACGGATTTTTTTTCAAGCCAGGCAGTTATAGAAAGCTTATTATACGGCGCCGATGGCAATCTTATTTGTTTTCATTAATTCCTTCTCAAATCAAAATATTTCTTTAGCAAAAAGTCTGAGGTTAATAAATGACAGTGCTGCCGCAAGCGGAGGCAAAGAAAAACTAATATATTTCTTTTATTTCCATTGGAATCAGCTTGAGGCAGAACTGCCAATTTCTGCGTCTCTTTTCTCTTATTTACGCGTTATACGAAGCTTTTGTTTCTTATTTATGAAGGCTGTCCGGAAACTTTACGGAATTTTACAAGAGCGCGCCAACGCAAACGCGCAGAAATGTCTGGCAAGTGGCGCATCCTAACGGTGACCTTCGTGAGTCACCTTGCATTTAAGTCGTGCATGTTGCTTTGACCTGTTGATTTCCGAAATAATTTGCCCAGCATCAAACATTACTCACCTACATACTTACTCCATGGAGCAGAGACGTTGAGAAGCTAACCGGTTTGTAGCTAGTCAAGAAATTCCCCGCGTTTTGTGAAACCCGAAGATTCAGTGCCGCATTCACACGTGCCCACCACCTGTCCCTATGCTGAGCCAGGTCGATCCAGTCCATACCCATACATCACACTTCCTGAAGATCCATCTTAATATTACCCTCCTATCTGCGCCTGGTTCTTCCCAGGGGTCTCTTTCCCTCAGGTTTCCCCACCAGAACCCTGTACACGCCTCTCCCCTCCTCCATACGCGCCACATGCTCCGTCCATCTCATTAGCATCAAGAATTACTAAAGTAAAATTTTTAACTTGAGGGTTGTTTGACCGTACACCTTCCTCATGAAATAATATGAAATGCCAACTTGATGCAACAAGGTAATTTATTGATGTATTCTTAGCTCGACTTATTTCGGGTACACACGCCCATCATCAGGAGCATTAGATGTTGAGTTGCAGCATATGGTTTTCTGCACCGAGTTTTTGGATGGATGGTGGTCTTGAGAGCCGCTGCGTAGGTCGTGTGTACGGTGCGGATGGTGCCGTGCCGTGCGGCAATCTCATTACACGACTCGACGCGACCTGAGGGTTCCAGGAGACTGAGGATCCAAGACTTCAAGACAGTCGGCACATGAAGGTGGTACGGTTGTCAGCCCTAAGCACCGGCCGCCTTTACCCCACAGGAAATATTTTTGGTACTCATTTCTGTTGGAGGCTGAGTCGTCCAAAAGGCCATAGTGCTGCCGGAAGGATTATGTCAATGAAAAATTCCAATGACTCCATTGGTATTTACATATAATTCTCCTAAATAATAGATAAACCTAAATCTCGCACACGCTGATCGGTTATTAAGACCAAATTTTCTGGAAAATAAAAGTATAATGTATTCTTTGGTGTTTATGTGTGAAATACTTTTTTTTTCTTTTTTAGGTTTCATTTTATTGGTCGCATAGGTCAATGATAAACAGTCAATGTACCTGCCATTAGTAAAATAAAATTGGTGGTTATGTGACATGCAGAATTACGTAGAATGCTACGCTACAGGTGTAATGTAGATGGTCGAATATTCGCCATAACAGAAAATAGTTCAAATTGCATATTTACTACGAGAGGTATATCAAAATAATTCCTGCTTATAATTGAATTTCATGTAAAATACTGGGTATATTTTACACCTAACTTAACGAAATTGATTTCTCCCAAAAATTGGCAGTGTGGACTCATGATTCCAATTTTCATCGGAATCTGTTCAGTATTGTTTCATATTGAACGTAGACTCACATACGGCGCACACCTGCCTCTTTACCTTTTCTGACGTTGTACTCTGCTCACGTCACGCTCATTACATCGTATTGCTCATACGTACCTCCCATTTCAATACATTTTCCTACCTGTCAACAGTCATACTAAATCGTCTAAGACGAGATAATTTTGGTCGTTCCTTTTCAACCCGGTACACATCTTCGTTGCTCGCTGGAGAAATTACCCACAAAGTCTGGGGATTCTCGTTGATAATGATAAGCACAATACATCCGGAATTTAAGTACATTTACAGTGCTGTCTTGGCTTAGTGCTTATACACAGATAATGATGTTTCGAGATATAGTCAAGTGCAGGCTATATTTGTATTCAATTACAGATGCTATGTTGACGTCACAACATTCAGCATGGAACTACTTTGAGTACTGAATGGCGTGGAAACGATGTATAACAGAGAGCTTTAAAGTGACCTGTCACGATGACGTAAGTACAGCTGCACAGTCTCATTGATCGTATGACTTGTAATTCTGCACCATGCTGGGGTTATTTCTTCTTCTACTTCAGAAACACCACAGTCCGTTGTGGACCTTGACTTCCAATACATTCTTCCTCTATTCCCGACGGTCGTTTACATTTCCCTACCTGTGTTTTATTCCCGTCATATTTAAATCCTCTTCATACTCATCTCGCCATCTTTGACATGGTCTTCCTCTTTTGCTTGTTCCTTCCATTGTAGTAGTTGCAATTTGTTCTGGAACGCGTTAGTTTTGCATTCTTTCAACGTGACCCTACCATCTTATTCGTTGGGATTTTATAAACCTCACAGTATCGTCCCCTTATAATATGTACTTTTTTGCCTTGTTTATTTTTAATCTCCACCGTTCCACTTCTTTTACGCGTCTACACAAATTTACCTTACGATCTTCCATTCCAATATTCTGAGCGCGTTCATTTCTTCCATGGTTGTTTGTACAGGCTTCTGACCCGTAAGTCAGTATGGGTCATATTAGGGTTTTACATAGCTTTAACATAGTGTTTAGGGACGGAAGTTTTGACCCCAAGAGCTTCATGTGTGCTAAGTATGGGCGGTTTGCTCTCATAATTTTGGAATGAATGTCTTACCACTGTATGTGAAGCGATCAAAACGTAAAAATTTTGACCTCGCCTGCTGTCTGCTGCTGTTATTCGTATTTACAACATGTACATCTGCAAAAGTCAAGGTGCCTCCTCGACCCTGGAAGACGAAGACATTCCAGTGGTACGAAACGTCACGAAACGTCGGGAAACAGAAAACCAGCTACACAGCATAACGTGCCAGAAGATCTGTATCCTCACCGACACTGAGAACATAAATTTCGAATTAGTTCGCCTTGTTTCCGAACAAGTTGTTGTGGCTTAAACGCTAGAGGCTCGTAATTGAGATGCCACTGTTTCAAATCTGAAGGGAACTGCGGTATATTCTGGTAGGTTGAGTTGTAATATTTTTGGGATCTGGCTGAAATATCTTTGAGTGCAGCGTTACAAAAGAGAAGTGCGTAATGTTGAATGCGATTCTCGTATGATGGTAGTTGAAATGTGTCAGAAACAACCTTCATGAAATCAATTATTCTCGCATGTTTATGTCGGTAAATAACACTGCAATTTAGTATTATATAAAAGACGTTAAACGCCTCTTACTGCAAAGAAAAGTAGAGTATATTGTAGAGTATATTGTAGAGTACATTGTAGAGTATATTGTACAGTATATTGTAGAGTATATTGTAGAATATATTGTAGAGTACATTGTAGATTATATTGTAGAGCATATTGTAGAATATATTGTACAATATATTGTAGAGTATATTGTAGAATATATTGTAGAGTATATTGTAGAATACATTGTACAGTACATTGTAGAGTATATTGTAGAGTACATTGTAGAGTACATTGTAGAGTATATTGTAGAGTATATTGTAGAGCATATTGTAGAGTATATTGTACAATATATTGTAGAGTATATTGTAGAATATATTGTAGAGTATATTGTAGAATACATTGTACAGTACATTGTAGAGTATATTGTAGAGTATATTGTAGAATATATTGTAGAGTATATTGTAGAGTATATTGTAAAATATATTGTAGATTATATTGTGGAATATATTGTAGAGTATATTGTAGAGTATGTTGTAGAGTATATTGTAGACTATATTTGTTATTTTTTAAATTTGTCATGGATGTAGGTCGGTCCTGTATCTTTTCGCTTACCTGTTACTGTTGCAGGAACAGGGCTGGCCTCAGCCGACTGATTTACTGCACAACGCTGGGAATTGCGGAAATTTTAAGTCGTAAAATAATTCCTACTGACATAAGAAGGCAATATTTTTTATTTCCCCACCGGCATGTGATTCACAGAAATTTATTGAACACATAATCTTATAGATTTCTAATACTGAAGTAAAGATCTACGTCACTGTCTGGTGAAGCGCAATCTCAGACAGGCCCCAGAAGGTGTGTAAAATTCTTTCTTGATGTGCTGGATAGACAGCATACCTTGACTGAGTGTTTTCGTTATTTGGCTCTGTCTCTCCAGAAACATTTGAGGTTAGTGAATTAAAACAGCTAACTACTACCACATTTAATGTCATTATCTATACTTCTTTAACCGTTACCCTGTCACTCAGCCTTACTTGTTTTACGAGCCAACGTAGCAATTGTAAACAAACCAATAAACCATGGCTACAGACTGCACAGTAATCGAGATTTGGCTCTTATAGGATCCGAAGCAGCGTAGATTTGTGGTTACCGATGTTTAGGGACAACCTATCGGTCTCAGTGGGTCGGGTAGCTCAGTCGGTATAGCGACTAACTACGGGCTGGACGGTCCGGGATCGGATCCCGGTGGGGACGAGATTTTCCGCCCGTCCAGACCGACCCTGGGGCCCACCCAGCCTCCTGTAAAATAGGTACAGGGTCTTTCCCGGGGGTAAAGTGCGGCCGGAGCGTGCTGCTGAACACTAATCCCCTTCTAGTGCCGCGGTCTTGGAAGGGTAGAGCTATAACTCTACCCACCCTCTGGGCCACACCGGGCCTGTAATGGGATCACTTTACCTTTACCTTTTATCGGTCTCGTCTTCTTTGAGTGTTTAACCCCCCCGAAGATGAGAATAAAAGGTTGATCCGAAACGTCGGTAACCACAAATTTAAGCTGTTTAACATCCCAGAAGAACGCAGATTTCACTTACAGTGCAACGCAAGCCTGAAATCATGCACAGTTCTTCTTTTGCTTTGCACGTGTAACAGAAATAATTTGTTTGTATTTCAATATATTTGCACAGTCTAGTTGTACTTCCTTGAACATTATTAATGCATTCGCGATATGTTGATAACTGGGACAGATAACTGGCGCTTTGAGAACACTTCAGCCTTGTTATGAACAGTGTTACAAACGTTGCTGCAGAGTTCAGTAAGTGCTACTCGAGAACTTCGCGTGGGTTTCAAGTGAGTCAGACGGATCCCACCTTCATGATAATTGGTTTCTCCCAACTGCACTAATTGAACCGCTTGTTGCGTTGTTACTCACAGTAGGCTACTGCAGTTAGATTGAACAAATTTCAAGACATGAAGAATGGATGCATGCCTTCTATTAATGACAATGACCTCTCACATTGTCTGCTTCTGTTTTGTTATTTGTCGGTATTTTCCTTATAGAATTCATAACGTTAAAATTAACGTACTTAAGACACATAATTTTATCTCAGTTTCTAATAACAAAACCAACTAGATGCACTAATTTCTCAAATTTACCGTTGAAATAAAACTGTACATGTTTCGGAAAGTTCCTCTGTCCATCATCAGGAATCTTTCGCTGTAAACACAGCAATGGTATATGTCATACAGGTTTGCAGAATCAGGACGGAACTGAATTCCGTCCTGATTCTGCTCGCAAGCTGTCGGCAAGACTTTATGACATGTACCGTTGCTGTGTGTAAAGTGAAAGACTCTTGATGATGGACAGAGGAACTATCCGAAACATGTAGAGTTTTATTCCAAAGGTAAATTTAAGAAATTAGTGCATCTAGTTGATTTTATTATAAGAATTTGTCACGATACATGGTCACCTGAACGTCAAATTCATCTCAGTTCTTACACAGATATAATAATGAGTTTGTTTTGACGTTTCGGAGGGGCATGCTGCTTCTATTTTTGGATAACTGAAGTCAAATTGCAGGTAACTGAAGTCACACTTGCCAAATGTCAGATTTTTTCCTTGGCTTTTTAAAAGCTTTGTGTTGGTTACCAATAAAATGTGACCATTACCAGAGGGCGGATTGAAAGCTGGCCGTCTTTTGTCCGACCATGTCCTGCATAATTCTGAATATTTCAGTCTCTTTATAGAGTATTCAGTCATTTAGGCTCCTAGGCCATTATTTTCGTGTGAAACCTTTCTGGAAAAACTGCACTACCCTAATCATCGTCCTGTAGTCTGTCTTATGACAGGTCCATAGCCTCTTCCAAAGCGAGTTCTCCACACAGTGCAATCTGGTGCTTCCTCTTTCAATTTACAGTATCTATTCTTTTCCCTAAGTTCATCCAGTAACAGCTTACGTCTTCTTCCCCGCCTTCCCTTCACTTCTATCTTTCCCTCTATCTTTCTTTCAATACGTGTATTGGAAGGCAGTTCCTGCGCAATATGTGACCAAACTAGTTACCCTTCCTTGGTGTTAATTGTATGTAGGATATTTTGCGCCACCTGGACTGCATTTAGCAATTCATTTCTCACAAGACCAGTTCAACCGATCTTCTCCATCCTTCTCCAGCACCACATTTCAGAACTTCACAGGTATTTCTTTTCTGCTTTCTGAAGTATTGAAAACTGCCTCAACTAACGGATATTTTGCGCCACCTGGACTGCATTCAGCACTTCATTTCTCACACGACAAGTCCAACCGATCTTCTCCATCCTTCTCCAGCACCACATTTCAGAACTTCACAGGTGTTTCTTTTCTGCTTTCCGAAGCATCGAAAACTACCTCAACTAATGAAAAAAAATGTATAAAAGCCGGTTTCCTGACACTGTTATTATGCGCTAACTAGATCAGGAATGCAGAGACAGATGCAAAAGGCGAGGAGTAAATCGTGAAATTTTGGTTGGAAAACGACTGGGAAATAAATCGTTTGAGAGTCACGCATAAAAGGGAGGTTAACGATTTATCTCTTGAGAACTGCCATTCGCACGTAATTTCTCGTATGTAAGACACTACTTTGAACAATACGGGGATATCACTCAAACAAATACTACATTTTCGGTCAAATGTAAGTTCTCTTCTGTGGTACCCGCGTGATTTCAGGCTTCCGTCGCGGTGTGATGAGATTTTCACGCTTCTGGAATGTTATGCAGCGTAGATGGGCAGTTATTTACCGGTGTTTCAAGAAAACAAATCGGGTCCTATCTCCAAGGGACTGCCCCTTGAAAATGGGACACACAAGTTGTCCCGAAACGTCGGTAACTTCCAATCTATGATGCGTAACATCCCAGAAGAGCGAATATCTGATATGTGCCCCCTTGCTTTAGATTCAGAAGTTGGCAAAGATAAGCGAAAAGGAAAGGAAAATGTATGTGGCTGTAAGAAAAACTATTTTGGCTGGATGGCGTTACAATAAGGCCACAATGCTTGGTTCTGAAGCTACCACATTTGGCAGACGTAATAATGTAAGTCAAGAACGGCTTTAGATCGGTGATGTATTAAAAACGTTGTACCTAATGAAGCAAGATTGAAGTAATGAGCAGTTTTGTTAAATTTTGTAAGCTGAAATGTAATTATTTTGTAGAGTTAATTAAAATTACGTGTAAAAAGGACAGTATTGTGACAGAACAAAACACCGGAGGGCAGAATCCATGACACTAAACCTTTGTTCAGTGAAGGGTGTGACGCATGATCAGGGTACAGATTGTAACAATTTAGGCAGACCTAGCGATATAGGCCTATTACCAGAAAGACATGTATTGATAAACTATATGATCCGGTATAAAAACACAAACATTTTAGAGTAACCTTCTACCTCAGTCTTCAAAACTTCTCTACTCCTCTCTATTTCAAACTTTCGCTGTGTTGTGAATGTTGCATTATTTCTTTTTGGGTGATTCGTGGCGTCTGAATTTTATGTGACGACGTTTTGGAACATCCTGTCTCTTCCGTCTACATAGGTTGTGTGTCTACTCTTCTGCCCTGAAGATGTTGGCAATAGGTTTGTCCGAACAAAAGGCTCAGTAAATTAGACTACACAGTGTCACATCCCAGCAGATTGCAGTCTTCATATTGACAGACCGCAGGATTTTAAAGCTCACAGATATTAATGTTACTGAAGTCAGCAACTGACTGTAGGTGGACTGCGTTTGAAATGTGATGGCACACGCGCAGAAAACAGATTTCGTCTTTCGGCGACACGGACGAGTCCATTTAAATACGCGGGAGCGTCAGTTCAGTCGACTACTGGCAGCCGAGATGTGCACATCAGCGGTAGTAATGCTGGATACACCATGTTCCGAGGTAGTGTGAAGAGTACTGGCTTCCCACTCAATTCGTCAGTTTCTCCTTCACTTCCCCTCCCGTGCGTCACCGTGTGTCATCACATTTTAACTGGACTCTAGTAATGAATACTCTGAATTACGGTAAAATTTATTTCTCTAAAACTGCACGTAATATGAAATACACAAGAAAAATAAGATGTAATAACTCTGATGGCTCTCCAACAGGGCATATCGGTGATAGTTTTTTTTTAAAAAATGTCATGATGGCATTAAAAACGTCGAAAGTCTTTGCATCTTAATAAATTTACCGTATATTCTCAAATCTAATCCGCACCCTTTTTACAGTTTCAGAGGGCTAAAAAATCAGATGCGGATTACATTCGCGGTCGTGAGCTGGATTTTGGAAAAATGATAGAGCCGCTGTACGTGTCGTAAGAACAATACAATACAATAATTTATTATTTTATTTATTATTTATAATATTATATAATATTTATAATTTATTATTCATCAGACTCGCCGTCATCACTCATAACTGAATCGTTATCCGTCACCCTGTCACTATCATCTTTATCTTCACCATCGTCCTCCCATAGAATGTTATCTTCGGATCAGCTGTGTTGCGTTTGTACCGCTGGCAGTTAAATGGCTACTTCACACACGGCGCGTTAGTCGGATATCGGTTAAAGCATTGGTAATACCCAATATTATTCAATCAGTCTGCCTTGTAAGCAAGGGGCGGTTGAAGGAAAGGTGCGGATTAGAACCGCGAACTAACTTTTTTTTCGTTTAAGAAATCGGCAAAAACTAGTGTGGATTAGATTCGATTGAGGATTAGATTCGAGAATATACGGCATTACTATTTTATGAAAACACGCTTTATACATTGGCTTAACATTCACGTAAAAAAGTTATTGTCCATTACGGGTTAGAAATT
>Ga0136643_10017563_pt1 | contig 10770 bp, 6 predicted proteins | sample TergutLab28metaG_FD_96883 | JGI IMG/M metagenome (GOLD analysis project Ga0136643, IMG submission 96883) | Labiotermes labralis P1 segment gut microbial communities from Petit-Saut dam, French Guiana - Lab288 P1 (version 3) (version 3) | ecosystem: Host-associated > Arthropoda: Insects >... | reverse complement strand
TTGTGCTACATGTAATATCATTTGGCCGTGATATATGTTTTGTGCTTTTACATTAGCACTTTCCGCAGTATGTGTGCAGTGCCCAATACGGCTGCTTTTTGCAGTTTCTTAATTTCGTGCTTTACCGGTACGTTGCTCAGATATTGTCTGAGTGATTTTGAAATGGTTCCAGTTGCCCCTGTTATTATTGGTATCACATTTGATTTCACATTTATTGTTATTATTATTATTATTATTATTCGTTATAATTTCAAGCTATGTTCGTTATTGTTGAGTGCCCATAATAGAGGTCACTTGACCTGGTTGGGAGGTTATTTCAGGTGATTATGAAATGAGGGCATAAGGACAGAAATAATTTGCTCCAATCAGATAAATGAAGTATCACGGTTAGGAATTTTCAGCCACATCCTCAGTTCAGTGGTCTTCATTACTCAGGAGTATTCCTAAGATAAAATACGTGTTCAGTATGATCGCTTTCTGCAGCCGGAACATTATGCGCGGTGACAAATTGGGCTTGGTGTGGCTTTGTTGTGGCATATCAAGGATGACCGCTGGGACTGACAGGGCTAACGGGTTAACGACAATCTTGCCACGTTGCCGCTTCTTCTTAATTTAGGTGCCAGTTCCTGATATTTGTACTGTTTTCTGCATTTATGTAAAGAACATTATTATTATTATTACTTTATTTTGTAAGTTTTTTCTTAGATTGACGTAAATATGAAACAAGAAACAAAATCAAAACTGCTTGATTTCAGGCTTCCGTCGCAAAGTAAATGAAAAATGCGCTCTTTGGGGATATAACGCAGCTAGAAGTAGTAATTCCTTACCGACGTTTCGGGTAAGGAGTTGCCTTTACTCGCTGATAAGAACCCAGAAAAGCGCAGTTTACAGTGTCAAAACTGCTAGGATAAACTCCAGTTATCGCACTGTACCATATTTTATGAAGTCTCACTTCTAATTTTGTTTTGTAACGTACGTGTGCAATAATTATTTGTTCTAACATCGGTGTACAGCGTTATGTTTTTTCGTTGTTACCGCAGAGCGTAATTAAGTTAGACCGTGACAATTAGCGTAATGTCTGCTTCGTACCAGCAATAAACTTCTCTGCTGGCTTGGATCACAGGCGTATAGAATACAGGACGGTAGTCCCCTGAAAGCCTTCACACATAAGGATGCAGGATACGAAGTTTTAGGTGCCTATAGAGATGCGAGTTAGTATTACGAGCTTTTGGATGGGATGTCGTCCACTTTGGGAGAAAGGGGGGTATAAAAACTTCGAGGAAAACTGCCGCCTTTTCCATCACGTAGGTCACTTCTGCCATGTGGATGGAGACATCAGGCTGCTCGTAAACGTTGACACCTGAGCACAAAACTGCACGGCGTCACGTTTCAGGAGATCGTCAACTTAATATGTTACGTGTTTGGAAGTTAATTGATATAGATGCTTAATTAAATAACTAACTTAACTCATTAACTATCTCCTTGCAGCAGAACCGCTGTTTAGAACTTGACACTCTCCGAGATGGTGAAGAACTTCTTAGCACGTTATGAAAGCTATTACAAGTGCTCGCTGGGGCACTGAGCATGTTACACTATTCTACTTTGAGCACGGAATCATCAGTTTCTTCCGAAATGTTGATACTTGTCTTTCAAACCACATATTGTCATATCGCCGAAGACTTATATATATATTATTGCTGCTAGAAATGAAAGCTTACTCGGATATACTTTCTTTGTTAATTGGTTTTTACCAAAGTACTCGGTTATGTGTGACATTCTTAGAACTTCTTATTTGTTAGACATGTTCGCAAAAACGCGAAAAGCGACTGGTAGCATCGTCATGTCTCTTTGACCGTCTGTCCGTCCGTTCGCATTGAAAAACTCGGCTCTTAACCTTTATCGTACGGACCTTTAATGAACATGTTTTCATGAAATTTGATACATGAATATTTCCCGAAAATTTGTCGAGAATGTTCAAGTTGCATAAATATCTGACAAGAATAATGAGTATTTTACATGAGGATCAATAAACATTTATGATAATATCTCGCTCATTTCTTCTGAGAAAGAGAAATATTTTATTCAAATTTTATACAGAAAATCAAAACACAAGTTTTACGTTCAGTAACATTTTTTCCGATAATCGTGCCGTTTATGAGATATGTGGAAAAATTTAGTAGAACCGGAAAGGCCACAGACGACAATATTGCGCAAGCGCATTACATGTTGGATAACAAAAGCTATAGACTCAAAATGTGTAATAATCATTGCTTTCTCGCTGTAACAATGGTAGCACGAACGCCTCAATATCACGTTTATAAGTACAACAATCGCTGTCTTGTTAGACTTCGTCTTTCCTTTGTTATTCCGAGCTTAACCTAACGTTTCGGAGAGCGGGTGAGTTGCCATCCTCAGATGAAAAACTTAGGAGGAATATGGCGAGTTTGTACCGTCAGAAACATGTTTCCATCCTAGGACAGTTAACTCTCTATGTGTGAACGTATCACGAGGCTCCGTCAGTGGTAAACAATAAGAAATATATGTGACATCTCAGTCGTTTTTGTGGACGGACTGTGGGGTTGGAGACCGAGGAATCGGATGGCTGTGTTTTCGAATTTTGCAAGATACTTTCTTCCCGTTCTTCGAGAACGGCTCTGTTGCCTACTCAGCTACGGAGTGGTATTTTATCACGGAATTAAACCGGCCAGGCTCGGGACCGACCGAGCACTTTCATCCAGTGCCGATTTTAAGAAAGCAATGAAATCCACTTAAGCTTCCCGATATGCCTACATTAAATTTTATGTTCAGATGACCTGAGTCGTGATAAATTCTTATTATAAATCAAACTAGATGCACTAATTTCTCAAATTCATTTTTGGAATAAAATTCTACATGTTTCGGACAGTTCCTCTTTCCATCATCAGGAGTTTTGCACTGTACACACAGCAATGGTATATGTCGTACAGGTTTTCTGACAACTTATGAGTAGGATCAGGACGGAACTGGTTTCACCAGTTCCGTCCTGATCCTACTGGTTTCGCCAGTTCCGTCCTGATCCTACTGGCTTCGCCAGTTCCGTCCTGATCCTACAGGTTTCGCCAGTTCCGTCCTGATCTTACTTGTTTCGCTAGTTCCGTCCTGATCCCACTGGTTTCGCCAGTTGCGTCCTAATCCTACTGGTTTCCCCAGTTCCGCCCCGATCTTACTGTTTTCGCCAGTTCCGTCCTGATCCTACTGGTTTCGCCAGTTCCGTCCTTATCCTACTGGTTTCCCCAGTTCCGTCCCGACCCTACTGGTTTCGCCAGTTCCGTCCTGATCCTACTGGTTTCGCCAGTTCCGACCTGATCCTACTTGTTTGGCCAGTTCCGTCCTGATCCTACTGCTTTCGCCAGTTCCGTCCTAATCCGACTGGTTTCCCCAGTTCCGCCCCGATCCTACTGGTTTCGCCAGTTCCGTCCTGATCCAACTGGTTTCACCAGTTCCGTCCTGATCCTACTGGTTTCGCCAGTTCCGTCCTGATCCTAATGGTTTCGCCAGTTTCGTCCTGATCCTACTGGTTTCGCCAGTTTCGTCCTGATCCTACTGATTTCGTCAGTTCCGTCCTGATCCTACTGGTTTCACTAGTTCCGTCCTGATCCTACTGGTTTCACCAGTTCCGTCCTGATCCTACTGGTTTCACCAGTTCCAGCCTTATCCTACTGGTTTCACCAGTTCCGTCCTGATCCTACTGGTTTCACCAGTTCCGTTCTGATCCTACTGCTTTCACCAGTTCCTTCCTGATCCTACTGCTTTCACCAGTTCCGTCCTGATCCTACTGGTTTCACCAGTTCCGTCCTGATCCTGCACGCAAGCTGTCAACAACCATGTATTACATACACCGTTGCTGTGTGTACAGTAAAAAACTCCTGATGAGTTTTATTCCGAAAATAAATTTGAGAATTTAGTGCATCTAGTTTGTTTTGTTATAAGAATGCCTTCATTGCTTGTTGATTAATTAAAAGAAGAGACAACTTGAATATAAAGTGTGACCTACAACAGGTCTGAAGTGCGAACCATACGTTGCCGAATTAGGACAACATTAGAGTTTTCGTCTTCCATTAGTGACAGTTCAGTTTTGCAGTTCAGTATTGTCCACTTCGAAGTTAGGCCATTGCGGAATTCATTCAATGGGTTTAGCGTCTCTCCCACTGCGGAATGCATCTCTGGATACCCCGATTCAAAATGCTGCCAAACACCGCCTGTGATTCAAGCTTAGTTTTTGTGATATGCTCAAATATTCGCTTCTTTATACATAGAGTTTAATTCTGGGGAAGATAAAGACGACACAATGGGCTAAGTCGGCGAAATAAGAAGCGGATAATAGGACTAATACCAAACTGCCTTACAGACGAAGCTTTGTATCCTGGCGAATTTCCTTGACGCGGAAGCAATTTCTGAATCAGTCATTTGTCCGGACATTTTCTCTTTGCATCTTTTCTCAGACGCTTTAATATTACACGTTCTGCTCTCATGGATGACTTGACGCACTCTCTTTACAGTTCCGTCTGTCCGACATAGTGGATAGGGTTAACGTAGTCTGTATAGCGACTCGCTACGGGCTGGACGGCCAGGGGATCGAATACCGGTGGAAGTGAGGTTTTCCGCATCCGTCCAGGCCGGCGCTGTAATCCCACCCGGCCTCCTATACAATAGGTATCGGGTATCTTTCCACGGAGTAAAGCGGCCGGGGCTTGGCGTTGACCACCCCTTCCCCATTGGGCGCAGAGGTTAAGGAAAGATTAGAGCTACATTTCTCCTCCTCCTCTGAGTCTTCATGGCCTTTTATACGATGGCATTAAACTTTATCTTTCCGACTTGACGATTGGAGTAGAGTTCAAATTCCTTAGCCGAAGTCTGGCCACATCAAAAGCGTAAATATCACGTAATGGCTTGCGTTAACTCATTACCTCATCTGAAAAGGTTTCTTTAACCGTTTCTTAAGGCACTGAGGATGTTTCCTCAAGGTCTCACGAAAATATGATACAAATTTTCCGTTCCTTAATGTCTGCAATATCCGTGGGCTAGAATGTTATCTGAACAAACTAAAAAGGGGATTTCGTTGAAACACAGCGTTATGTTACGACAATACTCACCACACTAATTCACAGTCGGTCAGCTTAAGGTACTTAGCACTGCACAGCTGCATTAAGTTCGGTTTGCGCTCCACGTGGCCTGTCCCGAAACTTTTGGCTCGCACCTCGTAGTTTACAGAGAGGAAATATTTCCTTATTTCAGTATTATATTTTAGTCATAAAAGGAGAATGTACATTACAAGGCTTTAAAGCATTTTGTGGACCAGCAAAGTAGCACTTTGAATTACTGTGCAGAAGAATACTTCACAGCTGCTAGCTCTTCTTGTCGGTACGCGGGGTACACAATAAAGCACTAAGGCAGCTACTGTAGAAGAATGAATTGTAAAACTTTATAGGGCAATATGGATATACCCTGAAGTAATAAGTAATCGTAAAATAATAGAAGCGGCCTAACAGTGTGCGAGACCGTGTATTAGTGTCCCAATTCAGGGAGAAAGATGAGTAACACGAGATATTCCTTCCGCTTAATTAAGCTTTACGGCCTGAAGAAGGAGGGGAAAGCGGAAGTATAATTCTGCGCACTCTTCACCTCTGCCCTAAATGGAGGTAAATGGATTAGCTTCACGATTTACCCCCGAAAAAGTAGCCATGTTAGCCAAGAGCCTGTCTAGAAGCTGGCTGTAGCCTTGCCCTATATGACTGAGCTCTGTGTGATCCTAAAGTGGTACAGTGTCGTAGAAAATAGTATGCCTAGGAGAAAATCTTCACTGATGAAGGTCTTGTTAAAATCTGAGATGATGTGCCCCTTTGTCTCCAAACGCAAGTCGTGACGCCACTTAGTACGCCACCATCCAAACACGAAATTCTGTAACATTCTGCAACAGGCCACTTCCTATAGCGGCGTCGCGCTGCTAGGTTCCTACACTAGCGCCAAGATGGAGACTCACCATTCGTTGGCTGATCCCAGTTTCACATTTATATCTGCAAACCTTCTTTGCTTGCATCTTGAAACCCCCTTTCAAGCGGCATGCAGAAACCAAAATATTCGAATAATAACACTAAGGTCAATTAATTAATTTTAAGCAATTTTTATTATTTTAGCAATTAACACTGGCTGTAAAGGCATACCTCGCCACGGTACATATATGGCGACTGCGCTCATAGCGTTCTTTCGTGCCACAATTGACGTGAGTCTGGACTTTACTTTTATGTTAGAATCTCAAAATACTTCTGGCGATTCGGGTCTTGAATTGGAAATATTCCCGAAATGAAAGAAAATGAGATTAAAACGAATATATATTGACGTGACTAGAGTTAAATCTAACGTTGGTTTGATTGATAACGTTATACTTGTTCGCCGAGGGGCTAGCGAAGTGCAGTAATTGCTTTATTCCTTCGTCGGGGCCACTGGACCGTTACTGAGTGCTACGAATGAGACCGAAGTTCTTACAGAACCAGTGCAATATGGTTGTAATAATTTGAAAGCTTGACCGTGGAAAGAATGTATGATATCGCATGCTGGTTTGTGGCCAGTAGGAAGAAAATGAAGGAAAGAACAAAAGAAGAAAGAAGTAGGTAGAGTACAGCGGAGCGCTGAAGAGGGATGGTGACAGAAATTGGAGTGAGGACAGCAGAATAAGCCCACTGCACTGGTACAGTACATAAAATTACCATCCGTCTGCAATACTTCGTCACACAGACGCACTGATGTAGGTAGAAAATATAAATGTAGAGGAAGAAATAAAGAAGAGCTGGAGGGAAACGGATGAAGACTAAGAGGCATAAAGCGCAGAAGAAAAAGAAACGAAAATAAAGAAAGAAATGAAGGAATAGAGTCGATTAAAAGTGGAGGAAAGTTCAGGTTTTATGTACACAACATGTAGGCGTATGTAGAAGGTAGGTGTAGTGCCAGCCATTCTTAATCTAGAAACTACTTGTAAGTGATTGGTTTCTTTCACGTCCCGGCCGCTGTACCTCATCCATTAGGTGTTCTTCCAAAGTTAGTCTGCATGGTTTGGAGAAGGGGAAAATATCACTTGACCATGTCGGGATTCGAACCAAGACTCCTCGTTTGACCTGTGGCCTAGCCACTACACTGAGAAAACGAGGTGGAAAAGACCTAGAGTGAACAAGGCTTCAAATCACTGACCGAATGACTAAACGCCTAATGAATTAACTCCACTTAGTACCGTCCTACTTAGAAGTTAATATTCTTCTCATCTGGGCAATATATATTCCCAGCTGTATGAAACTGAGTGCTCTCCGTGACGGTTACCAGCGCCAGCACATATAGATTCATTCCGCTTCCTCTTATTTCAGTTCTTCAAAGTATAATTGTAATACGTCTAGTGGGAAGCGTCGGCAGTGCAACATATATTTATGATTGGCTGGTTAATCCACCATCCTCCGGCAGATGGCATGCTTGAGCGGCACTTACTCAGAACTAGTAAACTGTTGCTCTTTAATAATATTCCTCTGTCTGCTCATCTCCCAGGCATTATATTTCCTACAGGATTCTCGGCCACATGTGTGTAATGAGGAGAGAATGTTAGGAATGGTAAAGTAGAAAAAGTAAAAGTACAGAAGAAAAGAAAAGGAAATTGAATGGGCAGGTTAGCGAAGAAAGGAGTGAAAGCGGAAAGTTAGGATATGGCTACAGTTTTTTGAGCCTTAGGGAACTTTATTTTATCATTGTATGTAGTAATATGGGAGATAGTATTAAGATGGATCTTCTGGAAGTGGGATGTGGGGGTATGGACTGGATCGAGCTGGCTCAGGATAGGGACAGGTGACGGGCATTTGTGTCTGCGGTAATGAACCTTCGGGTTCCATACAATGCGGGAAATTTCTTGACTAACTGCAAACCTGTTAGCTTCTCAAGAAGGACTCTGCTCCATGGAGTAAGTAAATAAGTAAGTAAGTAATTGTATGTAGTAAGGGCAAGAAAATTTCTTCACCGAAGCGTCAAGACCGTCCGTGGGACCTAAAAACTTTCCTGTTGAATTGATAATGTGGCTAATTCCGCGGAAGTAAAGTGGCCGGGCGTGAAACTAAAGAATCGCCTTCACCTAGTGCGGAGAGGCAACTAGTTACTTTACTGTGGTATGTGATGTCGTGGGGTCTGGTATAAATGCATTGGCGAGTGACCCTGAAGGAAACGTTTTCTTGTTAGCCCGAAACATCTGTAAATTTGTAGCACATTTCACATCGTCACATCCCACAAAACAGTACTCTGCATAGTCACAACCGTAAAAATATAGAATTTCGTATTTTAAATGGAAATTGTTAAAAAGACCTCGAAACTGACTCTGTTTACAGAAAACACAACGCGACATTAACTGTCTGTAATTGTTCGCGTTACTAAATTGCATAAGAAAATCCGACACGGTTCAATAAATACTCGAAATTCGATATTTACAACAGAGCCTCTGTAAGACTAATGTGCGATAGCTTTTAACTTTTCGTCCCTTTGTGCTAGATATAACAACAAGAGAAATAATTGGCTGTCAACACAACTAGTATGCATTATATTTTTCATCTGACAGCACGTTTCGACTTCAGGGGGTTATTTTCAGGCCAGTAGTACAAAATACATGTAAGGAACTGTTTACAGTTTTGTTAAGTTTTGAATTGAGATCTCAGTTTTACAATTTGATAAAATAGGCCTAAATGTTGTTCTGTCAAACCAATTGTACACAATGGAAGCATGAAAGGTTAAAATGGTTTAATGTCTGTTAAAATATTCTTGAACTGTACTATGGTGCCTTGACCTCGGTCATAGGAAACGTAGGTTTCTTGGATCTTTGCTGTGCAGGTTTTGTTCGTGTTATAGATTGGTCGTCCCAATTGTGTTTTTTTTCTGTGAAAAGTTAATTTTAACACTTGATGCTTAAAAAAACTCCAGCTAAAATACAAAAAGGGAAGAACAACAAATTCGGACAAAACTCTACAACATAAATCAGACATACAAAACAAAATTCCACGATCCCCATATTTCATTCTCAGCTACTACATCAAAATGCGTTGATACAATGCAAGAATGTTTTAACAGACATTAAACCATTTTAACCTTCAGGCCTCCTCTTGTATGTAAATGAATTGATAGAGAAACATGCATTTTATCCAATCGTAAAATTTAGATCTAAGTTCAAAGCTTAATAAAATGTTACATGTGTCCTTTGTGTTTTTTGTACTACTGGCCTGAAAATGACCTTCTCAAGTCGAAACGTGTTGCTACGTTAAAGCTGTAGCACATAGTATTTGTGTTAATGGCAATTTATTTACGTATTTATTTATTTTCATTTTTTGGTTATAATGTACGTTACACTAATCAAGTTTGTGTTCCAAATACACCTAAATGACAGGTGAATTTGTAGCTAAAATATCTTACTATTGACCTGTTAGATAAGGAAATGTATTCTCCGAATCAAAAAGGCTGTCTAAATTCATACCCCATAATTTGACTTGCTAAAGGACTTGAGTTTGTGGAGATATTAGAGTTTAGGGGCATTTGCAGAATTGTGCAGTGCCTGCGTCCAACGGTCTGATGTGTGCCTTACATCCAATACCACGCGAAATGCTGAACGAATTTTCATTAAATTTTCATGTAAGAAATATACTAATATTTCTCATCGTATACTAGTTTTGGTTGGAAATGTATAATAGTAAGGAACGGTCGAAACGGTGACACTTCCCTGCGAGAGTTAGAGCGTGGTTTGTGGAATTCATCGGAGCACTGAGTGTCTTGCAGAAAGCTGCAGAGACAAACACACTTTTTACCTTATGCATCTTTCACAAGGATTAAGTAATCATTAAACAAACAAACATTGTTATGCTGTGTGTGTATTTTCTACCTTGTGTACTTAATTAACAACTACGCTCTTCGGATTATAAGAGAAGATTATCAAGGTCTGCCATTGTGGATTGAAATTAGACCAAGATTTCCCCCAAACCTAAATTTCTATGTTTACGTTTGTAGTCATGCATGAACTTGAAATGCAATTTCCGTAAGAGTATAAATACACAAATTATACTGTTCTTGGTTATGACACCGTGAGGGATCATTGTTTGATGCCGAAATTTCAGAGGAACACGCTGTCTCCATCTTCAGCATGACTATAATTAGGTTCAGTTGGATGCTGAAGTGACTGAGAAAAGGAAATGAGAGGGTTATAGGAGGACTGCAAATTTTGTGGCCAACCAGAACAACGAAATGTAAAGTGTAGGTAGAAAACAGTAATACGTTCTGGTCTTAACAGAATACAGGTAAAATGAAAATTTTTTAGGTTTTAATAATCAAGACTGTGTAATTCCTTTCCCTAAACCCTCTGTTAAGTGTACGCTACCTAAGATTTTATTCGTTTTCATTTGGGAACTTGCCCTACGTTACATTACATTACGTTCACAAACATTATGGTTCATCTAGTAAGCTGTGACAAACAATACGTTGGACATGTACCATTTTAGAAAAATGTTCACGCGTTTGTTATGCCAAAATGTCTCGCTGACTAAAACAAGAAACGTGTAAATTGTGAAGTGAGAGAGAAAACCAACAAGATGCAACTGTTAGATGTTCATTATCAACACTTTCTCAACATGTTTCGGGCATCATTATGCCCATCTTCAGGAGAACAAGACGTGTGTTACTGCATGTGGTGTGCTGCGCTGGTTCTGCTGGATGTGGTTGGTAGCGGTTGTG
>Ga0136643_10017561_pt1 | contig 10771 bp, 21 predicted proteins | sample TergutLab28metaG_FD_96883 | JGI IMG/M metagenome (GOLD analysis project Ga0136643, IMG submission 96883) | Labiotermes labralis P1 segment gut microbial communities from Petit-Saut dam, French Guiana - Lab288 P1 (version 3) (version 3) | ecosystem: Host-associated > Arthropoda: Insects >... | reverse complement strand
TCCTACAGTGAAATAAGTGCAAGTGAATCAGATTCGGAAGAGAAGCAAGATGTTGACAGTGGTGAAATTCTTGGAAAAGATGGATATGTGTGGTTGCAGAAGCCAAAAGCTATCAGAAGAACACCAATGCGCAATATTGTCAAAGAGACACCAGGACCGAAAGGGAATGGATGTCAAGCAGACACACATTTGAAATCATTTGAGTTATTTTTCTATGACGCCGTGATAACAGAGGTTGTGACATGGAATAACCAGAAGATTGAGAATGTGAAAACAAGTTACACAAGCAAACCTGGGTTTCTGTACAATACAAGCGTGACAGAAATTCGCGCACTGATAGACATCCTTCTGTTCTTGGGCGCTACAAAGAGCTCCAAAGAAAGTACTGCAAGCATTTAAGCGAAAGATGGTACTGGCAAGCCAATTTGCAAAGCAGCGATGAGTCAAAAGCGTTTTTTGTTTTTTATGTATTGCTTACGCTTTGACGATTCAACCATGAGGGCCCAGCGAAGAGCCGATGACAAGTTGGCACCTATTCGCAACATATACGACAAATTTGTCGTAGCTTGTGAAGCAAACTACACTCCAGGAACTGGTTGCACAGTTGATGAATGTCTCCATGGATTCAGAGGAAGGTGTAGTTTCAAGCAATACACACCAAATAAACCGAGTAAATACGGCATCAAGGTATATGTTCTGGCTGATAGCAAAACCTTATACTTGGTTTCTTCCAAAATTTACACGGGAGCTGGCACTCATGCACCGGGATTGCCAGTCCCAACCCAAGCTGTTCTGGATTTGGTTCCGTCAGTTTCGGGAACAAGCAGAAACATGACCACTGACAGTTATTACACGTCAGATCCTCTGGCCATGCAGCTGAAATCCCGAAAGCTCACTTTGATTGGCGCGATAAAAAAGAACAAAGCGTGCATTGCTCCCAAATTTTTGGCGAAAGCCGATGAAGGAACAGTTCAATACGCATTTGACCATGCAGACAATTGCACTGTGCTGTCCGTTGCTCCAAAGAAAAACCAGAGGGTCGTCTTCCTGTCCACTATGCATTCTGAAAAAAAGGGAGAGACGAGGATACTGGAAAAGAAGAAATAAACGTATTTTACAACCACGAAAAAGGTGGTGTGGACAGTCATGATCAAATGTGCAGCTTGTACACCACGGCAAGAAAAACAAACCGGTGGCCAATGAGGCTCTTTTATGGAATAATTGACAGTTCTGCCTTGAACGCATTTGTTATTTTCACTGAAAATTTGCCCAACTTTGGAGAACATAAGAAAGAGAAGCGACAAAAATTCTTGAAGGAACTGGTCCTTGCTTTGGTCATTCCACATGAACGTCAGAGATTCGAAGTGCAGCAAACACCGCAAGATGTGAAACAGGTCATTCGCAGTTGTGGCATTTTACCGGCACCCTCATCAGCTCCAAGCACCACACACCTTCATTCAGCACAGCGGAACGGATGCTACATTTGTCCCAGATCAAAGGACAAGAAAACCAAATTCATCTGTAATGAATGCAATAACTTAGTGTGTGAAGAGCACAGCAAATCGTTGTGCAACTAATGCCAAGAGTACAGTTTAGACCTACAGATAATGGTACTATGTGTAAAATAATAAGAAAATCACACATGAAGTGTTGTGGAATATTGAATGCATTTTGTAATACATTTTCTGTATATTTCTCTATCTGCTTCTTTATTTCGAAAGTTCCTAAGACAAAGTCGTGCCTGTTTGTCGATATTTGAGTACAAATCTGTGTTGTGAAATATTATTTGGGGAAAAGAATATTGTAATAAAATGTGTTTATATTCTGGATTTTTAAAATGGGGTCATATTGACCCCATGGTACTCTTAACATAACTTTTTTAATGGTACCAGATCAGGGTTAAGCTAGAAGGGTTATCCTTGATACATAATTTACAATGACACTTTGTTTAGGCATACTTGCGGCGAGATTTCTATGAGGAATGCTGTATTTGGTAGAGGCAAGTATCGTCAGGATGCATTGGACATTATTGCTTGTACGCTTTGCAATTAGCCAGTCTGATTGGAGAATCAGATTCACAGAAGTACGCTTTAAACACACAGTCATGTCTCGATGCTATTACCTCATTAGTTATACATGTTTGCTCGGCCTTTAACTGTTCCTATTCCGTAAGCTAGACAAACCAACTGAATTTTTTTCAAGGCACTCCGAACGAATATTATTTCGGACGATAGTTTTGGAAATAGTCTTGCTTCAAAGGAAGTAAAAATTGTTTCACTTTGACACGATAATTGGAAATAATGTCCTGTATGTGACATGTAACAAACCCTACACTCTTTGTCACCAATACACTTTTCAATATAATTTTCATAATTTAACTTTTCATTACAGAGCACAAAGAAATGGATTCGTCTTGCTGAATTCAGAATCCCTGCTACAAAACTCGCGTACATTACAAAACATCCACATAATATTTTATAATTCATGGCTGTAACCATATTACTAACTAACCAGAGCCATTTTGTGTTCTGAATCTCAAACCTATCATAATAAATTCCGTGTCCAAGAATTTCATTTAAATATTCACATAATTGTCAAATACTGGAATTTGGTGAAAAAGAAATGTATTGGAATCGCAGCCACTCCATTTTGTGAGCTGAAATAAATGTAAAGCCACTTATTAAAAAAACTTACTTAACAGGAATTATTTAGTACACTCAGTGCTAATTTTACCAAACACATTTACAACATACGAATTTAACTAGTTACAAAGAAAGAGCTTAAAGAGCAGAGGCATGTATTTCGTACCTTTAGGTATTTCCGGCAATATTTTTTCCACACAGTGCGATTTCCCCAAATAGCTTTTTCTAAAAAGATACAAGGTTCTACTCTGTTATCTAGGTCTTATTGCACGAACTAAACATACTGCTAGCCCAACTACGCCAGAAATATTTTAATGCTTTACAGAAACGCAGCCAATCTTTTTCTGGAAAGAACGACCTCTCTATGCAGTCTTTGTATTTAAATGCACCCGTTTCAGTGCTCCATCAAAAATTTATCCTAGAATTTAGATAATTGTGGATGATTAAACGAAGCCTCTGCCCATTAAGTGAGCGATAAATTACTTTTTCTGCAATAGAAATGCGATTCTCGATTTTTCTTTGAAACATGTTTGAATATTATCACTGACGTGATAGTCTAAATCTTCTTGCTCTGTTTTATGAAGCTCTTGCAAGAACTGCGGTTTTTACACAACAGATTTAAACACGTTTCTTCTTTTCTCTTCTTGTTTCTTTGCAGCACTTTTAACATTTTACTTTAGAAAGTTACTGTTGAATCATGTTTATTGTAACTGTGAGGATGAACCCAGGTCGTTAATTTGCACAATTTTCATAATAATTAAATCAATTGCATATCAATCAAGGTCGTATGAATATCATTTGGGTAATTTGCATATCAATGAGGTCATTTGCATATTAATTCGGACGTGTGGAGAGGTCATTGACCTACGTCCGGGTATCAGAGTTGTGACGTCATAGGGTCGGTGGTGGGGGTGCTATTGTGACTATATTACTACTGTCACGTGACACACAGTTCCTTTTTAAAACGTTATTAAACAGTGTTTCAGACGATGTCTGGCCGCAGATCCCTTAATTTATGACGGATATGGCGTCATGTGTATGGATATCGGAGAACGTATGTGGACGTGAAATGATGGGTAAGGTTCTCAAAAGGGTGAAAAATAAAGGAATCGCTGTACAGACTTGGATATTCCCGGAGGTTTCCAACAGGTTGAGGTTTCCAGATTTAATGGCAATCGGCACATGAAAATGGTAAGGTCAGGCCTACGCACCTGCCGTCTTTAAATCCAGGAAATATTCTTTGTGCTCATTTCTGTTAGAGGCAGAATCAACCCCAGGGCCACAGTGCGGCCGGAAGGATTATGCCAATGAAAACTATCAATGACCCCATCGGGAATCGAATCCACACCTTCCAGCTTGTAACAAAACGAAATGCGTCACTCAGCAGGGTGTTGAACTCAAAAGGATCGTACATTTACAAAGAAATTTTCGAATTTCATAATCCAGGGTGGCAGGAACATTTTTTAAGAAAATAGGGTCCGCACTTCGGGAGGAAAATTGGGCAACACTCACAAATTAAGCTATAAAATAATTTCTCTTTATTTAATATACTTTATTTTAGTTTGCCACAAGTGTTTTTAGGTTTGTGTTTATCGGTCATGGCTTAAAAATTTCCTTTGTTTCTACATGTGAATTTTCTTCGGATTTTCTTGAAAATTTATTGTTCGCTTTTTTGGTAAATATTTTGTATGTTTTCTACGTAGTCTATCGGTACAAATTCTCGGTATTTTCTCGGTGAATATTGTCGTGGTGTATGTATGTCTGTGGTGTTTTGTGTCGTGTCACGTGGTGTGTGGTGTTTGTGATGTGTGGGGTGCGTGTTTGAGGTGTGAGTGATGTGTGTGATGTGTCGGTGTGTTGCGTGCTTGTGTGTGATGTGTGTGGTGTTTTGTGTGGTGTTACGTGGTGTGTGGAGTGGTGTTTGGTGTTTGTGACGTGTGTGTGTGTGTGATGTGTGTGGTGTGTGAGGTGCGTGTGTCTGTGGTGTGGGTGTATGGTGAGTGTGATGTGTATGGTGTGCGTGTGTGGTGTGTGTGTTTGTGGTGTTTTATCTGGTGTTACTTGGTGTGTGGTGTTTGTGATGTGTGTGTGGTGTGTATGGTGAGTGTATGTGTGGGTGTTTGGGGGTATGTGTGGTATGCGTGTGTGGTGTGTGTATTTGTGTGTGCGTGGTGTGTGTTGTGTGTGAATGTGTGGTGTGTGTGTGTATGTGGGTGTGTGTGAATGTGTGTGAATGTGTGTATGTGTGTGTTTGTGGTGTGTGTGATATGTGTGTATATGTGGTGCATGGTTGTGAGTGGTGTGTGTCGGTGTGGTGTTTGTATGGTGTATGTTTATGTGGTGTGTGTGTGTGGTGTGTGTATGTGTGAATGTGTGGTGCGTTTGTGATGTGTGAGTGGTGTGATGTGTGTACATGTGTGTAGGGTGTGTGTGTGTGTGTGGTGTGGTGGGTGTATGTGTGGTGTGTTGGTATGGTGTGTGTATGTGGTGTGTATGTGAGCTTGGTACGTGGTGTGTGTGTGTCGGTGTGTGTGGTTTGTGTGTGTGTGTGATGTGTATATATATGTTGTGTTTGATGTGTGTTTGTGTTGGTGTGGTGTGTGTGTATGTGGTGTGTATTGTTGTTATGTGTGTGGTGTGCATGGTGTGTTTGTATGGTGTGTGTGTTTGTTGTGTGTGCATGTAGTGTGTGTGTCTGGTGTGCTTTTGTGTGGTGTGTGTAGGTGTGTTTTGTGGTGTGTGCGTGGAGAATATGAGTGTTATGTGTGTGTGGTGTGTCTATGTGTGTGGATTCGTGTGTTTGTTTTGTTGTATGTGTGTGGAGTGTTGATGTGATGTGTGTGTGTGTGCGTGGTGTTTTTGGAGTGTGTGGTGTGTGTGGCGTGTGGTATGCGTATATGTGTGTGGTGTGTGTATGTGTGTGTTGTGTGTGTTTGTGGTGCGTGTCTGTGTCTTGTGTGTGAATGTGTGGTGCGTGTGCATGTGTGAGTTTGTGTGTGGTGCGTATATGTTGTGTGTGTGGTGTGTGTATGCTTTGGGTGTAGTGTTTGTGTTAGGTGTGTGTGTGGGTTGTGTGGTATGTGTATGGGTGTGCTGTGTGTGGCGTGTGTATGTGAGGTGTGTGTGTGATGTGTATGTGTGTTGTGTGTATATGTTATGTGTTTGTGGTGTTTGTAGTGTGTGTATGTGTGTGTGTGTGGTTTATGTATTTGTTGTGTGTGTATGTGTGGTGTGAGTGTGTGGTGCGTATATGTGTGTTGTGTGGTGCGTGTGTGTGTTTGTGTGTTGTGTGTGTATGTGTGGTGTGTGTGTATGTATGTGATGTGTGTGGAGTATGTGTGTGTGGTGTTTGTGTGTAGTATGTGTGTGTGAATTGTGAAGTGTAAGTGTGAAGTATGTGTGTGTGTGTGTGTGTGTGTGGCGTATATGTGTGTAGTGCTTGTATGTGTGGTGTGTGTGATGTGTGTGTGTGTGTGTTTGTGGTGTGAATGTGTGAAGGGGTGTGTGTGTATAGTGTGGGTTTGTGGTGTGTATATGTGTGTGATTTGTGGTGTGTATGTGTGTGTGTTGTGTGAATGTGGTACGTGACGGGTGTTTGTGTTTTGTTTGTTTGGTGTGTTTATCGATGTTGTGTGTGTGTGTGTGTGGTGTGTTTGTGTGAAGTGTGTTTTGTGTGTATGTATGTGGTGTGATTATGTGTGGTGTGTGTGTTTTGTTTATATGTGTGTGTGGTGTTTTTTTGTGTGGTTTGTGTATGTGCTTTGTGTGTTTGGTGTGTGTATGTTTGTTGATTGGTGTGTGTTTTTTTATATGTGTGTGTTGTGTTGATGTGGTGTGTGTGTTATGTGTGTGCCTGGTATTTGTGGTGTGTGTGAGTTTATGGTGCGAGTAGTGTGTGGTATGTGTATATGTGTGTGTTTTTTGTGTGGTGTGTACGTGTGGTGTGTGTCGTGTGTATTTGTGTTGTGTGTGTGGTTTGTGTATGTGTGTTGTGTTATTTGTTTGTTTGTTTGTGGTTTGTATGTGTGTGGTGTGTGTTTGTGTGGTGTGTGTTTGTGTGGTGTGTGTGATTTGGTGTATGTGTGGTGTGTGTGTTTGTTGTAGTCTTTGTTTTTGGTTTGTGTGTGTGTGTGGCTTGTGTGGTGTGTTTATTTGTTTATGGTGTGTGTATGTGTGTGTGGTGTGTTTGTGTGTGTTTGTGTGGGTCTGTATGTGTGTGGTGTGTGTACGTTTGATGTGTCTGTGTGTGGTTTTTTTATGTGTGTACGTGGGGGGACCCCCCAAAAAACAAGACTAGTCTCAATGCCGCCGAACGCGGAGGAGTGGGAGAAGGACAACGTCAGTGCTTGTTCCCTAGACCCTCGACTATCAATAGCGAGACGGACGTCTTCCTGTAACAACTCAATCGGCCGCACGGTCAGTTTTCGTGAAGGTAGTTTTTGTGATCCGGTCGAAATTGTGATGTGTGATTTAAAGGAACAAAGAACTTGTTTGAAATTTTGCTTCCTCCTTGGGAAAACACCCACGGAATAATTAGAAATGCTTCAGGAGGCTTTCAAGGAACAAGCTCTGAGTCGTGCGCGAGTGTTTGAATGGTTTTCTCGCTTTAAAAAGGGGGATTTGAGCATCGAGGATGAATCCCGTTCTGGACGCCCTTCAAGCAGCCGGAACGACGAAAACATCGCAAAAATCCGCGAAAAACTCAACGAAGACCGTCATTACACCATTGACGAGTTATCGGAAGTTACAGCAGTGAGTTGGAGCTCAGTTCAGCGCATTCTATCTCAAGACCTAGGCATGAGACGTGTTGCAGCAAAATTCGTCCCCCGCCTGCTCACAGAGGACCAACGGCAATCCCATCTCGCTGTGTGCCAGGACTTGAAAAGGGAGCTTCAAAATGACCCAAACTTCTTGTCCAGGGTCATAACAGGTTACGAAAGTTGGTGTTATGTTTATGACTTTCTCCTAATTTCTTCTATTAGGTTTTTTCTATTTTTATTGTTTTTGAGATAGAGTAAGATTATTTTACTGTCTGTGAATACCTTGACTGTTCATGGGGTGTTGTTATCTAGTTTTATTATCTCTAATGCTTGTAATGCTTTGAGTATCGCTCTCTGTTCTGCTTAATTGTTTCGGCACGTGTTGTTGAGTTTGTGTTTGATTTGATTAGTTATTTATTTACGTATATGGCGATCCCTGGGCCATCTCCTTTTTCAGTCTTCCTTCCGTCTGTGTATATGTGTAATCCATATTTTCATTTTGTTCAGTGATTCTTACTGTGCCAGCCGGGTGGGTCCAATGTTGATGTTCTGTTTCGTGGTCCAGTAATTGGTTTTGCCTGTCCTTAGTAATTCTGTATAGATTAGCTGCCTCTTCGGGCTTTAGTTCTACCGGTGCATTGACAATGTAGGGTGCGTCATTGGAGGTAGTACAGTAGGCCTTGGCTATGTTGATGTTCATTACCCGTTATACTCTACTGTATAGGGTCCTGTTGCAGGTCTTTTCCATGGCTCTGACCCATACTGGTGCGCCATACAGCATGAATGATAGTATTGCTCCTTTGTAGATGGTGTTGAGCGCTTCTTGCTTAAGTCACCAGTTTAGTTTTGCTGATTTTGCTAATGTGTGTATTAACTGGGTACATTTGTTTGTTGTGGAAATAATATGCTCTCTAATGTTCAGCTTTGTGTCTAGAGTGATTCCTAAGTATTGGATGCTTTTAAACTGTTGTAGTGGTTTGGTGTTCAAGTATACGTTAACTTCGGTTATTTCTCTTCTTCTCCTTCTTGTGGCTAGCATAATTTTGGATTTTTGTTCGTTAAAATTAATTTTAGTTTCTTCCGCCCAGTTTGTTACTTTGTTTATTTCTATGTTTGCAAAGTTTTCGGCTTCTTGGACGTTTCCCTCCCTTACTGCTATTATTAGATCATCGGCAAATGCTATGGCTTTGGTGCGTTTCCCGTAATTCAGGTTAAGTAGCGAGTTGAATTGTACGTTCCAGTAGCCGGGGCCACAGTATGATTTGGATGCCATTAGTATGTACGGTTGCTGTCATATCGCTGAAGTAGCTTCTAGGAAGTTTATAAAGTTTTTTCGGGCAGTTGAATGTTATTAGGGTGTGTAGTATATTCGGCCACCATGCCACGTCAAATGCCCCCCGTACGTCGAGGCTTATGAGTATTGTAATGTGTCCTTGTCTGAACCCCTCTTGTATGTATTCTTTCACTGCCAATGTGGCATCTGTGGTGCTATTTTTGGGGTGAGTCCATATTGCTTAGGGTTCATGAGATTGTTACTATATAAATGGTGAATGACTCTTGTTTATTAGTAGTTTTTCGAGGACTTTACCACCCACGTTTATAAGGCTTATTAGTCTGTATTTAGACGCGCCCTGTACTTGTTCTTTGCCTGGTTTAACTATTGGGATTATTTTGGCTCTCTTCCATCTCTTGGGGAAACATCCTGCTTGCAGGCACACACTGTATATTGTGTATGTGAACGAGGGGAGAAGCTTGTACACTCTTTTGTATATTTCTCCCGTGATTCCGTTTCTCCAGGAGTCTTTTTTTTTAAGTTCTTCAATTGCGTTCTTGATTTCTGCTAGGGTGAATTCTCTCTCGTCCTGTGTTTGGTTGAATTCCCTGATTTCCCTCCGGATTCTTTTGTAGTAGTCTATGTCATCAGTTCGGTCATCTTTTGTAATTAAGTGGTCTAGTATTACCTGGGCTGTTTCATTAAGGTTAGATGTGTAATAGCCGTCGGGTTTTAGTAATATCGTCATAGGTATTGCTCTCTTATATTTATTTGTCGCTATCTTGTAAACTGTGTTCCGCGGATTGGTGCTTGGTGTTAAGTTGCAGTATTTACGATTTTAGTTTTTCCTTTTTTATTGCTGTCTGATACCTGGATTTTTCCTCGTGGTATATCTGCGGGTCTCCCTCTGCTCTGCAATACGTGTTCTTTGATAGTCTTCTTAGGTCATTCAGTCTTTTTCTCTTTATTGTAAGTTCCTGTGTCCACCATGGCACTGATTTGTATTCCGTCCATTTTTAATTGTTTTATGCATTTCTAAATGAGTTGTTGAATGCCGTGGTGATTGCTTTCTGTAGTTTGTCTACCACTTTCTCAATGTCGCAGGTTTCTTTGGCTTGTGTCGCTAATTCGTTGTCCAAGCGTCGAAGGTCTGTTACTTTGCCCTTTCTGAAATTTGTTGCAACTGATACTATTAAATTTCTTTCGAATCTGCTCAGGGTCTGTTCGTTTATTACGTATCTGATCCCATAATTGTGTTTTTGTCTAACTTGCTTTCTGTGATGCCCGATGCAGAATTTTATAATGCTATGGTCTGAGCAGCTGTCTTCTTCGTAGATTTCCCAGTTTGTTACAGCTTGCAGTATGTGGGTGTTCACTATAGTCATGTCTATGTTGCTTTTCCCTCGTGTGTTGTGGAATGTAGTCCGGTCACTTTCTTCGTTCATAATGTATAAACTCTTGTTACTATAAATTCTTCCATTGTTTTCCCTCTCTTATTAGTCTTGAAATCATGCCAGGCTGCCGAATTCGCGTTGCTGTCTACCGCTATAATGAGTCCGTTTCGTTTGGTAAACTCCATCATTTGGTCTACCTTTTCAAGGCCTTTCTCGATTTCTTCGGTTATATCAAAGTACATTGTAGCAGCATAGAATCTGTAGCCGTGGTATTCCAGTTCTAGGAGTGCACTGTCTGGGTTGGATAATTGTGTGACGAACACTGCATCTATATTTCTGTTGTTGATTACTATGTCGGCCCTGCTTTTGTCTTCGTGGGAGGTGTAAATTATGTTTTTAGTAGATATTGCAGCTATTTTGCGGTTGCATAGGTACGGTTTTTGTATGAATAATATGTGGGATCTATACTGTTCACTTAGGTTCATTATATTGTCAGTCGCGGTTCTGGAGTGTTGGAGATTGATCTGCATGCATCTTATAGGTGCGTGTGTTCTGTTGTGCACATGGTTCCTGTTGTTCTGTTCCCCGTAGTTGTGCGCCGGTGCCATGTTAATAGTTTGTGTCCTGTCTTTACTTGGTGATCATAGCCTGTAGACTAGGACAGTTCCGATCAAGTGACGATTGGTTGGTCTGGGTTTTCCT
>Ga0136643_10017557_pt1 | contig 10771 bp, 5 predicted proteins | sample TergutLab28metaG_FD_96883 | JGI IMG/M metagenome (GOLD analysis project Ga0136643, IMG submission 96883) | Labiotermes labralis P1 segment gut microbial communities from Petit-Saut dam, French Guiana - Lab288 P1 (version 3) (version 3) | ecosystem: Host-associated > Arthropoda: Insects >... | reverse complement strand
TAGCAATGCCATGCCTTTTCATGGCTTATAAACTCTCACTTCTAGTATAACTCACAGTGTATTTGTACCATAAGCACATGCATACTGTCTCCATTAGCAATGCCATGCCTTTTCATGGCTTATCAATATAAATTTTATCAGAATCAAGATACTGGTCCCAAGCGTTTCCATGCTTCTATCAATACAAACGCACGGTAATTCGGTGCGCGTAACAAATATGTTTTAATTGATTTTCTAATTGTTCATTTAATCACAGTTTCTAAGCTGCAGTGGTTGTATCGTGTTGATGATTGGTTTGACCACAATAAATTATGAAATGAAAGGACGTGTAATAGAAAGAATTAAGGCACATTTTAATACGTTATTCAAATAATCAAGCGGATAAACTTTCAGTGACTCTGCGACAAATATTACGTAGCGGGAAACGGTCACCAAGGCAGATATTTCGTTATCAACCGAGTTCACTGTGTCAAGTAATAAGTAGTTTTTCAATTAAAAGCACAATAATTATTTTGATCAAATGTATTTACTACTCGATATACTTCATTTCACAAGGGATTTCTAACACCAAATTTAAAGTTCTCTACTTGTATGTCTTCTGTATACATCGTTAAATTACACACGATAACCTACATTAATGAGTTCAGCGTTTATTTGTAGCACTTTATTCTGAAATTCAGGTCCAAAGTCAGCTAATTAGCCAACTATATAACAAATCAATTAATTAACTAAGTCTCTGGAAGTAAAAACCAGAAGTTGAGCGCCATTAGTATCCAAGCCCGCCACCGGTAGCCGCTTCCATCCAACTTCCATTTCCAGGAGTTTTTCTCGCATCATTAGTCGAAAGCTACCGTTCCACTATATTTACTGTGTTCCAGCTGGCCATATTACTACACATTTCCCAACCGAATTTTACCGCGCACTCTTCGTTTTTCCACCATCAATATATGCCCCATGTACCAATGCTTCTAATATTTCCCTATCCTCTATTCAGCGTAACACAAATATCACACAGTTCCTCGATATGCGAAATAAAACCCGCACATACAATTTAAGTTTCACATGTCCAAAATATTTTTGAACGCTCCATATTAAATACTTTCACCCTATTGTCCCAAGGAATAAAAGTGCATCACCACTTACAAGGTCACTAACTGACTTTTTATAAAATCAGAAGCGTCGCGACCAACAGCACAGTTATTATTTCAGTTCCCTGCAGCCCTTCCCATCCCTTCCCTTCCCTTACCCACCCATCCGTTCCCTTCCCTTCCAATCCCTTTCCTTCCCTTCCCTACCGGCGTCATATTCAAGGAAGGAAGACGTGCAGTGATGGCTTAGGATATAATTAAAACCACCCGATTCCATTCGAATGACGAAACCTGTGTAGATGGGGCAGATAGCAGATACACTGAAAATTGCGAGATTAGGTAAAAAAAGGCTTTATTGCGTGCAAGAATTACGTGATTATTTTATGAAATATTTAAAAAAAAAAAGTGCCTTTAACTTTTAACTTCCGCTCAGATATTTATGCTCAATATATATAGGGCTGGATAGTGCAGTGAGTAAGGTAAATTCTTATGGGGTTCGATTCCTGAAAGAAGGGAGGAAGACATTTTTTCCTCCGCGTTCATAATGAAAGGACTGTTTAATATAATTGGTTCTTGGGCTAAAAAGAAGCGTTTGTTTCGGGTCAAGATAAGTTTATATGAATGTCAGCTAGTGGCATTAATGAGGCCACATACTGCGAGCAATCCCGCCATATTCAGGCAACCCAGTATCATATGAAGTGGAAAAATCTTCCCGATGATGACTGCGTGGAGAATAGCAACACTTGTAAGAAGGAAGAATACGATGTACAGCAAATAAGTGGATTAAATGCAATGAGAACAACATATTAGAATTCACAAAAGTAAATGAATTTAGAATATTTTCCACATACAATCTCATCTACAAAACACTAATACTAGGACATAATGATTATAAAACGGGTGCTTCCTATATATATCACACGAATACTCTAGTGAAGATAATATAAAAGTCTTAATATTGGTAAAAAAATTTAATTTATAAATGATTTGTCAAATTCTATTCATAGTCTCTGTTAGTAGTTATAGAATGACAAGCAGCATGTAGTAAGTAAATAACAAGATAGAGATCTCAGTCTATTAACACATGTTTTAATGCAACTGTAATATTTTGATGGAATAAAAGTGACCAGTACTGGTTTCAACATATTGTCTTATCAATACGACTAGCTAACATTACTATCAGTAAAGTTGTGTTGACAGTAAGCAACTGCTACTTTGTAAGCTTATATATCACAATGGAATACCTTACTTACTTACTCCATGGTGCAGAGTCCTTCTTGAGCAGCTAACTGGTTTGCAGCTAGTCAAGAAATTCCCTGCATTTCACGGAACCCGAAGGTTCATCACCGCACTCACAAGCGTCCTCCACCTGTCTCTATCCTGGGCCAGCCCAATGCAGTCCATATACCCACATTTCACCTCCTGGAGATCAGTCCTAATATTATCCACCCATCTATGCCTAGGTCTCCCCAGTGGTCTCTTTCCCTCCGGTTTCCCCCAGCAAGACCCTATACACCCCCTCTCCTCAGCCATACGCGCCACATGCCCAGCCCATCTCATTCTTCTCGATTTTATCACCAGCACAATATTGGGTGAGGAGTACAAACAATGGAATACATAAAATCAAAATCAATATATAAATCGTTGGTTTATTTCACTATCTTATTTCAACTGAATTTTGTGTGAAGATTTGACGACCTTTGAATTGTGCTATTGTATGTGTATTGCAGTGCTTCTGTAAGTCTCATCACCAGGTATATGGAAACGGGTTTGTAATATGCCCCGAGACAAAGAGTTACAATTGATAGGTTTCAGCAACAAGTTCTGTGGGGACACAAAGACAGATGACGTTACGTTTTCGTAATATGGAGCAGGACGCTTCTGATGTGTTCACAAGACAGGCAATGTACTTCTGCCGTAACTACGAGGCGCATTCCTTCAACCATTATTGCAGTGGAAAAGCAAAAAATATTACATATTGTGAATGTGTGCCTGTAGCTTTAGTTTTCCAGCACGCATGGCGCATGCGCCATATTATCATATGTGCCCTGCATGCATCTACATTATTTTTCCGCATTATATCATAAAACGGCACGATTCTCGATAAAAATAACACTAAACACAATACGTGTTTCTTGATTTCCTCTACAACGTTTGTCTGAAACATTTCTCATTCTACGAAGAACTGAGCGAGATATGATCAAAAACGTATACTGGTCTTCATATAAAGTACTAGTTATTCCTATCATATTTTAGTGAAACTTCAATTTTCTCGACGGATTTTCGAAAAACACTCAAATATCAAATTTCATTAAAATCCGTCCTGTGGGAACGGAGCTGTTCCATTAGGACAGTCGGACGGACAGGCAGATAGACATTATGAAGCTAATATTCACTTTTCGCACATTTGCGAACGCTCCTAAAATCTCAATTATCCATAAGTTCCAAGGTTTTTACATAGCTACGATCTTTTCTAACCTATTGTATAAAAATAGATTTTTGGAATATTCTCTGACTTCTGAAAAAACCAAGAATTCAGTCATCAGTGTAAAGTCCTACTAAAAGCTTCGCCCCCGGTAAATAGATAAACATGCTTTTTGTACAAGGAACTGACAACACAGTTATTTCTTAAGACAATACCCGCGTCACAGTCTATAAAATAATTATATTATAGTCTTATCCTTTCGGAAACATGACGAATTATATTTCGTCATGATTCCGAAAGGATAAGACTATAATATAATTATTTTATAGACTGTGACACGGGTATTGTCTTTAGAAATAACTGTGTTGTCAGTTCCTTGTACAAAAGTACAACACGTTTCTAGTCACGTAGGCTTTCGATTAGGAATCATTCGATTTCTTCTCATGACTGCTCTTCACAGCTTGCGTACCTTTCCAATATAGGATGGCTATTTTGATAGTATGTAATTTAGATCCTTACCTCATATCCTAAATCAATGCCGTGCCTTCTGTTACTATTCTGTCATCTGCAGCACAAAATCCAAGTCGCCAACTTCAATTAAATGTTACAGAAATCGCTGCTCTCTTAAAATGCGTGCATGTTGAACGCTTCTGAAGACACATAAATAAAATAGTATAAACAGTCAACTAGATGCAACAATAACAATTTATTAGTAATTTCAATCAGCTCAACATGTTTCGGGCGATAATTTCGTCCATCCTCAGGAGCACTATACTGTGTTTACAGCTTGTGGTATTATTCACCGAAGAAGTTGCCTGCTGGTGACAAGGTCACCAACAGGCAACTTCTTATCGCCCGAAACATGTTGAGCTGATTGAAATTACTAATAAATTGTTATTGTTGCATCTAGTTGGTTGTTTATACTATTGTATCATAGATGCACGGTCACACAAACTTCAAAAGCACGTAAATAAATTACGCAAATATACACACTTTAAACCTTTCACAAACCAACTTTTCATTCTTCTATAATCTATTTTCTTCTGTACAGTAAAAATAATGACGAAAAATAATTAATACTCAAGAATTTATATATAAACAACTTAATCAAAATCTGTGCTTCCAAAAACTTAGTATCTCACAATGTCTTAGTAATTTTTTTTCTCTCACTATTCGTGCAGGAGGTCAGATATATCTCGATCTCTAGTAAGAAGTGGATATCCGACGTGGAAATAAATAAATTATCAATACTGCAAGCTCTATGTTCTTCTTTCACAATTTAAATGTCAGTGTGCCATCAGCTACCAACATAAATATGCAAAAAAGACACATTCAGTATTCTACTAACATTTTTTTCAGATACTTAAAATTATGGCTGGAATTTTAAAAATTATGCTAATGTTGATTCATTGAAAACATTTTGACTAAGTTGTAACTGAATCAGATTAAAAAATCATGAACGCTCAGTAAGTAAATATTTGGAATGTGTAAGCCCTGGCCTATTTGAAGACAATCTCAGAATTTACCTACACAGAATAAAAAAAATCGTTAATCGTCAGTACGAACTAAAATGTAAACTTTACCCTCTATATAGATGAGCAGAGTTTCACAGCACCAAACTGCCGGGTAGGACCTCTGTTGTTTGTACGGAATCACATATGACCTAATAATTTCCATATGTAATAGCGTAAACTGATTTTCATATAGTTTCCTTTGATTTTCCATTCGGCTACGATTGACCATTTGATTGTAATAAACGAAGGCAAATTGGCAGATTTTAATAAAGTACCAGAGTTGAATTGCTCAGTTCACATTTCATGATGGCCTGTGACTTTCTTCGAATCTGTCCACCCGCCACTCTACACGGATGTAATAATATCGGCAAAATTTTTTATATGTACACCAAAATTTACGTCCTAAATGCAAACGTATTTCAAAACGAACAACCTAATATGTGGTTTCAGGACAGGCTTAGATTTGGAAGAGTAAAACCAATTGTCGAGGGGCTAATTTGTACTCTTCGTCGAAGTGGCGTACCCAGGAATTTTGTTCGGGGGGGGGGGGTTCAACAAATTCTGTTGAAGATAGAGGACAGAGAAAACGGGGATCTGGGGGCGGTAGCCCCCTAGTCAGGGGTTGTGGAGGCAGCTGTAATTTGGTACAAGAAATTTTATTTCGTATAGTAAAATTTTCTTAATTTTTGGTACTTTACTCTTTATGATGACAACCAATTAATTTGTTACTGCTAATGTAAATCAACTGCGAACCTATGTAGTTTTAGAATTTTACTGCCTTTATTCCGAACATCTTGGAATGTTGGCGTCCTAAATTCAGCAATTTTTAACAGTTTTCACAATCGGGTTGATTTTGGCACGATTTTGGAGGGCCTTTGGAATTTCGAGGGGGGGGGGTTTGAACCTCCCCACCCCGCTCTTCGGTACGCCATTGCTTCATTGAGTACAAAGAGCAGTGATCAGAAAATCAGCAAATTTTTGGTAACGAAAGCCAAACCGAAGAAATTAATTCAGAAGTTCGGAAATAAAAGAAAAATATTAAAATTGGCCGTACATGAAGGTTAGCGGGCTGAATACAGCTGGCTAAAATACGGTTCAGTGGCAGGGTCATATCAACAGGACCATAGAATTTCTGTTTGCTCCATATGAAATTTTGATAACGTTCTTACATACGCTCCTTCATTAACATTTGACAGGAAAGTGCCCATTTAACAGGAAAGTGCCCATTCTCACAACACACTACACTAACACAAAGTTTCGGGGACTAACTACAGTCATCTTCAGGTAAAGTTACACTGATTTCAAAACATAATCAACCACCACAGAGCCAACACAACTTAAAAATTATTCATGAGAAATAACACCAAATAAATCTACAAAATACTGAAACCCACATATTCTGTGTTATTTCTCTCAAAAAGCCATCATTATTGTATTTGTTTTATGTTGGGTTATTTGTTTTGAGGCTAGATTTACTTTACCTGAAGATGGAAACAGCTAGTTTCGTAAATGCTGTGTTGGTGTTGTGTGTTTTTGCAATGGACAACCCATAACAAAGTTTCTGGTTTCATAGTAAGTAGGTAGGTATGTTAACACTTACAGTCGAACACAACTATATTCGTTATTATATTATAGGAGTTTACAAAAACGACATGTTTCGGCCCTATATGTGGACCATCATCAGGTTGTGGTTAGACTTAGAGCTTAGGCTATACTAGCATGCGTGTAGTGGTCTTGGGGCGTAATGGGGCGGGTTCGAGATATCATTATATTACAGGGTACCTGATGATGGCCCACATATATGCCGAAACATGTCGTTGTTGTAAACTCCTATAATATAATAACAAATATAGTTGTGTTCGACTGTAAGTGTTAACATACCTAACTACTTACTATTGTACAAAACACAATGGGGATGACGCACATTAGAATTTTTGGTTTCATAATTGAGACGAATTCGTTGACCAGCCGCGTTACAACCACCGTCTGAAGTAGTACACTGTTGCAAGCATTTGCTGAAGAGTTTCTTTACTTATTATACCATAACAGAAGACGGGGGAAAATATTTTTCTTTCCATGTTCCCTATTTACCTCCCACACTCTAGAACCTTTCCATCATTCCCCCACGTCAGTCCCTTCATCCCTCTCGTATCCTCATCTCCTTCCCTCATTTATACCATGATCCTTTCCATACCTTTTAGATGTTCGTTCTATGTTCATTCATTGCACCTAATCCTAGCTACGGTAGAATCTTGGGTTTCTCCGTATCCTAGGTTGTTTACCCGCGATTGTGACTCTACAGGTTACATAGGTTTTCCCCTATAATAATAGAAGGGCAGGTTTTTTTAGATCTGGCTGAAATCGGTTGATATTTATATGTAGAAAGCCAAGAAGATGTAAGCCGAAAATGCATAAGACCAAACATCATAAATCTGTGGGTAAACTTAGTGTCATGTAGTGTTTTCTTTAGGCGTACTTTTTTTTTAGATAAAGAACCGCCCATCGCATTATTTGTTAGTGAGATAAATCTAACAACTTTTCACGCACCACGCTTAGACACAATATCCACGTCTAATGGAAGCTTCTGCGTTGTAAAGTATGAAGTGCTATTGTCTGCCTTCCGTCCATCCGCCATGGCGATGATTCCTACGAAACCGTACGCCACAGGTACGAGTCAAAGCAAACTGGGCAAGACTGATAACCACCAAATTTTGTTACTACGTAATCACACATATTTCAAAACTTAAAGAGAACAATTTGATATCTCTCAACACTTATCACCACGGGTCTTCCCCGCAGCATTGGATTTAAGTTATGTATGACGTCCTAAACATTGTCCTTAACAGACAGAATGTGACAACAATGCAATTTTTTTTTGTACAGTGCCCCAATTTTCGTGTAGGAATTAACCGTTTCCTGCACAGCCTACTGTCCTTGCTTACGGACTCTTCGAATCAAACGCAGAGGCGGTCACAAGTATTAAACAGAGGAATAATAAGTTGTTATAGGCGAATACCGGAATATACACTGTAACCTTAATAAAGACGACAAATTTATGCAAATTTATTGGTCATAATGATTCTGTCACATACCCTTCTTTCTTTCTTTCTTTCCTTCCTTCCTTCCTTCTTTCACAGTCTGTTATGCTTACTCGCTACAGGTGAAGATGGTTATTACTGCAACTGGTCACACACAATCACACACACACATACAAACACGGTAGGATTCGTCTGGATGAGGGAGCGGCCAGTTGCAAAGACCTCTACTTAGCAACACATAACAATCACAACAGACAGCCATGCCGCTGGCAGGATTCGAACCCACAATCCCAGCAAGTGGCCAGCCGCATACCTACGCCTGCCACTGCGCGGACACTGGGATCGGCCTGTCACGTATCTACTATACAAAACCCTCGCCGCTGATGATGATGATGAACGCGCTCCACATACCGTATTTACAACTACAAACAAAAATTACTGGGTCGAATAGGATTCGATTTAATGGCTACACTGGCCTAAGACCTACCAAAATTACAATTTACTGTAACGAGGCTGACAAGTTATGAAAAGTTTCTGCCAGCGGTGTTCAGACATACAAAGAAAAAACTAGTTGTGTTTACACAGATTAAATATTCATCTAGTAACCTATAGCAGGCCGCAATATCGACTGCAGATAGGTGAGCTGATGCAGCATGACGACTGCACATATAACAGTAGAACGGCAACATGATGGGACTCATCGTAACGTTCGAGGCCCCTCTAGAGGACATTTTGTCGCCCGCTTTAGTAATATTTCGAAGGCCGTAATTATTTTTGTCTTCATATTCGCTCTGCAGGCGACCAGTACTGAAGGTCGGACCTTAACGTTGTAGTTTGTTTATCTCAGTATTTAACTAACTTGATGCAAAAAATGTGTTTCACAATAAGTTTTATTTCATGCCTCTACATGTTTCGAGCACATGGGCTCATCATCAGGAGGTCACATATAGGTGTGAAACACATTTTGTGCATCAAGTTGGTTAAATACTGAGATAAATAGACTGAGATGCACGGTCAGCAAAACGTCAAAAGTTGCAGTTTGTGTTTGATTAAAAAAACATTGTTTTGGACTCTTGACAATTTTATGAGGGAACTGGCAGAGATATGATAAAATACGGTAAGGAAACTTTATCTGACACTCCGGATAATGTCTCACTGCATACAGTATCAATAAACTTGTATATAAGAGAGTGAAGACAGTAGGACACTTCTGTTCGCGGACGACCAAATTATAGTGGATTATTCATAAGATACACTACAAATTTCTATATGTAACCTGAAGACATTTGCTTCCTAATATGAACTAAAAATTTCAACAAGCCAAACGAAAACAATGGCTTTTAAAGGAAGAGATCCAGTGAGAAGTAAAATTGTTATAAATAGTGAAATTATAGAAAAAATAAGCACTTTTTTGTACCCAGGTTACTCTATTTCATGCCAGAATGAAAAATATATTACTATTAAAATATCAAAATTTCTCCAGACAACGGGAATTATTAAGAGAACTATAAAACCCTCAAGTCCAAAGATACGCTAGAATAAAAATATATAACACTTTGGCATTGCCTATTTTGTTACAATTATGTGAATTTTGGGCAATTAGAGAGCAGGACAAATCCAAGATGACGTCAGCGAAAATGAAATATGTATGAGGAGAACAGCAAAATACAAATGGCGAGATTACAAGCGCAATTAAGATATTTTACCAGAAATTAAAATTAACATAGTTGTAAAGAAATTTCAAAATTGCATAAATAAATTAATACAAAATGTTCGGCCAAAGGACAGACTAATACACTTAAATATGAAATATCAGCCACGCGAGAAATGAAGTCAAGGGCGATCTATCGAAAAGATTTCTCTACTGTTCATGGGGAAGGAACAGGTCACGAGTCCTAAAATCCAGCAAGCTGTAAGTTGATGATGACAAGAAAGTGAGTTTCATTGAGGAGGCGAAGAAACAGCACCTTCCCCATCCTATACCAATGGATCACACTAAAAAACTTTAGCCTCAAACCGTACGGTAAACACCCTCGGCTACTTTACCAGCCATGCGCGGGTCTCAGGCTGAATGGTGCCGGATTTAGGCTCACAGAACCTTCATTCAGTGAGCGCACAATAAAACGGCAGTCTGTTGACAAATTCGGGACTCCAACCTATATCTTAATTACACCTGACTTTGTGAAGTTACAAATTTAAGGTACCAAAATTGACATACAACAGGAGATCTGTAGGTCAGGATGTCTACACAGTATGGAAGTGGGTCACTTTGTTAAGACATGGAGACATGTTTGTATTTTAGTTTTTTTACACCCATCTGCCAAGGAGTTCTATGCACCTCATTCCATCATACAGTCATTACCACCCTTCTCCTTGCAGTCTGTCGTCCTACACACTAACAGATTTCGGTGTGTATTGCGGATGTTGCGCATCAAATTTCTGATCATATGCATACAGGCCAGGTATTACTCGCTTTCCCTTAACGCGAACTGGCTATAACGTGATTGATAAACAAGTGAATTTTTTGACGTTTTGCTGACCGTGCATCTCAGTATATTTATCTCAGTATTTAACCAACTTTAAGCACAAAATTTGTTTCACAATAAGTTTTATTTCATGCCTCTACATGTTTCGAGCACCATGTGCTCATCATCAGGAGGTCAAAATTGCATTACACAGTATCTGGTATCATCACACCTATAGGTG
>Ga0136643_10017554_pt1 | contig 10773 bp, 6 predicted proteins | sample TergutLab28metaG_FD_96883 | JGI IMG/M metagenome (GOLD analysis project Ga0136643, IMG submission 96883) | Labiotermes labralis P1 segment gut microbial communities from Petit-Saut dam, French Guiana - Lab288 P1 (version 3) (version 3) | ecosystem: Host-associated > Arthropoda: Insects >... | reverse complement strand
ACGGGTCCCCACAGCCGTTAATCTCTGTTTTCTAGACCTGGAGCCGCTACTTTTTTCATTCAAGTAGCTCCTCAATTGACCTCACGAGGCTGAGTGGACCCCGTTCCAGATCCACTACTACTCGGAAAATCTGGTAGCGCCGGGGATCGAACCCGGGACCTCTGTATCTGTAGCCAGAAACTCTGACCACTAGACCACAGAGGCGGTCACGATGAGTATATACCATGCTTAAAATATTCTGTACCTATATTTGTTGAATAAATATATAAAATTCAAATTTATAAGTTAGCGGTGCGGTACGACCACTATAGTTGACGTTAGGCGTCAAAAGGTTAAGTTGCGGGGTTTCATAAGCTTAACAAGGAGAGAGATATGCTGCATTAATTAGAAAATATTATTCATGTCCTGTCACTGGAGACTTATTTAAAGCAATTTGCATTATCCTCAGCAAGTGAACGTTCTAACTGTCTCGTTAATTGGAATTTTGTTTGGCATAATAACGTTGCCTACGATGTTGCTTGATTTACTATCTAAATCATTGTGGTTGCTGTATTTACAACATAACTCCACAAATAAAAATTCTACGAAAAACACAGAGTATTAAGCTTTCAATAAATGTCGAATCATACGCCCAAAGAGCATTGACCTATGGAGGGGTTAAACTATGCCTCCACCCCCTGCGCCTGTATGGCGTAATGCCTAATTAAGTGCAGAAATAACTATAAGTTTGTAACCTTATGATAATGAAAGACGTGACAGCACAAATTTCTCATTCATTTCTTCAGCAGGCGTGAATGTGTTAACCTCACACAGCTCAAGAACGCTACGTTTGCCACACACACGAACGAGATAACTAACTCTTTCTTTCGCACAAAAAAAATTCTACTCGTTCAAGGGCGTTTCCATTACACACACACACATTCTTATATTCCAAGGCGATATTAACCCTATTTGTACTTGTCTATAAAGTCGTTTTCTTTTCATAATGACATCCTAATATATTAATGTCTCCTCGCCCCCACCCCCCAGTCTACATTTGTCGATACTATACACCAATTATCGGGAGAAGTATATCCTAATTAAGTCCGGTGAAAACAGCTTCGTGAAATACACGTACACATTCTTTTAATTTCACTTAACATTCCGGCAATTTATCAAGAGCGAAGGCTACATTAAGGTATACAGAACTATAATCCTGCATGTTGTGTATGGGTCTGGAACTTGGTCTGTCACACCAGTGTGAAAATTAGGCTGGGAGTTGTGAGGGTCTCTAGGAAGACATTTGGTCCTCAGAGGTAGTATGTAACAGAAGACTGGAAAAGAAAGGTCATGACGAGGAATCCTGCGATATGTGTACCTCGCCAGATAGGTAGGCCTAATAGAAGGAGATTCATATCAAGAAGGGCGTAGGAAAGCGTACCATGTTAATTGAAAAGAAAGAAATGCGTATAAAGTTTTTTGATTGGGAAAGATGAAGAAAAGTTCTGCTAGGAAGTGCTGGACACAAATGGTAGGATAATGTTAACATAAATCTTAACAGTATGGTAGGGCGTAGACTTGATTGGTATGGCTTAGAATAGGGACAACTGTCGGACTGCCGTGAAAACGGTACTGAACCTTCGGTTGCCACAACCGTATATTGAGGGGAATTCTTGCTGACTAGTAGAGAAATTCCTCGGTTGCTCCACAAGAACATTTCTACATGGAGTTTAGTCAGTATGTCAGTAAATAAGTCAGTTAGTCAGTCAGTCAGTAGCTAACTTTCCGAATGGAACCTTACCCTCGGGGGTATAGCAGCATTATTTGATTTCGTAATTACAAATTCAGCGACTTAACAAATAGAGTACTGTACACGTGCATATAATTTCTGATATTTAAACACTTAAATGTGACATGCGACAAGCAGGTGTGAATGGTTTTATTTTCAAACTTCGGGGGAAGAACAAAAATTACAAATCTTAGGGATCGAGGACAGGATAATATAGAAACTAATTTTGATAAAGTAAGAAAGATTCAGCTGGCTCAGAGTATAGTCCAATAGCCAATTTACGAAACAAGCATTCAGACTATTACTGCAGCCTTACCTAACTTCTAGGTAACGCCATAAAGTTGTAAACGTCTTAAGAGCAAATTAAAAAATGTTACATAAAGACGATGTCAACTGCCAAGTCTGGGATAGATGAATGAATGAATGATTGAATTAAATTAGCGATAATGGATGACTGGTGAAATAGTAAAGGGGAAGGCGTAAGTGGTTGGAGGAAAAATTGTCCCTATGTCACTTTGTCTACCATAAATTTCACATTGGCCAATCTTAATTAATCGCGTTTCATATTAGGTTTCCTGTCTTGTTTTTCTGCGCTTTGATCAATTTGTGCTGCTCAAGACTCATTTACTCCAACGTGAATTTGAAAATGACCTCAGTTTTGATATGCTCATAAGTTTCAGAATTTTCTGGGCATGCGAGGAAGAAAAGCGGAGCTGAAAACTATTTCCTAAGATAGCCTACAGTGTGGCAAAAAATGTGCTCCGTGTTTCAGAGTGTTATATCTTTGTGCTCCGTGTTTCAGAGTGGTATATCTTTGTGCTCCCTGTTTCATAGTATTATATCTTTGTGCTCCGTGTTTCAGAATGTTATATCTTTGTGCTCCGTGTTTCAGAGTGTTATATCTTTGTGCTCCGTGTTTCAGAGTGTTATATCTTTGTGCTCCGTGTTTCAGAGTGTTATATCTTTGTGCTCTCTGTTTCAGAGTGTTATATCTTTATGCTCCGTGTTTCATAGTATTATATCTTTGTGCTCCCTGTTTCAGAGTGTTATATCTTTGTGCTCCGTGTTTCATAGTATTATATCTTTGTGCTCCTTGTTTCAGAGTGTTATATCTTTGTGCTCCGTGTTTCAGAGTGTTATATCTTTGTGCTCCCTGTTTCAGAGTGTTATATCTTTGTGCTCCGTGTTTCATGGTATTATATCTTTGTGCTCCGTGTTTCAGAATGTTATATCTTTGTGCTCCGTGTTTCAGAATGTTATATCTTTGTGCTCCGTGTTTCAGAGTGTTATATCTTTGTGCTCCCTGTTTCAGAGTGTTATATCTTTGTGCTCCGTGTTTCATAGTATTATATCTTTGTGCTCCATGTTTCATAGTATTATATCTTTGTGCTCCGTGTTTCAGAGTGTTATATCTTTGTGCTCCGTGTTTCAGAATATTATATCTTTGTGCCCCGTGTTTCAGAGTATTATATCTTTGTGCTCCGTGTTTCAGAGTGATATATCTTTGTGCTCCGTGTTTCAGAGTGTTATATCTTTATGCTCCCTGTTTCAGAGTGTTATATATTTGTGCTCCGTGTTTCAGAGTGATATATCTTTGTGCTCCGTGTTTCAGAGTGATATATCTTTGTGCTCCGTGTTTCAGAATATTATATCTTTGTGCTCCGTGTTTCAGAGTATTATATCTTTGTGCTCCGTGTTTCAGAGTGATATACCTTTGTGCTCCTTGTTTCAGAATGTTATATCTTTGTGCTCCGTGTTTCAGAGTGTTATATCTTTGTAATCGCTGTACAGAATTAAGTGCAAGGGGGACAAAAATTACGACAAGCACTAATTATTTCGAGTAACAAAATTACAAATATGCTCTTCCACTCGAAGAATGGCAGGTAACAGAATGACCTGCATCATTTTCTTAGGAGAGGTTGTCCGTGTAATTACAGATGCTAGAAAAAATTTATTTCCCCATAAAACTAAGATTGCGAACAAGCTGAAGAAACTTCTTTTGGAAGTTCTCTAAACTACGAACTTCAGCCTCCTAAGCTTACTGATTTAACTCTCCATATTTTTCGTTTTTGTGTTTACTCCAGTGAAAGGTAAATGTAAAGCAATCCCGTTACAGGCCTGGACAGGCCCAGAGAGTTCAAGGAAATTAAGGTTCCCAGATTTCATGATAAAGACACAGGATGGTGTTAGGATGTCAGCCTAACGCACCGGCCGCCTTTACCGCCAGGAAATTCTCCTGGTACTCATTTCTGTTAGAAATTGATTCGACTCCAGGGCCATAGTGCGATCGAAATGATTTTATGTAAATGAAAAATTCCAATAACACCAGCTGGAATCGAACCAGCAACCTTCCGATTTGTAGCACAGCACCTTAGCCACTGTGCTACCCGGTACCCATTTTACAGGAAGCTGGGTGGGGCCCAGGGCCGGTTTGGATGGTCAGAAAATCTCATGCCCACCGGGGTCTATCCCGGATCGTCCAGCCCGTAGTCAGTCGCTATACCGACTGAACTACCCGTCCCACGCACGCGGAGTAATAGTGTCGAGAATAGAAGAATGGAAGTTGTCGGCGGGAGAGTAGGGACCATGTTCGGTACATTTCTACATCATTTCCCCGTTTTGTTTAATTCAATCACGCATTACAGCTACGAGGATATGGCATTTCGATGGACTGTACTTACTTTGTCCCTACTGTATCAATAAGTCCCTATAGGACAATAGTGGGAAGCATTTCTTGTGGTGGTCTTATTTGGAGGGCCAAAGATCTTCTTCTTCTTCTTTTGGCGTTACAACCCACTGTGGGTTTTTGCCTTCTCGGTGATTTTCTTCCATTCTGTCCTTTCCTTACTCAGTCTTCTCCACCCTCTTATTCCCATCGTCTGGATGTCTTCCTCAACGTCTTCAATCCATCTATTCCTTGGTCTTCCTCTGATTCTCCTACCTATTGTCTTCCATTCTACTATTCTTCTAGGCATTCTCATTCCATCCATCCGCGTCACATGTCCTAGCCAGGCTATTCTTCTGCTTTTTATGAATCTTACTACGTCTACATTTCCTATGAGTTCGTTCAGTTCATGGTTCTTTCTGATTCTCCAGAATCCATTTTCATCTTATACTGGGCCAAAATTTTCCTTAGTATTTTCCGCTCAAATATTCTTAGTTGTTGTTCATATCGACTTGTTAATGTCCAGGCCTCACATCCGTATGTCACTGCAGGTCTTATTAAGGTATTATATATTTTTAGTTTTAAACTCCTATGTAATACTCTTGATTTCATTAGCGCTCCACGTGAATAGTAACATCTATTTCCGCTGATAATTCTTGCTTGTATTTCACAATTGGTGGAGTTGATATGATTCAGTTGTGAGCCTAGGTGAAGGGCCAAAGATATCTTAACAAACTGCTCTTCTGTGAATACTGCAAGCACTCGCCATGCGATGTCTCTTCTCGGTGCAAGTCTGCCGCGGTTAAGACTGCATCAGGTTACGCGTCCCAGTTGCGTCTACTCACCACGGAAGACCGGGTTCATACACTGCGGGATGTCAGTGGTTAAGGTGGCCCCCCATCTTGACCTCTTTCTGACTACTGTTGTATTGCTCTTTAGTTATCCACTGACATTGATCGATCAACTGATGGATGGGAAATTGACCCATTGAAAGACTCAGTACCACTTTATGACACTACACGAATAGAAAGTAGCCTGGAATATATTAGAATGTGACCGCACGTGAAAAAGGAGAGATTTTGAACGGGACTGATGTGCCAATTTTTATAAACTATTGCTGCATTCGCTTGTTTAGTTCATATGCCAAACTACAACCTCGTTATATATAAACAAGGCATGAGCAATATGAGTTACAAGTTATTCTATAATGTTCCATCTGAGATCAAAGTTTCGATAGTGACTTTAAAGTATTCACGCCTACATTTAAAGAGTGTCTCTTGAGTCACTTTTGAACTGTTGATGAATTTGCCCCCCCCCCCTTTTAAGTTTTTTTTTTTTTTGTAAAGATACGCGCAAAATGTTTCTCTGAGCAGCACGTGTGTTGATATCTGTAGGTCCACCTTTGTGGCATTAATTCATATGTAGTTTATGGAATTGCTTAGGTACATACGTGTTGCTTATTGATATTAGTGTCTTGTTTATGAAATAACTGACAGTGAGAGTGTATCATCTTTTTCAGTGTTTGTAAACAGAATGTGCAACTACGTATTGATGAGTGTGTCAAATAGCTACTTCAGTCTGTAAGTGAAAAAAAGAGTTTTCACTTCTATTTTATCATAATTCGCATATCTTTTGTCTTATTCAAAAGTAGGATTAATGCAACATAAATAGTTCTATTCTATTCTATTCTGTTCTGTTCTATTCTATTCTATTCAGTTCTATTCTATTCTATTCCATTCTATTCTGTTCTATTCTGTTCTGTTCTATTCTGTTCTATTCTATTCTCTTATATTCTATTCTATTCTATTCTGTTCTATTCTGTTCTACTCTGTTCTATTCTATTCTATTCTATTCCCTTCTATTCTGTTCTATTCTATTCTATTCTGACTTGTTTCGTTGAATTTTATGCTTTCTGTTTTATTGCATTGTATTATACTCTATTATATTATGTCATATATATCATATCATATATCATATCGCATCTTATCGTATCGTATCGTATCATATCATATCATATTTTGTTCCATTATCTTCTACTCCGTTCTGTTCTTTTCTGTATTATTCTATGCTGGTGGCCTAATGAAATCTTACACAATCGTCGTGCGAAGAAACCAATGCTTCGAGATGCCTGGCTAATGGAGGTTAATTTCTCAACTGACAGTAGGAGCAGTCTGACCCCCTTGAGGCTCAATAGACGTTCAATTAAAGATGAAGGAGGGCTGTTGGCGGGGGCGTAGCTCCCAGCAGCACTTGCACAATATGTCAGTCTTGTTGCATAATTTTATATTGTTAACCTTTGTGCTCCGATAGCAAACGCAGCACTATTCCCCTACTCAGATCACAAAGAGCACGTTCAAAAGATCTGCCTTATATGCTTCATATCATTAAACCTTCAATGCACAGTAACAACGATAATTACCACGTGTTTTAGCATTACAAAATCCTGCGTTCCGCTTACACACATGTCTTAAAATTGTTATTAATTTTGTATGAAGCACGCACGAGAAGAGTATTTCCTTACTAGCATTTATCGTGAGTCTTTTGCGAAGGAGATGGAGCATGTTTACTCTCAGGTGCGAGCTAAGTGTTTATTTACATTATTTAGATAAACGCGTAGATCCCAGTGGCCGCGCGGTCTAAGGCGTGGGTCTGCGTCCGGTCGATAACTGGGATTGCGGGTTCGAATCCCGCCCAGGGTATGTATATCAGTCACTTGTGTATGTGGTGTGCTTTCAGATGGAGGTCTCTGAGTCGGGCTGATCACTCATCCAGGGGAGTTCTACCGAGTATGAAGTGCAGCAGTGTGATCGTGAAACCTAGATAATGTAGAGGCCGTGGAAAAATAGGGACTGTTGCTCTATGAAAAAAAAAAAAAATTTGGATGAACTTGGTAGCTAAAATCTCGTGCCATGGATCAGATGTTTATGTACAGGCCTCGTACTGTGAGGTCCAGTTCGATGCCAAGCAGGTCAGTCCATGTGATATCAGTTCTTTGGTTTTCTTCTGTGCATGTCATTATACAAATCTGTCACATTCATTTTCATACATGTGTCAGGTCTTATCAGAAGGACAAACGAACCAAGCCTGGGGACCTTAAATTAAAACAACACTCTTTCGGAAGCCGGTGGAAAATTTTTAGTATAATATTTTCACTACGTGCTCCGAGGATTTAAATGCAAATTAAACTTGTATAATCATTTCTGATATCCCTGGCCCCGAATCTTTGCCTCCTACCGTGTTATTCCTTCTTTTTCATTACAAAACATAATATGCCTCTGCCATTGTTCTTTAAATAACGATATTTATGTAATATCTTCGTGCCAGTTTACGTGTCAATCCATCATTATGTGTTCTGAACCAATAGAGTTTCATGAAAATTGATATGAACCTTACACCAGTAAAAGTCACCATATCTCCATTACACGTATATTCTTAACATCCTACAATAAACAAAGAACATGGCAGCCGTGCGAAATTAAGATATGATATATTTAACTGCAATTGGGTTGATACCCGGTGGCAGTAGTACAGTAAACATTTACACACAAACAATACATAGAACAACACAGTCGACACAAACATTACACAGAACAACACAATCGACACAAACAACACATAGAACAACACAATCGGCACAAACAATACATAGAACAACACATTCGACACAAACACTACACAGAACAACACAATCGACACAAACAATACAGAGAACAACACAGTCGGCACAAACAATGCAAAGAACAACACAATCGACGCAAGCAATACACAGAACAACACATTCGGCACAAACAATACATAGAACAACACAATCGGCACAAACAATACATAGAACAACACAATCGACACAAACAATACATAGAACAACACAATCGGCACAAACAATACAAAGAACAACAAAATCGACACAAACAATACACAGAACAACACATTCGGCACAAACAATACACAGAACAACACATTCGGCACAAACAATACACAGAACAACATATTCGGCACAAACAATAATAGAACAACACAATTAACTAATTAAGAAGAGTGCGGACCGTGCCCCGTCTTCGCCTTGTATATCCTGACATTTGCCTTACATCTGAGAAAAAAGCACAGAAAACCCTCAGTCACGGTAGTCGAAGAATGCCAGTTTGCCGTGTACGTTCACAATATTTCACACATTCAACATTGTAACAACCATATTTTAATGACTGTAGTGCCACTTCTTCCCTACAATGTAGGATCGTGAAAGTAAGTGTGGTAAGATTTTGGAAAGCGTTCAAGGTTTTTAAGGTTTCTTTCTTAGAATGTAAACAAACAATATGGCAGCTACAGTACAACTGTGATAACTAACGAACCATACAATGTACCGCTGTACAACACAACTGAAACAGTTTGAACAGGTGCCCATTACAGAACAAGGGTAACACTGTACACCCACAATATATGCATCAACCTTTTCAGCATTGGTAAAAGTAAATCAGTCCCGTTACAGGCCTGCAGTGGTCCAGAGGGTTCCAGGAAGTTAAGGCTCCTAGGTTACATGACAACGGTACAGGATGGTGGTAAGTTTGTCAGCCCTAAGCACGGGCCGCCTTTACCCCCAGGAAATGCTCCTGATACCCATTTCTGTTAGAGGCTGAATCGAACCCATGACCATAGTGCGATCGGAATGACTTAATATCAATGAAAAATTGCAATGACACCACCTGGGATCGAACCAGCGGCCTTCCGATTTGTAGCACAGCACCTTAACCACTGTGCTACCGCGGTCCCCAAAAGGCAAAGCCGTCCCGTTACAGGCCTGGAGTGGCCCAGAGGATTCCAGGAAGTTAAGGTTCCTAGATTACATGTCAGCCCTACGCACCGGCCGCCCTTACCCCCAGGAAATGCTCCTGGTACTCATTTCTGTTAGAGGCTGAATCGACCCCAGGGCCATAGTGCGATCGGAAGGATTTTATGTCAATGTTTTAACGCTGAGTATGTCTAAATATTGTCCACACATTCATATCCCTGTTTCACGTTTGTCACTCAGAATAGTGATAATTTCTTTAAACAGATTTATCTAACTTGCCTTTATTACAGAGAGTCTGCGTGTACACTGTGCTGTACGAACTCCATATTTACGTTAATTCCCAACTTCAAAGTATCCAGCTGCCAGTCATCCGTTGTTGAGGATGGTAATTTCCGATTTAATGTGATGTGCCGGCCGAAAAGAAAAGAGACACGTAGTCCTGCGCGGGGGCGCATTCCTGCCATTGCCGACCGCCTGGCGCTAAGACAATAAGCCGCTTGATTGCGACATGTGCATCAATCATGAGAGGGAGGGAACACTTGGCTACAATTCAGCCCAGTTATTTAAGACACGGGCGCGTGCGATGCGTTAGAACTGACGCTCGTACAGTTAGGAAAATGATTCTGACAGGAATGGGCTCGTGTTTTTAAAATACAGAACACAAGCCTAAGCCAGTCACTTTACCGGATCGGTCTCTAGATCATATCCCGACGGATATAGCCTCTTTGATCGATGTTCTCCGTTATTCTCGGGCAAAACAAAGCGGATTTTGGGACCGTTAATATTAGGGTTCTTTGGAATGTGACGCAGTGTAGGTTAGGAAATGGGAGGAAGATGCTGAAACCATACCCGGGGTATAAGAAACATGCTTAAATAAAGAATAAATAAAATAATTTTTTTTCTTGTTTAATTTATTTTTATTATCTTTTGTCCGTCTTGGTTAATTGACCTTTAACGTAAGATAAAATGGTATTGTTGTCACCTCATGCGTATTGTTGTACTATGTGTGTATTGCTGTCTTACATACTGTAGTTGCCGGATTGCTGGCTAGAAGTCAGTATCCGGAAGGTCCTCTGACCGGCCACCTCGACACATGTTTTTCTTGGTTTCCCTGTGTCTATAAGCAAATACTGAGACGGTTCCCAAGACTCCAGGTTGCTACTACATGCTTCTCATGTAGCCCTCCCGACTTAAATTTATTAGATCGTTATTTCATATTTATGTACAAGCATAATAACCACTACAACCGGGTGACAGCCCATTTGCAGTCAAATATATTATTATTATTATTATTATACGATATGGATGTCTCTTGTCATAGGCCTTTTCTTCCTGGTACTTCTCTTGAACCAGCGGTGATCCCCACCGCTCACAATTCAAGCTTCACATTGCTGTACTTCCTGTATTATGTGTGATGTTCCAAACAATCGCACGTTTCAGATTCCACATTCGTTGTATCTCTCTATACATAAACTCTTGTATTTTAACTTCTTTTCCGCTTCCTTTTGCACAACATTTCTGTCTGCGGGTATTGCCACATCTATCAGTGTGCATGTT
>Ga0136643_10017553_pt1 | contig 10773 bp, 9 predicted proteins | sample TergutLab28metaG_FD_96883 | JGI IMG/M metagenome (GOLD analysis project Ga0136643, IMG submission 96883) | Labiotermes labralis P1 segment gut microbial communities from Petit-Saut dam, French Guiana - Lab288 P1 (version 3) (version 3) | ecosystem: Host-associated > Arthropoda: Insects >... | reverse complement strand
TTTATCTCTTTTTTTTTTGTCTTTCATATTTCTTATTCTTTTTTTTTTTTTTATACAAAATATTTTTTTTTTTAAAAATATTTTTTATTATATATATATATATATATACATATATATATATATATATATATTAGTATTTAAGTGAAAATTGAAACCTTAATAGAAAGACACCATTGTCCAACCTAGCTATCACTGAATGCATAATGAATTTTTCTTTCTTTGAATGTTACCTTAGTCATTCCAGGTTTCTTTCTCTTCTTACATTCATGTTATAAAACTGCATTTACTTCAGTTTCCCACTTAACTACAAAGCGCGTTTAATTTTTATAACATTTATGTTGTAATTTGTGTGATAGTGATGATTTTTCTTTATATGTTACAAAAGGACACAGCTAGATAAAAATATTCTAGTCATTAGATTGCTTATCAGTATTTGTTTACTGCTGTACATAGTGTAATTTGTTATGAATTTTGTGTATGCGTAGCCATATCTTAAACATTTTGGAAATTGTTAAGTTAGTTTGTTTGTTCTTTGTTTGTTTGTTTCTTTGTTGGTTTGTTTGTTTCTGTATTTAACACATCCCTCCTTTTTTTCAAGTCTTAAGGAGACATTATGATTGTGAATTGATAATAGACGTGCCTTTAGGGTACTTTCTGTAGGTGATTTGTTGTTACTTTGTGGAGGAAAAGGGGAAATTCCTTTGATGATAGCTATCCATAGGAACAGATAAATAACTAATTCACAAAATGCAAGACTGTTTCATCTGGCAAGTTTTTAGATGATGAAATTTTACAGAAGAACTAACATTTTGGAGCATCTTTTCTTTGTACTAATGCACCTTGAAATGAAGAATGTTATGAGAGTATTCAGATTTGGGATGTTGACACTGTTTCACTTGGTCCAAGAAGACTATTATGCTTCTTGGACTGCTGAAGCCTGAACCACCCACCCAAGAACACAGTGCCGCACCGCAGAAGGCTTGATTTTCCAGCAATACCGCTGTGAGAACCTCAGGTCTCACAAGCCCATTTAAACAACAAAATGCACTTTGTAGTTGCACATTTCATTAATTGTTGTACCTAGCTTTAAGATGCAGGACTTGTGCTAGTTTTGAATCTTGTTCACCTACAAAATTTCACAATATTTTGACACTTTATCAATTGTTAAGAATACTTTGTACATTAGATTTGCTTTAAAGAAAATTTGGAGTAATCAGTAAATAGGCATGAATAGAACATTTGTCTGATATGAAGCATGATGTGTCAGCTAAACAGTGTGACAAAACAAAGTCACATCAAGAAGACCCTCTGTTTTCCTTATGGGTCTACTTCAGATAGATTGTACTGCATGTGCATATTGTCACAGTGATCAACTGCTTACATTAGCAAACATGGAGATTTTAAAATTTTTTTTTTTAAGCATCTGTTGCTGAACACCGTGACAGATAATTCAACAGCACTTTGTATTTGTTGTATATTAAATCAGTCTTTACAGTTGGTACTGATATTTTCCTCTCATATTTGAATGAAAAAATTGCAGTTTCTTAATATTACATTACCTTAGATTTATTTGAAGTTTTGTTGGGATTTTTATGCATTGGTTTTGGACAAGATTGTTAAAGTTTTAGAGAAGCTAAAGCCTGCTTCGTATTAGTGGTAGAACTATCTACCCTCAGGACTGATTTGGTCACTTCTTCCAGAATATTCTCAGTTTCTTTTCAAAACAACACACTGCTTCATTGGAAAAAGATAACAATTTCTTACACTTTTCCAGCCACCAGCTTCTAATTTGGCACTTTGTTTACATTGTGGTAGCAAATCAATGACATTAACGCTAGTGTGATAGAGGTGCTACAGAGGTATACGTACATTTACTTTTAAATGAAGTATTTCAGTTCAGATGCTGGTCTTTTGGGTTGCAATGCCATGCGGGCTTATCAACAGATACCAGTGTTACAGAAGAATGTCCTGCCTCCAATTGGACATCAGAGAGTGAGGTCTGCTTGTGATAAGTATGTAGGCAGAATTCAATTGAAGACCACAGGTGGTTGCTAAGAAATGAAACTTGGTCCAGGCCAGTGGGGTTTGAGCACGTGAAATGTGAGGATGAAGAATAGCTCTTTTATGGACTGGCATATTTGTATGCTCAGTTTTGCTGTCCACTATGCCCACTGAATCACAGCAGGAACTGTTCCTTTGCTACCATTCATGGACCCTCCTCACAGCTTGTCTATATAATCTGCCAATTTGACCTTAGAGGCAAATGCAGTGCTCTCTTCTGAAATGTTGGTATCCACTGGTAAAGCTAAAAGGCACCACAACCCAGGAGACTGATGTGTGGAATACATCCCACTGTGAAAACTTCAAATCTTGCAAAGTATTTCAAATCTCATGTGTGTTTGTTTTGGCACTAATTCTGTGACTTGCATTAATTTAAATTAAAAGTCTGTGTATTATGTCAATTTCTTACTTATCACCAAATATTATTTGGGCGGTCAAACCAAGGAGAATGAAATGGGCTGGAGAAGTGAAATGCGTATTGAGTTTTGGTGGGGAAACCTGAAGGTAAGAAACCACTTGGAAGATCTAGGCAGAGGTGCGAGGATAATAATAAAAAGGAACATTAAAATCAGATTGAAAGTTATGAAGAACTGGAATGGTCTGGCTCAGAATAGGGACAGGTGGCAGGGTTTTTTTTAACACGGTGTTGAACCTTTGGATTCAATAAAACTTGGGTAATTCCTGTACTGGCTAAGGAACCGTTAGTTTTTCATGAAAGACTGTACTGTATGGAGTTAATTAGTTATTAATCTGTATTGTCATTATGTAATTACATCTCATCACATGTTTACATAAAGTGAAAGTGCCCTCCAAATTCTTCCCTGCCCTTATTTCCTGTGTATCTGCTAATTATTGAAGCTATGTAACAATATTGTTATGTTGGGATGAATATAAGTTTTGGTAAATGAGAGGGTACTTGTCAGTTCATCTGCAAATATTGTGTTGACCAGTTTTGTAAATGGTATTTAAAAAATCGTCAAAAGATTAATATCCGTTGGTATCTAATGAGGCTGTATCAGTTGCAAATTGATGTATGATTTTGAGTTTGAAAGAATGTGTGGCATTTGCCATGAGTGACTAAGTAAAACCTTGAGATGTCTTGGCCAAGCTGTTAAAAACAGAATGTAAGTTCTTGTGATGACCAAGCACAGTCTTGTCCAAATTCGGCACTGTTGGTACCATGTCTAATTGTAACAAAGAAACTGGAATATGTAGGTAGAATCCTGAGTGGATAAAGAGAGTGAATGATTGCCTTCATTATTGACATGCAGATTTATTTCACTTGTGGTAACAGTAATGTATATTCCATGTTGTGCTGTATCTTACACTGCATGTCAAATCACAAATTCCTTGTTGTCTGAGGATTCAGGTTTTCCCAGTTGTGACGCAATGTCACTATGTTAATGTTTCCAAATGTTTGGAGAAGCGTAGTGCCTTCATCTTCAAGGGTTGAGGGGCCACATCACCCAAAAAAAAAAAAACTGAATCCTCAACAATGGCCCTGTGAAAACCTTGAGTCTTACAAGTTATTTTATTAACTTCCAAATTTATTTCCTCATTCCTCCTCAGAAACTTTGTATGCCTGAGTAAAAGAGAGAGAGACAAAGGAACGGCATTTTCTTCATTTGTATCAAAACGTGTCTGACAGGCACTACCTAATCTCTTTGTGGTGGACAGACTGGCATTTAATGTTGTCATACAAGCCAACATTTCCAATTCAAAAGTTACCAAAGAATAAGTAGTCTTTTTCTGTTGCTATGAAAATTATTAAATAGTTTTTGCCCACTAGTTTTTTCACAGTTTGGTATCAGTCTATGTACATAAATATATTAACTGAATTTTTTTTGTTGTCCTGATTGTTATGGCTAAATTACAGTACATTGTAATTCCACCTTGAGTATGTAAATTTTTTCTTTTGAATACTTTTCACCAAGATGTACTTACATCCAAATTTGACATATATTTTCTTGGCAACTCTAAAGACGTTTGTTTCTGTATTTGAAGCATTGCGTGGAATAAAAGTGGCCATCATGTGCAAGAAAAAAACTGACATTCCATAAAAAATGTCTTGGTGTTTAAATTTATAAATACATTCTTAAATTTGTTTATGTTCAGAAATGTTTTAAGAGGTGCATTGATTATGATAAAACATTACATGTTCACAAATCAACAATTCTGTTTTTTCATATTTTGCTTGAGTACTGATATATCAGTTATTAACTGAAAATCATTGTTGGTAATACATATCAGTGGTATTGTGGTCATTAAGATCACTTACATGAATATTCTTACAGTTGCTGTTGTTTGGGTTAGTATCAGCTTTGAATTTTAATTTCATTTTTCTTTTTAGTCATGCTTTAGTCATCTATTCAGGTCCTGCAATATGATTTTCTTTCTTACAGTCCTAAAGGAATTTTCCCCTCCTCTCAATGAAGGCAGTTCTTTAAGACTCATTAGAAATAGTCCATACAGACACTCCATTTGCATGTGCCTCTAGTATGTTAGTGAAGCCTTCAGACTTGAGGTTGTGTTATTGATATGATGAATGTGTCAGTGAGCATCTTAATATGTGTTCCAAATTACACTGTCTTGAGTGCTTTCTGATAAGTTAGGCAAGAAGTAATTATAAAGGAAACAGATCAGTCTTGAAATTTAGTAAGTCAGATGTGTGTATTATAGACCACCATCACCAGTATATATAAGTATTTTCAGAGAAATAGTTTTCTTGCCATGATGACATGAATGTTGACAGCCTTTTAACTGCTTTTAAATTGTTACGTTGTTGGAAAAGTGGATTTTTCAAATGTGATATTGCATGCATACTGCCTCACAGTTTGCATTTCTGCTCTTTGCCAAAGCCTAATTTTTGTCAGAAGAACACTATATATCTGTATAATATCTGTATTAATACAAGTGGAAACATTGTTTTGATGTCATATTTTCATGTGTAAAAATGATATCGATATATGTATATATATCGTATCGATAATACCATTTCTACCTCAGACAAGTACGAACCCTATTCAATCGATGGACTCACTATCTTTGAAGCCCTCAGCAAGATGGAGTGTCTCCTTGGAATATAGATTTATATAGGAACCTTCTTGCAATTAAAAACTTGCTCAAAGAAGCCTTGCACTATGACAACCAAGTACTGTCTTGTCCAAATTTATCACTCTTGTTACCATTTATAATAGAAATATAGAAACAAATATATAGTTAGAATCCTGAGTGGAGAGAAGAGATTTGAGAGAGGTCATCTTTCTTATTGAAATCTGGTGTTTGTTAAGTCAGTCACCTATACAAGCTGATATCTTCCAGCATCAGTCTTCACTTTTACACACAAAACAGAGAACAAACAATTAATACATTTTCTGTAATGATGTATCAGTATTCATATAAAACAGTGCACTATTTTAGAAACCAAAATTTCTATAAGAGTTTATCTTCCCCATATTTGTACATGCATGCATGCAGCATTTTTAATATGGCTGACAGTCTGCATTTCTCTGAGAAAATTGGATGGACAGTGGTTTTTTTAACTGACCAAATAATTGAACAAACAAATATTTTTGATGTAGGAATTAAAAAGGTATAGAGGTAACAGAATATCGTAATTTATAAGTGAAAGTTGCCATATTAGAATTCAGAATAACTGAAGATAGATACATATACAGCATAAAAATATAACTATGTATGAATTATTACTAGTCAACAGATTGCTTCTGTGTGAATGTAGAATATTTGTTCTGAGGGTCTATAAATCGGAATGTAATTATATCTTGTAAAATAGGGATCTATCTGACCCAGCAGAAAGAAGAATGTATTGAAGTGTAATGGAAATCAAAATGATCCATAATTATGTGTATTCAAATATCATGCTCTTTCACAGTTATCTTCTGTAAATGTGCAACATATACTGACATTGTTTACTTGAGAGCAAAAGGAAATTACACGTGAGTAAGGCTGTTTTTGAAATGACTGGGCAAGTTCCACATAACATTAGTTGTGTTCTTTTCCTCCTCCCTTTTCAAGTGACATATATCTTCTCTAACCACAAAAATATAACTGCTCCAGAGTTACTGTCTTAGAAAAAGTGTTGCCAACTGTTAACTTACATATCGCTCATTTGCGAAAAGAGTGTCACAACTCAAAATTTGGCATTTTTGAGTTATTGATATAGAAAGAAACGTTTGCAGATGCACTTATAGCAGGTATAGTGTCATAACGCAGTTTGCAGAACTCGCCGTTGGAGAGCAGTTGAATCATCATTGCACTCCTAGAAAATTGTAGCACTTCAAAACCTTTAAAAGTTTCTCCTGAAAAATCACAAATCATGAGTTGTGATATTCTTGTCGTAAATGAACGACATGGTGGAAAGCGTTTAATCACTTTATAGGGATGTCAGTCAATAAGAACATGGCTGTATTTTATCCAATTTAGTTTTGGTACTGTGTATTACAAACTCCATACACACTTTATTCCCCATTTCCTTCAGAGTTGCTGAACTTCGTTCTGTACAGTCTGCCCCAACAGAAATCACTCACTTTTTTTTGTCTAAACCTTCAGTTTCATATTATCTGGACCATCAGTTGATTGCATGTTTTACTTATTACATGGATTTGCTTTTTTATTACTTTTAATTTTGAAGCTTTTCATATCTTTAATTATTAATTACTTAAGATGTACTGTGGAGAAAGCAGCAGTGAATGACGATGAGAAAGGTGTATCGTTTTTAATTAAGTCTTATTGCTTACATTGTGTCATACAGGATCAGCTTACACCTCCATTGCTCGACATCTCTACATTTTGGAAACACTAAGAAATCCTTTGTTGCTGTGTTACATAGTAATAAATAAAAGCAATTGAAAGAGTAACATTAGAGGTGGAAGGAAGACTACATAGAACTTTGATTGATTTATTTTGTTTCTGAAATCATTAAGGGTATGTATATCTTGCAGGACTAATTTTCTGGAATTGAATGCCACATTGATCCAAATCCAGTTTCCAATGAATGTACTACCCTCCATTTCATACACTGGTAACACTATTCATTGGTATGAAGTAAAGCTGATGGTCTTTTTGTCTGTGCTCTTTGGGACATGTGTCTGAGTGCTCTATCTTGTAGCATCAAATTGTGGACAGAAATAGTATGTCTGAGTGTGCTGTTTCTTCAATTTAAGTTTTATAAAAAAAAAAAAAAAAAGATTTTAAATGGTAAACAGATATGAAGAGTCAATAGCTAAGCATATTGCTTCTATAGAGTACACTGGAATTGTAAATTATTAGGGAAAGTGACTCCTTTGCAAATTTTATATCATACATTTTGATTCCTAGAGAGTTTCATATTTCTTTATACCACTTGTATTGTATATAAATAATATGATTCATTTACATGGTCCAAGTTCTTCCATTATTCTTCATTTTCAGTTAAAATTACTGTATTTGTACATTTAATTATGTTCTGTGAAATGCATGAGAACAACTAATTAAAGTATGTTCACAACTCACTGAGTGAATGGACTGAATGTGGTGAATGGCATGGATGGAGTAAGTATATATTTTTCTCGTTACTACAGATATATTTATCACAAATCACTTCTTTTATATTGGATGAAACTGTTTTAATCCCCAGTGTAAGATCTTAATTGATTAAAGAATTGTCAGCATCTTTGAGGTTAGAAACACAAAGTGTTAGAAAAGTGTAGGTAGGAAGTTGTGCTGCCATCTGTTTATAAGTAATGTTTGCATGTGTTTTATATGCATTACATTTCAAGTAATATTTTATTTATGTACTTAAGGCTAAAGAAGTCCAAAATATTTTTGCATCAATGTCACACCATCATAATTTTAGTACATAAAAATTATATAAACTTCTGTATCTACAATACATATGAATAGACGCCTGTTTTATTTAAAAATCAATTCCTAGTCTTTTAGCATACATAACACAAATACATATTATTGTTTGTAAAGGGTGTAAATTTTATAATACTTGTACATAAATTATAAGACAGTTCTGAACCTGCAGAATGTTACATGCCAGATACAGAAGGCAAAAATGTCAGTGTGCATTCTGTATACCACTGTTGTGAAGAAATGCATTGAATGTACTGTAAAGTAGCACTTTGTACTTAATAGATATTTCAGCCAGTATATTATGCCATTTTTTTTAAATACTTCATAAAGAAATTGGCATAATATATAAGAATGCAAGTTCATTTTTGTTTGAATGTAGTGGCATATGAAAGAAAAGTATGACATAGAGAAAGCATATGCAAAGTTCCACACTTCAGATGACACTATATTTTACTGAGTATGTGCTTGGTCCCATGTACAGTTCTCTTACATGGCATTGTTTCCCTTAATCTTCCTTTATCAAATTGCAGCTACCAAAATCTAAACAATGATTTCTGTTCTGTTCTTCCTGTTCCATATTTCACTATTCTTCCCATGCACACTATCTTTGAAACCTCATCAGTAGTGAGAGACAGAAAAGGAAACAATCAATAGCATTCTTAATCAAGCACTCAATGGTTAATATCTTTGTATATTCAGGATTGAAAATTCTAGTATGAGAGTTCATCACAGCACTGTTTCCGGTGCAGCTATCTTACTCTGTATCAGATGAATTTCTAATATAACTGAGATCTTACTTACTCCTACTGAAACACACTTTTTATTTACTTTCATTTTTCCTCTTTTTAAATGTATTGTGGTTTCTATGCAATCCATATGAGAAAATATACAAAATATTAATTCTGTGTACTGAAGCATACTATATACATCACAATTTCAGAAGAAGGTTATCTTTCCATAAAATTCTTGGATATGACTAATTTTACACTGAAAAAGATCAGAATTTTAACTCAAAAATAGTATTTTTGTTCTCAAAGAATAACAATGATAATCACTATGAAACATCTTTGAAGAGGTGACAAAATGGACCACACTTCACACCATTAGCTGTGTTGAAGCATCCAGCAGCATTTAAGGAATGAATGAATGGTTCACACTAAGATAATTTGTGTTGTTCTGTACTTTATAAATTTCCATCATCTCATACTACTGTAAAATTCAAGATATACTGTGCATTTTTACTGTTGCATTGCATTGATGTAATATCTGATAAGTGTCTAGTGTTGCTTGCTGATATAAAAGGTATTCTTAAAAATCACATAAAATATGGTAGTCTCATTTTGTAGTCATATGTATTTGTTGTACATATGTACAATTTTTGCATCTGTGATACTGGAAAATATATATTGCAAGAACATTTTATTTGTGATGAGTTTTGTGCTACATGAGTTTCATAAATGTGGAAAATATTTGAAAATAAGTAGCCAATTTTTTTCAGAGTAGCCTAATTTTGTCACCCAAGGACAAGGAAATTCTAACAAAATTAATGTATGTGACTTGACACTCTTTGCTACATCTATTCTTAAGTCACCTTCGTTGTCACCATTCTGAGAATCTCAAATCTTTAATTACAAAATTTCTGCCACTCTCCTTCAGTCCTAAATTAACTGAATAAAACTTGTATACATCAGTAAGCAAAAGCAGGGCAGAATTTTTATGTATGGTTTCGATAAAAGCATTTGGAGAGTTAATGTAACCAATTTGGACAAAAACATGAACAAATATTACTTAGGATAGCATAGATGTTATAGCGTCTATGTCATAGGCAGAATGACCAGACAGTTGTTTTTTTTGGGGGGGGGGGGGGGGGGCAGAGGAAAGGGTTTTTTCTTCCAAACATCAATATACACACATTTGACTTCTTGTGATTGTATCTTTCTGTATATGCACTGTACCTAACAATGTATATCGGGTGGTGCAAAGATCAGGCACTGCACATACAGAAATTTCATTCCTAACGTAACCTAAAGTATGTTCTTGTACCAAAGGACATGTTAACCATGTAATAAAAATTGTTATGTAGTAAGAGCTTATGTGGTAGCACATAAATTTGATTGTGATCAAGATAAAATTTGACGATTGAAGTCTTCTGAGCCTCTACTGACAGGAACCAAGAATACCTGAATTGCCAATATCAGTTCCGTGGAAAGCATTAATCATGCGTCAAGAGACAGGGTGGCACCAATCAGCTAAGGTGAATTTCACTTCCATCTCGTTTAGGCGTACATCTTGCGTGTTATTTCTGTACAAGATTGCTAGGTGGAACCGAGGTCCTGTGTTTGTTTTAATCGGGAAGTACAACTGTCGCACTAGTTCTAGTAATCGGTAATTGTATGTCTCATAATCCGATTTAGGGAGACTGTTGACTTTCCAGAAGCCTGTATGAAATTTCTGACAGTCGTCTGAAAGTTTGTTAGTGTGCGTCAAACACGTACGTAATACTTGCATACTCGACATTTTCGAAGTTCTTTATGCTGCTGTCTTCGCGTAACTGGTTGTTCTTAACTCATATTTTCTTGTTATCGTTATTAATGGACGTTATCGCGTTCATACATTAGCACAAATAAGAGTTCTGTTAGTAGTAAGTTCTTGCCGGCATGGCGTTTTATTCGACGGCGCAACGTCCTGGCAAGGTACTTGAACCTGTGTAGCACGTGCGTTTATGAGGTCCTGTACAATAAAACCAGCATCTGATGTCATATTTATTTATCATTATTGGTTCCAACACACAGTGAGTACGAGCAACGTAATTTAACATAACCAAACAGGTGTGAGAGTATGACGAAACGCGTG
>Ga0136643_10017552_pt1 | contig 10773 bp, 14 predicted proteins | sample TergutLab28metaG_FD_96883 | JGI IMG/M metagenome (GOLD analysis project Ga0136643, IMG submission 96883) | Labiotermes labralis P1 segment gut microbial communities from Petit-Saut dam, French Guiana - Lab288 P1 (version 3) (version 3) | ecosystem: Host-associated > Arthropoda: Insects >... | reverse complement strand
TCGCTAACGTGGAATAATTTCATAATATACCCTACTCTCTGCGGGGTTTCTTTTTTACAAAAGCTTGAACACCCTTTTCATAGCCAAGCCTCTCATAAAACCCTACGGCTTGAGGCCGCGCGCCAAAAAATAAAGATGTTGGAGATGTTTCAAATGCCAGCTCCATTAATCTTTTACCAATTCCATGTTTTTGGTACACTGGCAGCACAAGAATTTCTGTTACTGTGCCAAAAAAATAGCCATCCGTTAATACTCTAACACAGCCAACAAGCTTTTCATTATCCCAGGCGGTGGTATTCACTGTCTGCTCAAGCGCTTCTTTTGTGTATTGCAACTTATATTCGCCCGGCCACACCTGGTTGGCCATTTCTATAAAAATTTCAGCACTTGGCTTGTCGTTTGTTTTGTACTGGATCATACTATCTTCCATAAACTTTATCGCAAACCCATGCCGTGTTTGCAGCCGTGTATAATGTACTTGGGCAAGCACCCTCACCATTTAACTCATCTACAATAGATTGGATTAAGTTTTGGTGAACATGTTTCGGCGTTTCTACTAGGATTTCGTTTATGCTACCACGCGCAGTTTCATGTATTATCGGCCCGGTGCCAAAGCATTCGAGGGTAATACGGCCTTCGCTTCCTACAATTTCAATCAAGTCTTTTCCTATACCTGCGGTAAAGCACCAGTCTCCACTGCCCTGCATACCGCTTTCAAAAGAGAAGCAAACATTTAGCATATCCTCCGGTGCATAGTAGCGCCCTTGGTTTGTTACAAGGCTTTTGACTTCGTTAATTTTACCAAACAAAAAATCCAGTATATCCAGTTGGTGAACTGCGATATCCATAAAAATGCCACCACCGGAAATATCCGGCTGCACACGCCATGCCTCACCTGCTTTTTCACTTTCTCCGGGAATATGACAGTAGGACACATGTACATAACGCACATGACCTATTGCGTTTTGTGCAAGCAACTCCTGCACTTTTAAAAAACGCGGCAATCTTCTTCTGTAATAGGCTGCAAATGCCTTTGTTCCAGTTTCTTCAAAAGCTTTTATCATTTCTAAATGGTCGGAATAGCAAAGGGCTACAGGTTTTTCTATATAACATGTCATTTTGGCTTTTGCACATTTTATAGCATATTCTTTATGAGAACCCGGCGGTGTTGCAATATATATCGCGTCTATTTGCGGATCGTCAAGCATTTCATCAATGCTATCGTATACTTTAGCTACATTATGGCGCTTGGCGTAGTCCTCCGCTTTAGCGCGTGTGCGGTTTGTTACAGCATAAAGTGCTGAGTTACGTGCTTTATAAAAACCTGGTCCGCTTTTTATTTCGGTTACATTTCCTGTGCCTACCATACCCCAGTTTATTGTTTTCATTTATGACCATTCCCTTCTTTTAAATGGGGCTCTGCCCCAGGCCGCATGGGCGAGCAGCAAATGCGCTTTTGCATTTGCAACCAACCCAAAACCCCGCCGCTCCACGAGGCAAAGCCTCACTACGCTTCCGACCCATTCGCTACGGGTGCGCGCTGTGCGCGCAAATAGTTTTCATATACTACGTTACACTATCTCTTTTTATATCATCCAAAATACGCAACCGTATGCCAAAGCTGCTTAAAATACATAAACAGTTCATCTTCTGTACCTATATCTTCCCACAATTGTGGGTGTGATACGCTATTGCGGGATGCGTCCCCAATCAACGCCGCATTAATAACACCGCTGTTATTTCCAAAAATGCTATCAATCCTTCGCGCTATTATTGGGATTTTTGGCCCTCTAAAAACATCTCCAATATCCTTGGAGGCAACCTGCCTTTTAGGTATTTGGCAAATCCTTATTCCGTATTTTTTACACAGCATTTTCGCTTGATCTTCAAATACCGTTCCGTTAAAAGATTCGTCTAAATAAAAGCTATCTATATCCTCTTCTAAAGAAACATCCCCATGAATATGCGTCTCGATACAATAATCCAAATTTCTACCAATATTTTTTACATCCATACAAGGGTTTAGCATAACCGCCAATGCCTCTTGCGGGTGAGCAATCACCTGGTTTAGTAATCTTCCATTTTTTTGAACATCCTCAAACATTGCCGCTACAATACCAATAAATGTATCACTTGTGCATAGGGTAGTCGGGTTAGTTGAACTATCTCCATATGCAAATGTACACCGACTGTTTACCCCACGCTTTAAAGTGAAAAAGCATGAACCAAACCGCACAGATGCGCCATCAACATATCTAAAAAAATTGAGCGCACCATATTTGGGACGTTCCAACGAAGCTGGAGGATATGAGTCAAAAAACAAGTTTTGCTCCCACATAAACCTATCTCCACCCATGTATGCAGACCTTCCACCATTCGTAACACTCGTATGAAATTGGCTTAGATACCGCCCTTGCTGCAGTAAGTTTTCCATTATTGTTTTTCCGTTATTTGATATTCTATCCGGGTGAAAGTTAATTGTAATTGGGCAGCTCAACACTTTATCAATCAAATTATCGGCATTAACCTTAAACGCCTCACATATCTGCATAACATATGCTTGATGCGCTAACTTATTTGATTCTGCATATTTTCTAACAGAATCTATTGCCAACTTCTGATAGTCTAACATTTCACCATCCTAAGGATATTCTCCCCCAAAACCCTTGCCTGTGCAAGCCGCCGAGGCTGCGCTAATATATCCCCCGGCTTATCTGCAGAAGCTGTTACGCCATTAAGTTCTCCCGGCACACACAACACACCCGCAGAAAGGTAAAAGTTATGAATCACATCCAACACCTTTGATTGTCCGCCTCCTGCAGTTGCCCTGCCAACGGCAATTGCGCCGCCTAATTTACCCGCTAGCGGCTTTTTTCCTTGGGTGGCAAAAGTCCTATCAAATAACGCCTTTAGCTGGGCAGGCACATTACGCCAATAGGATGGCGCGGCAATTATTATAGCGTTGCAGTTTTTAAAGGCTTCATAAACTTCACACATATCATCCTTTATAAAGCAGCTTTTTTCTTCTACACAAACTTCGCAGCCTATGCACATCTCTATTTTCTTTTCAGAAAGCAGTACCTTTTTTACATCCCAGCCGACTTCGGCAAAAGGCTCCAGCGCAGCATTTAACAGAATTTCCGAATTGCTGCCCACTCTTGGTGAACCTGATATTCCCAGCACTTTCATTGGCCTATATACCTCCCTTTTGCATTACCTATGTTTCCACCTGCCAGCAAAATTTTCTTTATCTCTCGCTGAAGATGTGTAGTTTCCGGCAGTTGATTTATATCTGTGTACTCTTTCTTAAACACAAATTTCATAAAACTCTTTGCGTCCGGAAGCAACTCCACAATTTCATAATCTTTTTGAAAATTTAAAATCTTTGACTCCGGTGGAAGTATTTCTTTTAATATGGGGTTTAACAACCAGGTTCCACAAAACATATCTGCATACGCTACATTTTGCCGCGCAAAAAACGATTTTGCCAAACTATAGGAGCGGGCAAGAGCCTCATTTGTCATTACCGAATCTGATGGAATGTGTACCGAAAGTGTAGGCATATCATTATCTTTACTTATTTCAAATTCTAAAACACCCAGTCTAAACAACCGCATAGACAATTGGCGATACCCCCACCATCCCAAATCAAAGCCGTAGTGCCCAAAGGACGCTAAATACTCGTTTGCAAACCGGGTAAAGCACTTTATTGTATCAATATATACGCCCTCGCCTATTCCTTTTTGTGCGTAAGCTACCCTTGTATGTAAAGCAGCGTACAATTGAGAAAGTAACATTTTAAGCCCTTTAGGGTCACTGTCACCAAAGAGTTCTTTTAATGTGTTAAAACCTTGTTCGTCAGTTTCTTTATTTACAAGGGCATATGTGTGTGGCACTATAGCATCAATCTCCAAGCTTGACCAAACTTTCGGTATTTCGCTTACAATCTCTTGAGGCATGCGTATTTCTTTGCAAAGAGACAGCACATCATTTAATGTATAATTTGACATTTCGAACATTCTCCTTGTCCATTATGGGCAGTTCCATTACTTTTAAATACGAAACGATTTATTCAAGTGGTTGCCCTGCGCAACCACTTGAATTTATTTTTGTACTATAGCAATAGTTATCTATACCAGCATACCCGGCAAGTCTTCCAGAAAGTGCACCGGTATGCAGCTCAAAAAGGTGATTATCATAATCATAAAAATATATGGAACGTCCCTCTCCCTCAATACGCACACGATCTGGCTGTTCAGGTTTAATTTCTACGCCAACACTGTTTATTCTCTCAATGTACTTTTCCATATCTTTCTCTTCAATTTGGAAAGCAATATGGTTATATGTGCGGGTGGGCAATGGTTCACCTTTGTTTAATGCAATCCATAAATCCTTTACAAGGAAATATTTCACTGTGGAGTCTCTCGAATATACTTCCTTAGCTTCAAGAATCTTTTCTAAAAAGACAGCCGTCCGCTCCAAGTTTTTAACTATAAAAGTGATATGGCTTATGCCGATAATCATTGATACCTCCCTTACACTGACCTATGAAACAGCCACCAACTGAATTTATTTTTACACTATTACCCTAGCGCTTGCGTCAAGTATTCAACAGCTTGCGCTCTTGACACGGTAATGTGCAGGTTGGGCTGATTAATTTCAAGCTCATCGTATGCGGCGGTTATAAGATGCCTTAAATTATCAGCCAACGCCTCTTTTGTTAATAATGATGGGAGGGTTTTTTGCAATAAGGCCAATTCACCTTGGGGAATTTTGTCAACATCACTATGCCTGCTCATTGGCAGAGCATAACGCAAGCCTTTTAATTCAATTATATTATTACGCACAAAATCCAGTTCTTTAATGGCTTTCCAAAACCGTCCACGATTAATTGCAGCGGCTGCGTGAAAGATAAAATGCCAGATTTGTTCCGAGTATTCGATTAATTTATTTTGGTAGGCATCATCAATATTCGCGCGGTTTACTTCTTCAAACTGTGCGTAAGTAGACTGCATAATTGAACCAACATTGTCTATTTTATCAAATAAAACCTGCCAACAAGCGGCTTTTGCCTCAAGGGTTTCGATTGTTCTGTAGCTAAAGTTAAGTTCGAGGTAGTTATCAATCAAGCATACCTGCAATCTACGCTCCGTAAGCTGGGCGAAACACAATACATTATACCGCGCCTTAATTTCTGCGCAAACAGTATCCATCACGCCCATAATATTTACTTCATCATTAACAACGGACATGATGTCAATATCAGACAGTTCGTCCGTATAACCTGTTGCAGCAGAGCCAATTAGAATGATGGCGGTTATTTCTGGAATGGCGGTAAGTAAATTAATTAAATCATTTTTAATCACTTCTCTATCGGTTAGGGTAAACAAAGACACTGGGACAACACACCCCTTCTCACTTAAAGTTAAATTACAAATCAAGCCTCATAAACACTGTATTTTCCACCGGACTATTGCTAAATGGCGGAATATGATAAAACCCCATATTTTCATACATCTTAATGGCCGTTTGCAGTGCCGGAAAAGTATCCAACACCATATACTTATAGCCGATATCCTTTGCATCTTCAATAACCTTATTTGCTAAGGCCTTGCCAATTCCACATCCTGCAAATTGTGGGCGCACATACAATCTTTTCATTTCGCATTCAGTATCGCTCAGCTGAAACAGCGCAATACACCCTGCAGCATTGCCATCAACATAGGCAACATAAAGCCTGCCCATAGGCATCCCATACTTTTTAGCAATGGTATCTAATTCATTATCAAAATTTTGCAAGTCCAAATAGGCTTGAAAAGTAGGCTCTAAGCTAACCGTCAAATCTGTATATTCAGAAAATAATTGTCGTACATTTTCAATATCCTCATAAGCAAGTTTAATTTCCATTTATAACACACATCCTTAAAAAATTTTGCAGCCTGAAAACGTCTAGAAAACATACAGTATCAAACCCATGGTTTAGCGAAATTTAAAACAGCAAAAGTTAATAAGCGATAATCGGTATCGCGTTAATTACCGGCTCTTCATATGGATGAATTGCCTTAATCGCAGCAATTGTTTTCGCCAAATTTTCTGCACGGCAGCGTACTTCCACCTTGTACTCCTCTCCCTCGCACAAAACACCAATTTCACCATCGTAAGGATCGGCACCCGGTAACGGCCGCCAATTACCACGAACCGTACTATAGCTTATCACACTATCGTAATTGCCTACAACGCCAGCACTAACAGCGCATAAGGCCTCTCGAAGTATATTCAAATGGGACTTAGGAAGGAATATTTCTAACTTAACTTCTTCAAACTTGAAACTCAGCATTGTCTTTCTCACCTATCTTTCCATGGTTTTTTCCCATTCAACCAGCCGTTTTCCTGCCAGTGCAAATAATCTTTAGTGCGCGCCCGGCCGGCCTTGCGCTCAGCTTTATCAACCATAATTTGCGCAATCTTCATTACAAAAAACAACCCTCTAATTTTGACACGCGGAGTCACATACTTTCGCCCTATTATCTTCGCTGCAATCTTTCGGCATCGCTTTTGAATAGCCGCCTTGTGCTTATCTGCAACAATATTCCAATCTGTCGAAAACAACGGCTGTTTAATAACAAAGGTACGCGCAACGCCCCAAAAATCTACACTATCCTTTATATCTTTAGCGGTTTTGTCCATACCTTTACCAATTGCATTTGTTATAATTACCGCCTGCTTGCTAAACATCTGGGTCTCCGGCGAGTGAGCCATCCACTTTGTGGCAAAATGGTCCAACAAAGCTTTCAACTGCCCGGGTACATGAAATACATATGTTGGCGATGTAATCACCAATAAATCTGCATCTAAAATACTTTCCCAAATTGGAACAGTATACTGAGAATTTGGGCAAACTCTAATATCCTGATAAAAACACGCCTTGCAACCTGTGCAAAATACCGGGCAATCCCGAGGCAAAAAATATTCGGTAATATTATGTCCATCACCCATTGCCAAAATAAAAGCCTCTTTCATAGCGAATGTACAGCCCTTTTGTTCCGTTCCATTAATTACTGTTATGTTCATCGAACTAATCCCTTCCACTAAAACAAACCAACAATCATTTCCTGAGCATCCCGGCTAAATAAATTTATAAGCGACGTCTTCCCCTGGTAAACCCGCTCTTCTGATGTAATTCCTACCTGCTCACCTTTCTCAGTTGGCGTCTTATAAGTTCGCCCCTGGCGATCGGTAACTGATTGCAAATATCCATTTTCAACTAATAAATCGTTTAGTTTTCGCCCTGTTGTTTTACCGGCACCATTCGCCATCAAAATGGTGCTTAACTTGTCTGCAACAGCACTGGCAGTAATAGGTATGTCAGAAAATTCAATGTCAGAAAATTGCGGCATGTATACTTTAGACATATCCGGACCCGGTTCAGAATTACTGAAAAGTACGTCCGATTCCACAAAATTAGCAATCGCATCCATAAATTGTTTACCATATCTAGCAAGCTTCATTTCTCCCACACCAGAAACTTGTAAAAATTCCTCATCATTTTTTGGCAGCCGGGCACACATATCCATCAACGCCGCATCTGGAAAAATTACAAAAGCCGGTACTTTTTGCGTCGCTGCAATCATAAGTCGCAATTCTTTTAACATGTCAAATAATGCTTTATTGATCGGTACACGCGTTTCAACTGCATCTACTTTTAAACTACGCGTATTTATTTCAATTTTCATTTCAATGAATGCATCCCTCTGCAATACTTCTGCGGCTCTTTTTCCTCGCTTTAGTATAGGAAATTTATCATCTGTTACATATAAAAAACCGTGCATTACCAAATGATTAATAATATCCCGCAAATTTTTTTCCGACATAGTCGAAATATTATACGTGGATAATTCATTTAAACGAAACCGCATAATTTTTTCGCCCTTACTACCCCGCAGCGTATCAATAATTGTGTTAACACCATATCGCTCCCCTGCCTTTATAACACAGGAGAGTATTTTTTGTGCCTCAACAGTTACATCCATTTGCTGAAACTCAGAAAGGCAATTGTGACAATTACCACAGTTCTCTGGAGCCATTTCACCAAAGTATCGCAGCACGTAGCCACGTAAGCATTCATAAGTCTGACAGTATAACGACATTTCTTTTAGTCGCTTGCGATCAAGCTCCTTCAAAACCTCATCTCGTTCAACCTCGTCCACGGCGTTATCTATTAAATAAAGCTGAGTAAACACATCCTGACCATTGTATAACAGTAAGCAGTCTGCGGCTTCTCCATCTCGTCCGGCACGCCCCGCCTCCTGATAGTAGCTTTCGATATTTTTAGGCATATGATAATGCACAACAAAATTTACATTAGATTTATCTATCCCCATGCCAAATGCATTAGTGGCAACCATAATCTGCACCCGGTCATACAAAAAATCATCCTGATTATTGCGGCGTTCCACATCAGTAAGCCCCGCATGATAAGGCGCCGCAGCATACCCTTTCTCCATAAGTACTTGGCTAACCTGCTCCACCGCCTTCCGAGTGGCACAGTACACAATACCAGATTTGTCCTTTTTATCTCGCAAGAAAGAAAGCAATGCTGTCTTTTTATTATCGGGCTTGTCTACTTTAAAAAATAAATTTTTTCTATCGAATCCTGTGATTAACACATTTGGCTCTTTCAGTTGCAAATGCTTAACAATATCATCACGCACCTGCAGCGTTGCCGTTGCTGTAAAAGCAGAAACAACCGGCCTTTTAGGCAGTTGCTGCAAAAAATCCGGAATGCGCAAATAACTTGGACGAAAATCCTGCCCCCATTGAGAAATACAGTGGGCCTCATCCACAGTTAGCATCGAAATATCTGCGTTCTTGGCAAATTCTAAAAAATCCGGGGATTCCAGCCGCTCTGGCGCCACATATATTATTTTATACGCACCATTTCGCGCGTTTGCAATTGCCTTAAAGTACTGCCTATCTGAAAGGGAACTATTAATAAACGCAGCCCTTACCCCAGCCTGTGTAAGCGCGTTAACCTGGTCTTTCATAAGAGAAATTAGCGGTGAAATCACAAGTGTAATTCCCGAAAACAAAAGAGATGGCACTTGAAAACAAATTGATTTACCAGCACCAGTAGGCATTACCCCAAGGCAGTCCTGCCCATCTAGTATGCAATCAATTAATTCTTCCTGTCCATCTCTGAAAGCATCGTAACCGAAGTATTGTTTTAGCGCCTGTGCTTTTTGATTCACAATTCCACTTCCTACTCGATAATATTAAAAAACCCTTTCCATTAGCATAGCCTCACCAAAGGGATTTGTAAAGCCGCACTTTTTATACAAAGCCATTCCTGCGTTATTATCAGTACTTACATAAAGCCGTAGGCCATAAATATTATTTTTTTGTGCATAGCCCTCCACCGCTTTCATAAGCACTTCTGCAAAACCCAGTCGCCTATAGTCCGGGTTTATCCATAAATCATCTATAAATATGTAACCATTATTATTCGGCTTTCCTATCTTGGGAATGTACACAATACTAATATACCCCACAAATTTGTTTTCGACTTCAACAGCGTAGGTGATAAGTAAGTCATTTTCTAAAATTGCATACTGCTCGGTAAAGTCATGAGGCACATTCAACTCAGCCTTGGATTTATATCGCCCATTCGCACGATAAAAGATCATATCGTCAAACATTTGATAATTATACTTATCAACTAATACGACTTTTTGCTTCATAGAGATAAACTCCTCTGCACCCTTACCAACCTAAAATTAAAGTGGAATATAGCGAACATTCTCCGTCAGATCTCTGCCGGAATAATTCATATAAGCTTCTAACAAACAGTCAGAAATTTCTGCCCAGCCACCTGTCTTGTCCTTACTAATGCTAGGCAAAAATACATCAGCTTCAGTAGTGTTAAATATTATATATACTCGAATTAATTCCATTTCTTTTCCACGATGAGTAACTACACCATATGCCATTTCCTTAACATCATCAAACCTGACAGTACCTTCTCTTTTACCATACCTAAAATAAAATCCCTCTTCATAAACGGTCAATTCAAAATACAGTATCCCAAAGAAAGCCAAATAAATAAGAAGCACCCCCAGCAATGTAAGAAAAATCATAATATGAGAAGGTGCATTTACTGCAAAATAACTATCATCTATCAATACATCCGCAATAAGAATTGCAATTACAAATACAATTGCAGCCACTCCAAGGAGAGCGATAGGCAATCGTTGTTTTAATAACGCACGCTTATCCGTTTTTTCACTCATAACTTCTTTTCCCACACTCATCATATAACCCTCTTCTTTATAGGTATGATATCCTAAATATAGCAATTTTATATTTCAAAAAAGGCTTGTAGCACATGCTACAAGCCTTTCATATCCTCCCCGACCAGGATTCGAACCAGGGACCTACCGGTTAACAGCCGGTTGCTCTACCGCTGAGCTATCGAGGAATATTTTTTATCATTATATCACAACACGACTTGAATTTTCAAGTCGTATTTTTTGTGTCACATTAAAGACTGAATAAAGAGAAGGAAAAGCAATTCTTTCCAAAATTACTGGCGCAAGGCTTGCATGAACAACTTTTGTAATAATGAATCTTTGTAGAAATTCATCAACAAAAGTCATAATAGGACAAGCCCTCGGACTATTAGTACTGGTCAACTTAACACGTTACCGTGCGCACATCTCCAGCCTATCAACCTTGTGGTCTACAAGGGTCCTTACCTGCTTAAAGCAGTGGGGAATC
>Ga0136643_10017546_pt1 | contig 10775 bp, 3 predicted proteins | sample TergutLab28metaG_FD_96883 | JGI IMG/M metagenome (GOLD analysis project Ga0136643, IMG submission 96883) | Labiotermes labralis P1 segment gut microbial communities from Petit-Saut dam, French Guiana - Lab288 P1 (version 3) (version 3) | ecosystem: Host-associated > Arthropoda: Insects >... | reverse complement strand
GATTGGTGTTGCTGAGGGTACAGACCGGTAATGGATTAATGTGGCTCAGGGTACAGACCGGTGGTTGATTGGTGTTGCTGTGGGTACAAAGAGGTAGTGGATTGATATGACTCAGGATACAGACAAGCGAAGGATGTATGTGGCTTACGGTACAGATCAGTGGAGGATTCATGCTGCTCAGGGTACAGATCAGTAAAGGATTGATGTGGCTCAGGGTACAGATCAGTGGTGCATTGGTGCATTCTTTAAACGCCGTAGGGAATGTTCGGCTTCTATAAAAACTAGGTAATATCTTGGGAAGCTGAGTATTAGCTTCATGAAATAACGCGATCCATGGTTAAAGGTACCTTGTTGTGCAAATAAATGTTTTTAGCCTGAAAATAATCTAAATATTATTTAAATTCAGTTTCAAACTCATGAAACATTTAATCTCCTCTTCAAATCCAAATGTCTTATTTCGATATAGGAAAATAGGGCTCTAAATTATGATAATAAGACGATATCCTTCAATAAAATTCATAGCAAAATATACAGTTTTAATGTGAAAAATATGGCGGCTCTTTTTTAAATTAAGAGTTAAAGTAACCACTAAAGTCGACAGCGGACCGAGCTCATGCCAAACATCGTACTGAAGCGTTACCTAACAGGATCAGTCTACTATCACATTTTGAAGTGTAACCTGGAATCCATATCAGACAAGAGAGGCGGTGTAAGTATAACATAACATCCAGGCTCGATTGTGTAACCATTGTTGCAGTGGCAAAGCAAAATGTATTACATGCTCGAAGTGTGTGTTTGAAGCCTTAGGTATGAATCATGCAATGGGCATGCGCCTTATTGTCAGCTGTGGCCTGCCCTGATCTACAGCATTTTTCCATATTACTTCATAAACAGCCGAATTTTGAAAAAAAAATATTCAATGTAAAATGTAATGTTTTGATTTGCTCTACAACTTCTGTTTGAAACATTTCTCAAAGAAAAAATGAGCAAGATATGATTTTAAAAATGTATATTTGGCTTCATGTAAAGTATCCTTTATTCTTGTCCGATTTTAACGAAACTTGAATTTTCTCGACAGATTTTCGAAAAATTCTCAAATATCAAATTTTCATGACAATCCATCCAGTGGGAGCCGAATTCAATCCGGACGGACGGACAGACACGATAAAGCTAATGGTCGCTTTTCGCAATTTTACGAAAGCGCCTGAAAAGTGCTCTGAAATGTTTTAATCCGAAGTAAAGTCAATTCTATCAGGCTTCAAGTTGCTTTTCAAATTGCGAATTCTCGAAAATTTAATACCGTTGCATATTTTTCAGGTTTGAGATACATGTCGAACAGATATATATGAAACAGGACGTTACCTACACAGTGCCTCATTCTGTTATGTTTGTGACAGATTTGTGTGTGACCGAATAGATTATATAGACAGAATAATGACTGTTAACTCTAAAATCTAAAACCCTGTCTCGGAATTAGTACAAGGTAATGAAAGTAAAAAAACGCCGGCTGTATGGAAATTTGAAGAGTCTGCTACGTTGGACGCTTGTAACGAAGAAAATTTGAGTAGAACTTTCTTAATCTTTTTCTGTCTATATACGACTGGCTCCTAAAGGCCCATATTAACACAGACCATATCAAAGGGCTTATAACTATCGTGGACTATTTTCGAACTTCTAGCTTCAAATACCTGTACAAATTTGTCTGCTGAAAGGGTTCTTTGTCACCACGACAGCATGTATCCGCAGGTTGCGGATGGAGAAGACGACCATCAGATATGGACGGCAGCTCTGAGTATATTGTATAAGCAGTAGTGTACAGTTGAAAAGTTGTGGTCCTCCAGCTTGGGTTTTGGGCGAGCGGTCAAAAACCCCTCACCGTACAAACAACATTCCACGAATTGTTCAAAAAACCTTATACTTGAACAGATTCTTTGGAACGACATAAGCTACGGAATATTGATATGAAGAAATGGAAGGGGAGAGCGCGTGGGCTGGATTGATCTGGCTCAGAAAGGGACAAGTGGCGGATTCTTGTGAACACGGAAATGAGAGTTCGGTTGCCATAAAATGCGAGGATTTTTTGATTAGCTGAAGAACTAGTTACTTCTCAAGATGCACTCTACTCCATGAAGACAGTACAAACATTCAGCCCCATTTCTCCTAAACTCTCCTTATGCTACACCAGAGGCTCAGCCAGATAAGCAATACTCGCCTCTTACCGAAACCAACTGTTCTTTCACTTCTCCACAACTGCTTTCACACGGATCCCAACCTGAACGGAATGAACCCAGACCAAATCCTTATAACATTTAAGACCCAGTTGAATATTATCCTCAACTCTACGCCTAGGTCCCTAAAACTAATATTTTTACATACATTTCGCATCCATCACATGCGCTCTACATTACATGCCCATTTCATTCTCCTGTATGTGGTCTTCGTATGATGCAGGGTACAAATATGGAAGAGGTTCGTTAGGTAAATGTCATCAACTTGCTTCTGCTGATAACTGCTTCCCAGCTTTCATTATGCGAGTAATGGGCCTAAAACTGGTAGACCGGCCATTCTTTTTCGGGGCGGTTATTCTCTATGAGGGTTGACTTGATGTTCCCAGAAAACCAGAATAAACATAACTTATATCAGTTTTCAAGATTTATAAACCAAAGAACCATCACATGCTCCCCCCGAAGTTTTCAGTTTTGGTTTAAAATTCTGTACTTCCTTTATCGATCCGTTTAGCATTTACGAGTTCTACAATTTGAAATAGTCATAAAAAAATACAAATAAAATATATGGTGCACTACAAGACGTCATGAAAGCACCTCGTCAACTCGCTATAATCATCAACTGAATAGCGAGTATATGATTCAGACTTTCAGGAAGAAAAGAACGAATAGCTAAGAAGATAACAGACAAGGCTGGTCACGTCCGGTATTCCAGATATCAGTAACAGTCAAAAATCCCTTTTTTATGCTGCAGGCTCACAGTCCAGCCCCTGAAAGCAAGGGCTCCATCAAACCATCGCTCCTGGACATCAAAGTTTACCTTTCAAATTCGATCAATACCATCGACATTTCGGGTGAGGTAGGGGGAGGGTGAGGGAAGTAGCTTAAAAGCCCTGAATATATACTACTTTATAAGGCACGTGTCCATCTACCATTCAACATCCCCACCCCATCCCACCCAGTCCCTATATGACACACTGGATGCCAGTATCTGAGGCAGATGTAATCCAGCTATACAATATGACATGGCAACAGAAGAGAGGTAGATCACAGGCAGAAGAGAGATACAGGAAGGAAACGCAAGAGAGCCCCCCTAAATATTTCTAAAAGCTCTTATGTGGATATCTAAGTGTATCCCACATCGCAGCCAGCGTGGACAGAGGCTCTGCGGGAACTCAGCAGTACACCATTCACGCTCTACACGAAGGATACACACCTAAAACCCTTTTCTCACACCCGGAAGAAAATAAATGGGCAGGAGAAAGAAGATATCTTGTGGCCATGCAAACTCTATCCAACTGAGAAAATAAATTTTCGTATATTTTAAGTCAAAAGTGAAAGAGACACCATACCAAAAGGAAAAGGTGCAAGAATTACCCGGACTATAGCAGCGCAATACGACTTAAATAGTACGAAGCTACGATGTCTGAGACAGTGATATCGGCGTCCTCAAATTACACACATCGTAACTCCAACTTAGGACATATTTTGTCTTGCAAAACAAATCTTGCATTCTGGAAACTTTGCAGGGTGGTCCACCGTACATATTTCGAGGAAACGAAGACAATCGGAGTGTGCCACTACAATAACGACGTAGACAACTGTGAAATATCGAAATGCTGTTTCTTGGTGTCATAATTATAAAATGTAATGCAATAGATTCTAAAAACGAAAACTGCAAGAATGTTCACTGATAAGTGTCCTTATCTAAAACAAGTAATAAAAATTTAAGTACCAAGAGAAGAGCAGTCAACACGAATATTTGCTATAAAGAAGATGTTTGTTCTATATAAAATCGCTACATGTTTCTTGTCTTGAAAGTCATTATGAGGCAAAAATATGTAGAAGATCGGTGGTGAATATTTGAAGTTTGCTGGACCGTGCATCATTGTGATAACTGAAGAATAAAAAACCAACTAGATGCCACTTGTTATTTTATTGTGCTTCTTATAAGCTCAACATGTTTCGGGCACTACTATGCCCGTCATCAGGAGCTCGCGACTATAATGTTGATTACCACGTTGGTTGTTTCGTTCTTGGTTTGGTGTAGGTTGGAGGTTAGGTAGAGTTAGGCTGGAGTAGTGTCCGGGCTGCAGCCTGAAGCCTGCAGCCCGGACACTATTCCAGCCTAACTGTACCTAACCTCCAACCTACAGCATACCAAGAACGAAACGACCAACGTGGTAATCAACATTATAGACGCGAGCTCCTAATGATGGGCATAGTAGTGCCCGAAACATGTTGAGCCTATAAGAAGCACAATAAAATAATAAGTGGCATCTAGTTGGTTTCTTATTCTTCAGTGAATATTTGAAGTTTCCATTTCTATGAAACAGACCCCATTATAAACATCTTAATACAAGTGTAAAATTAAAACATTCATCAGTAACCTTTCACACATTTTTGCCTGATAATGAGCTTAAGGGTTGAAACATGTAGCAATTTTATACAAAAACAACGAGGGTTTTCATCGTAAATAGTCGTATTGACTGCATTATTTCTGGTACTTGATTTGCTGAAAACAACAGGTTGTCCTCTGTTAAGCAGGTACAGAAAGGTCTGCAAAATATCAGCATACTAATTCGCCATTATTAAAACTCTAACTACAGACATAGTAGCTACTCAGTATCAGAAGTAAAACTGAAATACCTATGAATTATCAACATACAGGTTAATCACTATTGTAACTAAAGGAAGGAATGTAAGCTATCAATATGTCAGTTATTTACTATCAGCAGGATAAAAATAACAGTTGACTTCAACATATCAGCAATTTGCTATCATCTGGTTAAAAATAATGGAAAAATTTCAACGTGTCCTTTCTTTACTATCAGCAGGGGAAACGCAATAAACTATCAACATGTCAGTTCTTTATTTTCAAGGAGGTAAAAATAATGGTGAAGTATCAACCTGTCACTTGTTCAAAACCTACACCAGTATTATCACATTTCTTCACTTCCAGAACTACAAAAGAAAGTGTGAACTAACAGTATGCAAGTTTTTCATTAGTGGAAGTACAAAAAATAATGGCCAACTGTCAACGTAACTTTTCTTCAGAATCAGACGTACAGAACTACAGAACTGTATTCTCACAATATCATTTCCGCATTATCAGTGTGATAAATGGAACTGCAGACGACTAGGCTCTCAGTTCTTCATTACTACTAAAACAAAAGAAACAGGAATATCAGCACGCCAGTTCGTCTTCTGCATTGCAGTTAACAACGTTCGCAACATAAAAACAGCATACATGCCAACTCTGAAACCACAGTTGTTAATGACATATGTTTAGCCATGTCGAAACAATAGCTCCAATTGGAACAGTCGACCGAGGTAGGGCGTAATGCTCGTCAATTGTCCACTACAGTACAGAGTGGGGTGGGAGATCGTGTGGTGGCAATATTGTCCCAGGCAGGCAGGCAGGCAGGCAGGCAGGCAGCGTGCCCGCGGGTCCTGATGATGCAGTGCTATACGGAATAACTGATGTTCGCAAACACAATAGACACAAGAGGAGAAGTGTACGGTGGTCCGTCGGCAAACACAACTGTCAGGAAACACAAGGTTTCCGCTCCGAGTACTACTAATGCTACGTGACATTTCCACAGCTCATTAGTTTTAAGGATGGACTGAAGTAGGCATGGTCTGATTCGTACTGAACAAAGCCACTCGACTGCTTTTCCGTGAAGAGTGGAAAAATTAAGATAGATGAGTGGGGGGAGAAAAGTTGTGAGTTGTTAAGTAAATCCGCGACGCATGTGCTGAACAGCACAATTCAGAGTTGTCACTAACGTGCCCAGTCCTGTCAGCAGTGTGACCAGTGGTGTTAGTAATGTGGTCATCACTGGCCAGTTTTCACACAGTGTCATGAACGACAGTCTAATTCAACAATGAATTGGATATCTACTGTGGTTTCCCTCAGCTACGCCAGTGGTTTCAAACACACAACCAATGGGTAGATTCTCGTATATCGTGTAGCGGTCTCGCTAGAATGCGAATGTCAATATTATGAAATGTCATGGCCAAAACTTGTATCTAGGACCGAATGTGCACAAGGCAGACCTTTTTCACCTGGCGTAAGAGAAATTCAGATTTTTCCGTCAGTATGTCTGTAATAAGAATACCTGCATATCACAACAGGCCTTTTTTGTAACTTTTATGGTTAAACTGTGCGCAACCCTCTGTGCTGCGTGAAGATAAAAACGGTAAAGGTACAGATCACCCCAGAAAAAGCCACGAAGACCCAGAGGGGGAGTATATGTATACCTTTACACTTTCTTTAACCTCGGCTCTAGATTGGGTGGTTGGTCAAAGCCACGCCCCGGCCGCATTACCCCCGAGAAAGACGCAGTACCTATTGTAGAGGGCCGGTTTGTAATGGTGCAGAAAGTCTCGCCCCCACCGGAATTCGATCCCCGGATCATCAACCCCGTAGCGAGTCGTAATACCGACTGAGCTATCCCAGCCCACATCTCTGTGCTTTTTACTTTTCCATTTCAGATCCGATTCATTATTACTGTTGTTGTTACCATCGTTGTTTTCTTTGTAGTTACAGGATTCCACTCTGAGTACTTTGGTTTTCCCCTGTCAGTATCATTCCACCACTCCCCCCACTCGCATTAATTCATCTATCACCCAGACTACCTCATCTTACCCACTAACAGCCTCGTTCAATAAAACGCGCTTTCTCGTAGGCCTGATTAACCCTTTGGCCCTGGAGCTGGACATTTACATTTTAGCACACCATTTATGTAAAATGTGAGTATTTTGTGAACCAAGAAGGGTAACATTAGGGAATACACGACATTTTGTGGAGGAGTAAACGAAGATGGTGAGAGAAAGTATAAGAAAATAATTAAATGTATTTCTTGACTAAATATATAAAAATTTGTACTCCGGAGAGCAGCGGTACGTCTGTCCTATATATAGGATGCAGGGTGCCTAAAGGTTATGATATAATCAGAAATGAATAGGGAATAAAAGACATAAATATCAAATTACATCCACATAAACAGAAATACACATAGAAAATATTTCATTTTGAAAATGGACGTCACTGACGACTGTTCAATCTGCGAGAGAAAGAGTCAAATTTATAATTCACGGTCAAGTATAAGGCACTTAAATAATTATGAAGACTTAAATATTCCAACACTTCGAAGGGTTAGTTCAGCCCCTGTGTTCAGGGCGCTTGCAAATATTTAGTTTCCAAGTTTAATCTCACGAAACCGCCTACACTTTTGCTCACAGCAGCACGTGCTTTTCGGCAGACACTCTTACAGTACAATAAGAATACACCACAGAGTAATGGATGACTGTGCAAGATTTCACTTCTGAACTGCAGTACACAATATGGCATTACATGCAAAATAACCACTGCCACCGAGTGACAGCCCATATGCTGTCAAATATATTATATATATATATTACTACATTTACATGATGCTTTGTTTGTTCATCGAAACATGGAACATAAAGACATGCATGCCGGACCGCGGTCTCCTTGCAATTTTTGAAACTATTTCTTCAGCCTGAAGCCGAAGACCATTGTATTGGTTGTTTTCTTCTAACACACAAATTTACGCACCAAAGAATCGGCGAGACCCAAACATTAATGGATGTTTAATGCAGACAAATGAGAGAAACAACAAATATATCGCTTGTTTCTGATAAAGAAGCAAGCTACTACATGATCAGGCTTGCGCAACAAGATTAGGCGGGGATCTGCGATATACCCAAGTGGCACGTGCGTTAGGAGAAAAAAATCACTTTTGTGTTTGGTTCCTCAAGCGTGAGGAAAACCCTGATATTTCATTGGTCCTGCAGATGTAGCCCGCAATTTGGGATGAGAAGGAACTATGTCAGAAGGCACGCGGATATACGCAGTCTTGTTAGGGACGAAAGGTTTCGTTTCCATTGCAATATACTATCAGTAACGATGGGGAGTTCTTCCCTGTAATAATATAAATTAAGCTAAATGGGTGGTCTCGCCGACAATACACAGCCGTGTGTATGCAGAATCTAAGAGCCAATCCAAAACCCTCCGGGAAATGAAACAGACACATCTGCCAGCTGCTTGAAACATCTAGACTAATCTGACACAGGCTACAGCATGCATTATATGATTTGTTGTTGGAAAGACAGAATTTATATTCAGGCACAAAAGAATGCATTTAGAACAAAAGCGGATATATTTATACGACAATTTCCGTCATCAGACGTAACAATTTCTTTACAGAAATACAACAGGCGCATTTTGAATGCGGTCGAGAGGCATTTACACTAACAAGAGGCACTTAAAATAATAAGATGATCGGACGTCATTAGGTTATTATGGCTGTAAGATGACGCAATTTAAAGCAGCCAGCTGTGTGTCTTATTTTAATTTAGGTAATTACAAATCTGGAGCTGTTCTTCAAATGTATCATTCGGTCACACAAAAATTGTCCTTCCACAGATCGATGAGGTCACAACTGTAGAATTTTGGTTTCAGTAAATCCACTGGATACTTTAAGAATTAACAAAACGTTCCAGAGGTACCGTGGATCAATCATGATTTGTTCTGTACGTCTCTATATTCGCCTGTAGGCCTGAATTTTAAGATTCCTGTCACTTCGACCCCCATCATTTCACCATTCATTAGATCCTACCTTACTTTATTCTTACTTCCCTTCCTACGTTTTATTCATTTACCTCTTTCTTTCGCCTGCATAATGTGCTACAATTCTCGACACCACCTTATTGTAAGCAGACAATATTCCACCCATTGTTCCTCTTTTCTAATAACAATGAGTGATTATATACAGATTACAGTACATTAATTTCCTGCCACAGCATGTTCAATTTTGTACATTATCTTAGAGACATTTAAGATAATGAAGACTTAATAAAGATATGGGGCACAATCTTGCAAAATTCGGCGCTACGCTGATAGGTCTCATTACATTATGCAAACAATTAAATACGTAAGACTAGCCCAGATTATATTAGAATAGCACAGAGTAGAGCATAAAAAAAACACAACACAATGGAATGGAATAGGATACCATACCAAATTTCAAATTCTTGTCTCTGATAACTCATTAGTTACGGCCATGAAAATTAAAGTTATACAGATACATAACTTTGAAAGTTATGAAATGGGGTATTGGAGAAAGATGGGGAAGATGGGTTATAAAAATGATGTATTATATAAAGTCAAGGAGGCAAGGAACATCCTACATGCATTAAAACGAAGGAAGGCTAAGTACGTGAGATTTCTTCTTGGATTCTTGACCCTTGTAGGTGGCACCGATAGGTTATCCCAAAACGTCCGTAAAGAATTATAACTACACGCTGCGTAACAGCCCAAAAGAGCGCAGTTCTCGAAGGCTAAGTAGACTAGCCACATCTTGAGGAGAAACCGCCTTTTGAAACACGTAACTGAAGGAAAGATAGAAAGGACAGGAAGACGAGGAAGAAGATGCAAATAGCTGCTGGAGGACCTTAAGAATAACAGAAGGTACTGGAACATGAAAGAGGAAGATTTAAATAGCATTATGTGGAGAACTAGATTTGGAAGAGGCTATGACCCTGTCGCAAGACAGAAAAAATTATATATATATTGGGTGTTTCAGGAGGAATGGTAAATATTTTAGGAGGTGGTAGTATGGACTATTCCGAGTAAATAAGTTCATATAATATGTGTCTAATTTTCAATGGGTGTGAAGGTACAGCTGTTAATCCCGGAGGTTGCCTCCTGAAAGTTTTTACCTGGCGATGTAAAGAGATGTTATTTGTGAAAATTCTTGCGCATGGTCTTCCAGCATTGCGGAGCCCCTGCAAATTATAGCCGTCTGGTGACACATCATCTAAATCTAACACTCCCCGAAAGATGGATCGGCCGCGGTGGTCACGTTCAGTGGCCACCAAGATCACCAGAACTTAATCCTTTAGATTTTTTCTGTGGGGATGGATGAAAGCGAAGTCTACACAGAAAAAGTAAACACAAGAGACGAATTGGTCGCTCGCATAATAAGTAGTGCTGCCCTCATAAAGCAAGAACGCCAAGACCTCAGGAGAGCTACATGTACAGTACAAAAAGGTTGAAAATTGCATTGAAGTCGATGGTGGGATTTTTGAACACTTGCTTTGAACTGTTGCAATTTATTGAGTTCATTTGCATAACCAATAAATGCAATCAATACGTCATTTGCCTTTCCTTCATTCAAACAGCTGTATCTCCACACCCATTGAAAATTGGACACATGTTTTTATGAACTTATTTCCCCGGAATAGTCCATACTAAAACTAAACTCCGTGGCCTTAGTCCGCACGCGAACTGTACCGACAGAATGGCCGCCGCCGGTCGGCGAAGTTAGTGCCAACTTTTGCGGTCAGCGCAACGGGTCCCCACAGCCGTTAATCTCTGTTTTCTAGACCTGGATCCGCTACTTTTTTCATTCAAGTAACTCCTCAATTGACATCACGAGGCTCACGAGGCTGAGTGGACCCCGTTCCAGACCCACTACTACTCAGAAAATCTGGTAGCGCCGGGGATCGAACCCGGGACCT
>Ga0136643_10017545_pt1 | contig 10776 bp, 8 predicted proteins | sample TergutLab28metaG_FD_96883 | JGI IMG/M metagenome (GOLD analysis project Ga0136643, IMG submission 96883) | Labiotermes labralis P1 segment gut microbial communities from Petit-Saut dam, French Guiana - Lab288 P1 (version 3) (version 3) | ecosystem: Host-associated > Arthropoda: Insects >... | reverse complement strand
CTAAGACTTCGGTTTTATAGAATGGATCATCATCACCTTCGAGCAAGTGTTCCATTATCTTGTTAGGTACAAGTGTTGGTACTTCTTCCTGTGTATGTGCAGAACGGTAATTGAGTATTTGAATACCTTTAGGTATTGAGTTATTTAACATTTAGTTCCCCTCCCAGAGTTTTAGATGTTATCTATATTTAAAAATCATTTCTTTAATTACGCTAACTTCATAAAAGATTCCCATTTTTGCCAGATAAATCAGCTATAGGAAATTCCAATAAAATATCTGTATTAGTCTCTAGGCCTTTATTTAGCAGGGCTATCAGTTCTTCACCGCTTAAATGACCAATTAAATGATCATTACCATCTTTATCTTCATAGGCATAGATCATGTCAGGCATTGTTTTTCCTATATGCTTTCCATTAAACCTTTTTAAATATTCTCTAATTAATTCCTGTCTATCATTGTCCATAATTTAACCTCCCTAAAATATCTTCCTTCATTTCTCCGTACCACTTCCAGGCAGTAGGCAAATATTCTTCAAATGCACGCTGTACAGACTGCATATTCCCTTTCAGACCAATATTCATAATCAAGCCATCCAACATCATCTCTTAAGACGTCTATTTCTTTAAATGGCGTTAACTTTCCTCCGGGATAAAAACAGCTTCTCCTTTGGGGATGTTTACCGCTTTCAGTGTTAACTTAAGCTGCTCATTGGGAGTAATTTTTTTGCGGGCAGAAACCTGAGTTTCCAGTGCGAGTGCTGGAATGATAACAACCCAGCGATTAACTTTTTTCTCCAAAGCGATTGCATCCCACACAGACCCTTTCTTGTCGGAAAGATAAACCATTGTCCAATGATTGCGGGACGCTCTTTCTGCCTGAGCAACAGCAATTGTTGCTGCTTCGCCAGCGCTCATTCTTGCTAAAACTTCATCAGCAGTAAGGGGAGTATCGCCCCGCAGCATAGAGCGGATCTGGATATGCGCCAAGAGGTCGCTGTAGCGCCGCAAAGGGCTGGTTACCTGAGTGTAAGTCTCCAGTCCAAGACCAGCATGCTTGCTCGGAGTTATTGAAAGCGACCGGGCGCGCATACAGCGGCGAAGCTGATAAGCGCCTGCCATGCCGGGAAGTATTTCGCCAGGCATTTCCCCTATTTCCTGCCCTATGAACGGGACAGCTAACTTGCGCCGCATTGCCCATAGCCCGGCCCCTTCTGCGGCAAGTAGCATACATTCCCGCACCAGATCTTTGGAACGGTATGGAACAATTTGCTCGATTGTTACCTGTTCCTTGTCCATTCTTATGTAGGCTTCGGGCAAATCAATTGTTATTGCTCCTGCAGCGACACGGCGCTGGAGATTGCGCTCAGCCAGAGTATACAGATTGCGTAACACAGCAGCTTTGCTGTTGTCTGCATCAGGCGCGCTGAATATAAGCCCATCAGCCTCTTCATACGTTAAGCGGGATACTTTTACAACCGAAGGGAAAATTTCTGTTTCCTCGATTTCAGCATTATCATTAAGTGTTATTTTAAATGTCAGCGATGGAGAAGTTTCCGCAAGCCCCAGCGCAAAAACAGGCAGAGCTTCTTTGGCTAGCATACGGAAGCTCCCTTCGGGAATGTAAAGCGTTGCGCCGCGGTCCCGCGCTTCCAACTCTGCCGGGCTGGAAGCAGTAATCGAGCTGGCTGGGTCAGCAACATGGACATAGAGATTCTGTTTGTTGCCGTCGATCTCCAGCGAAAGCGCATCATCCGGGTCATGACTCCAGGGGCTGTCAATTGCAAAAGCAGGCATTTGGGTGAGGTCCCTGCGGTTTTCGGGCTGCGGCGGATCCGGGATATGCTTTGCCTGTTGGAGCGAAATGCCGCAGCGGGCAGGGTGAGGGTTGTTTCTATTTGTCCAGAAGCCACAATCCAAGAGCAAGGCATGAGCATCTTCCGGCGTTTCGCTCATGTTGATTTCCTTCATGGTTTTGCTTTTGGGAGATTTGCCGTAAGCCAAAGCTTCAACATCTTGAATAAACCGGCGGTCATCAGGAAGTTCATCCTGAGCATCAGAATTATTCTGTTCAGTTGGCGAAAGATATGGGCTGCGACTGCGAAGCCTCTGCAAAAATTCTTCCCTCTCTCCGCTTGTTTTCTGTTTTTTTTCGCGCTTTTCCACATCTGCCTCGACCTGGTCTTGCGGCCGCGGGGAGATTGCACTGACAGTTCCGGAAAAATAAAGGCCATCCAAAAGCAGCCGAAAAGCTGCCCATGCAGAAACAGGGCTGTATTCGCCAAATGCAAGCTCTGCAAGCTCTTTGAGAGAAGCAGGTTTTTCTTCCATCAAAAGAAGCTCCCATGCTTCCTTAACAGCATCTGGCTTGGATTCTGCGCCACCATCTTTGAGCCCATCAAAATTTTTCACAGGCCCGGGATGGATCACTTCTATATCTTTTTCCCTGACTTTTATTGAGTCCCCATCAGGCAGAGAAAGGGTTATTTTATCTTGCGACTTTTCCTTTACCAGAGCGGGTTTGTTTTTGTATACAACTAATGCAGCTTTTGTCTCTGCCATTTTTACCTCTTTGTTTTGAAGAAGGAATAATAGTCATTTATATCATACTTTAGGGAGACAAGCTACACTGCATTTTCAGGGGAGATTTTTTCCGTCAGTGGGTTTTATCTCCGAGACCATCAGTGTCTGCTCTTTAAGGCAGAGGTAATTATTTTTTGTTGACTTATAACTTTAATCAAATTAAGATGTTTTCTATACAGGAGAGTCCTTTTGGAACAAGATGACTTACTTGTTTTTGCAGATGAAGATGATGATGTCACTAAGCCAGAGTCAGGTACAGAAGAAGCTGCCGCTACTATAGGTTTCTGGAAGATTTTAATTGTTGATGATGAGCCCTACGTTCACCAAGTTACAGAAATGGTGCTTAGAGATTTTGTTTTTGAAAATAAAGAGCTTAAATTTATCAATGCGTATTCTGCTGCAGAAGCAAAAAAAATTTTGGAAGAAGATAAAGACATACCACTCGCTATTGTAGATGTTGTTATGGAAAATGACAATGCAGGACTCAATCTCGTAAAATATGTGAGGGAAATTCTCAAAGAAAAAAAACTTAGAATAATATTAAGAACAGGCCAGCCAGGAGTCGCGCCCGAACAAGAGGTAATAATAAACTACGATATCAATGACTATAAGGAGAAAGTAGAGCTTTCCTCTCAAAAACTTATTACATCAGTTATTGTTGCTTTGCGAAACTATGGATATATTGCGGAAATTACAGATCTCAATGAAGACCTTGAGCAAAGGGTTGCAGACAGGACAGAAGACCTTAAGCAGGCAAATAAAAAACTTCAAGAGACGCTTGAAGAGCTTCAGGATGACCAGGAAGCAGGCCGCATAATGCAGACCAAGTTATTGCCAAAAGAAAGAGAAGAGATTTTAGGGTACAAGTTTAGCAGCAAATTCTACCCTTCCCTGATGTTAAGCGGAGATTTTCTTGATTATTTTGAAATAAATGAAAGATACGCAGGATTTTATATTGCAGATGTATCAGGGCATGGTGTTTCATCAGCAATTGTTACTGTTCTTCTTAAAAATTTTATAGATAACGCTATTGATAAGTACCGTGTGGAAAATGATAATATGTTGTTGAATCCTGTTGATTTATGCAAAAGATTAAATGCTGAACTTGTTAGAGAAAAACTTGGAAAATACCTGACTATATTTTACGGAATAATTGATACAGTAGAACATAAAATGCAATATGTAAATTGCGGACAATTCCCGTATCCCCTTATCGCAGATTGCAAAGATAAAATAAGCATATCTGCCCTGGAAGGGAAAGGAACTCCTGTGGGGTTGTTTAAAAAACCTGTTTTTCATGTTAAAGAAATCAAGTTTCCGGAATATTTTAAAATGATATTGTTTTCAGATGGAATTCTTGAGATACTTACAGCCGACGCTGTGCAAGATGCCGACAAATATATTAATGAAATATTCAGTAATGAAAATGTAGATATTGATAAAATAAGTCAGCAGCTTAACCTTGAAAACAGGGAATACTTCCCCGATGATCTTACTTTTCTTATAGTAGAAAAAACTTCTTAGGAGAAACAGGAGATAATAATGAGTAATGATGGAAAATATTATTATGTGTTAGATGGAAAAAAAGCATTTTTTAAACTAACAGGAAATCTTAAATATACTTCTGCCAGTAAATTTGATACTTTTCTCGATAAGCTGTTTGATTGCAATCCTGATTTTGAAGAAGTATTAGTTGACCTTTCCGAAACAGCTTTTCTTGATAGCACTAATCTTGGTTTTCTTGCCAGCATTGCGGAATTTATGAGTGAAAAATATGATAAAAAAGTCGCGATTTATTCGCCTAAAGAGGATATAAATAAAATTTTGGAAAGTGTTGGATTTAATGAAGTTTTTGATTTGGTAACAGATATTGATAAGCAGGAATGTGATCTTACAGAAGTATCTTCGGAAGCAGGCGCAGCAAACCGCAGCTGTTCCAAAATGATGCTTGATGCACATAAAGCTTTGATAAATGTTTGCAACAAGAATGCTGATAAATTCTGCAATGTTGTGGACCTGCTTCAGAAATCGGTTGACGAAGAAAAAAGGGGATAGTGATCAGTCCTGTTTTATTGAGCCGCCTTATTATCATCTCCAAAATGGCTTTTTTCCCTTGACAATAAACAATGTTAGGTTACAATTATACTATGGAAATACAAAGCATGATGGCATATGGGGCTCAGACCCATGCCCAGGGAGTCACTCAAGCTGCAGCAGGAGCGCAGGAAATGGCGCTTCAAGGCACAGCACAGGATACTGGCGGAAATTCTGCCCGTATGGATTCTGCGGCGATGCTCACTGATCCCAATATGGGAAACATCGTTGATGTAAGGGTGTAGTTATCACTGTGGTATTGACATTCCTTGCTGGAGGGCAAGGGTACAGCAGGAATATGTATGGTCTACTATGCATATTCCTGTTTTTTTTTGGAAATTGCTTTTGCTGCCCGGCGCAACTACTTTTAGTTGGATAGTAATACTAACCAACTGACTGCCTTCATTTTTCAATTTGTTTTTAACTCATTCTCATAGACGTTATTATTTACAAGTTATTGTTCAAGAAATATTTCTGGTAAGGATTTTTCAGAGACCGGAATTGACGAGTAAAATAATTCCGTGAGAATTTCAGAAGTGAAATGATATTTTTTCAGGTATTAGTCCACAAGACAGGTACTGGATAAAAAAAATAATACTTAGTAATATACGGATGACTAGTAATCAAAAAATTTTCTTGCGTCAATTGATATTATTGGTATAGCGAGCTACTTTATAGAGTCGAAGAGCGATGATGCTGATAGCAAATAGAGGGAGGTACGCTGTCATGACCAGCGAAGCCAAAATCGAAAAGTGCTTTATTGATATTCTAACACAAAGAGAAAACCAGTGGACTTATCGGGGTGATATAAAAACCGAGGCTTCGCTTTGGGACAATGTGCGGGAACATATTAATCGAATCAATATAGCGCAGTTAGATGGCAATCTGCTTACCAATGCCGAATTCGATCAAGTGAAAAATGAGTTTAGGCGTTTAACGTCAACGTCTTTTTTTGCTTCACAGTGGCTGCGAGGTGAAAATGGTATAGCCAAAATTTCCATTGAGCGTGAAGATGTATCAAAAGGGAATATATCCCTTATCCTTTTTAGCAACAAAGACATTGCCGGGGGCATTTCCAGTTATGAAGTTGTTAATCAAATCATTCCAGAAGCAGGCAATGTATCTGCGCATCGAGGCGATGTTACTTTGCTTATAAACGGCTTGCCGGTAATACATATCGAGCTAAAAAGTGAGTATGCCAAAGACGGTTATCGCCAAGCTTTTGACCAGATAGAAAGATATGCTCAGGGCGGCTTTTTTGATGGCATCTTTGCTACAGTGCAAATTTTTGTAATTAGCAATAAAGTTTCTACAAAATATTTTGCCCGCCCAAGCTCAAATGCAGGCTTTTCAGCAGCTAAAAAATTCCTGTTCAATTGGCGCGAACCTGACAATGCCACTGTAGAAGATTTGTATGACTTTACCAGAAAAGTTCTGAGGATCCCAATGGCGCATGAACTTGTAAGTCGCTTTACCATTTTGGTAGATGACAAGAAAAGTCAGAAATTTATGATGGTCTTGCGTCCATATCAAATACACGCCATAAAGAAAATAATGGAGCAAGCCTATAAACACGAAGGTGGCTTTATTTGGCATGCAACAGGAAGTGGCAAAACCATAACCAGCTTTGTTGCTACAAAACTATTGGCACAAACAGCGGGTGGCGTTGTCCGCACAATCATGATAGTAGACCGCAAAGATCTTGATAGTCAAACAAAAAACGAGTTTAGCAAGTTTGCATCAGAATACAATACCGGACTTTCAACAGGTGATGCCGCTGATAACACTTTAATCGTTGGCATTAGCAATCGGCGTGAACTTGTGAAAAACATTCTCAGTAAAAAAAATAACAACACAATAATTGTTACCACAATTCAAAAACTAAGTCTTGCAATAAAGGAAGCCATGGATTCCGAAGAAAATAAATTTGAAAAATTAAAAGGCGAACATATTGTATTTATCGTAGATGAGTGCCACAGGGCAGTATCTGACAAGGAAATGAAGGGGATAAAAAAGTTTTTTCCGAAATCCACATGGATTGGTCTTACAGGAACACCGATTTTTGAAGAAAATCAAAAAGCTGAAATGGGCGCGTATGCCAGAACTACTTTCGACCAATACGGAAACCTCCTCCACGCGTATACAACAAAAAACGCTATGGATGATAAATCCGTGCTGGATTTTCAAGTGGAATACCATTCGCTTATGAACGAGGAGGAAGAAGAGCGGCTATTCTTGACAAAGACAAACTATGACGAATACGAACGCATGACCCCTTTGCAAAGAGAAGCTCTATTGGTGAACGCTGATTATGAAAATGAAGATTACATCGAAACAATGCTTAAAAAGATTTTTAGGCATCAGTCTGTATTGGAAAAATTCAAAGTTGTAAACGGTATACCGACCATGAGCGGTATTTTGACAACCCACTCCATTGCCCAAGCCAAACGCATTTACTATAAACTGATGGGGCTAAAAAAAGCGGGCGAGCTTGTTACAGGCAAACCTTTGGATGAACGCAGGCGATTAAACGACCCCGACTTTCCACGGATAGCCATAACCTATTCATTAAACGAGAACCAAGACGAAATGAATGCCGCCCAAGAAGAAATCGCTGAAATTATGAAAGAATATAGCGATATGTACGGCTTGGCGTATGAGGATGTAGACCTATACAACCAAAATATTAATAACCGACTTGCTCGCAAAGGAGCGCAGTACCAAAAAGACGGGCAATGGTTGGATTTTGTAATCGTTGTTGACCGCTTATTGACAGGATTTGATGCGCCTACAATCCAATCTCTTTATATTGATAAGGAGCTTAGGTGGCATGGGCTTTTACAAGCGTTCTCTCGTACAAACAGAGTTATGACAGGTAAAAATATCGGCATGATAGTAACATTCCGCAAGCCTTATACAATGGCAAAAAATGTGGAAGATGCAATCCGTTTATTCTCTAACGAGGCACGAGGTTGGAAAAACCTAATCCCTAAAAAGTACGAAAAGGTGCGCAAAGATTTAGATACTGCGTATAAGGCATACAGCAAAGCGAAAACCGAGCTTGAAAAAGACCCGACCGACATCAAGAAGAAAATCGAAGCCATTAAAACTTTTCAAGCGGTAAAACGCCTTGCGGAAGCTATTGAAAGCTACGAGGAGTTTGAAAACGACTTTGAGGATTTGAAATCCGCAATCGAGGTTGTTGCTGACGACTTTGGGTATATTGAAAATATCAAAGCCGAAGTACGAGAAGAACTAAAGCCCGAAGATATAGAAGATTACCCTGATATTTTTGAAGTGGAATTTTCTGCCGACCAACGAGCTACACTTGAAGAAACGATTGATAGCTATTATATCAGTCAGTTGCTGAGAGACATCAGGAACGAAAAAAGTAAGCATAAATTCGATGAAATAATAAAGAACAAGCCGGAAATTGTTAGAACAGCTTATGATGAAGCATTGGGTGTTCTTGCTGCTCACGAACCTGAAATTATTTACAACGTAGATCAATATTTCAGGCGCAAGATTGATGGTATAATCGCGGAAGCCGCTGCTGTTTTGGGAGCAGCGAAAGAAGATTTGCATACGAGCTTCAACGAGTACAGTAAAGACAAAGGCGAAATACCGTACATCAATGAAATTAAAGATAAATCCACTTTGAGCAAAGATGATTTTGAGAGTACATTTAATAAAAAATACAGAGAGCGCCTCCCTGTTATTGAGGAATACTGGAAAAAAGTTATAGAGGAAAGACTCTTGCCATTAAGAGAAGAGCTTTCGGTATATGGGAAAAGCGATAGCTATTGAGCAAATTGTTCATGCTTGAAAATCTTTTTGCCCCGCTATCCGCCACTTTTTTAAAAAAATATATCTTTTTTTGATTTTCAACTTACGCTTATCTAAAGCGTAAGTTGGCAGTAGTCGAGAATAGAGATATCTATGGGCGAATTAAACAACCAATTATGGGCAAGTGCAGATATTTTGAGAGGAAAAATGGATGCATCCGAGTACAAGAACTATCTACTCGGTCTTGTTTTCTATAAATATCTGTCTGATCAGCAATTACGAGCTGTATACGAAGAAGAACACGGCAAGGTTTCAGAGTATCCAAGTCGAAGCGAGCAATTTGCCGGTCTTTTGGATTGGTACAACGATGACTCGGCTGGTATAAAAAAAATAATATCCAAAAAACTGGGTTACTTTATTGAGCCAGATTATCTCTTTTACAATCTAAGAAAAAAAGCAACTGAATACGAATTGCAAATATCTGATTTACAGAACGCTTTTATAGATCTTGGACGACAGGGAACGCATTTTACAGGACTATTTGATGATGTTGACCTTACATCAAACAAGCTTGGTGCAAATGCCCAGCAGCGTAACGTGACTATAACAGAAGTTATTAAAGCGCTTGACGAAATAGACTTGTTTGGACATGACGGCGATGTAATTGGCGATGCTTATGAATACCTAATTGGTCAGTTTGCCGCAGGGGCCGGCAAAAAAGCAGGTGAGTTTTATACGCCCCAAGCTGTGAGTAAAATCATCTCCGAAATCGTTTCCATCGGTCAGGAGAATGCAGCGCCTTTTCACGTTTATGATCCGGCAATGGGCTCAGGATCGTTGATGCTTAACATCCGGCGGTTTGTAACAAATCCGCTAAAAGTTCACTATCACGGCCAAGAGCTTAACACAACAACATTCAATCTGGCCAAGATGAATTTGATTTTACACAACGTAGAACAACGTCAAATGCGCCTTAGAAACGGTGATACTCTTGATGAGGACTGGCCAACGGACGAGCCGTATCTATTTAATGCTGTTGTTATGAATCCGCCGTACTCTGCCAACTGGAGTGCTGACGACAAATTTTTAAGCGACTCTCGTTTTGAACGTTTTGGCAAACTTGCGCCAAAATCTAAAGCGGATTTTGCGTTTTTACTCCACGGTTTTTACCACCTGAACAACAAAGGTACAATGGGAATTGTTTTGCCTCATGGCGTGTTGTTTAGAGGTGCTTCGGAAGGCATAATAAGGAAAACGTTACTAGAAATGGGGGCGATAGATGCAGTTATTGGACTGCCGCCCAATATTTTTTACGGGACGAGCATCCCTACTGTTGTATTAATTTTGAAAAAGAACCGCACTAAGCGAAATGTTCTTTTTATTGATGCTTCTAATGATTTTGAAAAACAAAAAAATCAAAATAACTTGCGAAGTGAAGATATAAGAAAAATTGTAGCTGCCTACAAAAAGCGTAAAAGTATACCTAAATATGCTCATTTAGCTGATTATGAAGAAATTGTCCACAATGACTATAACCTCAACATTCCGCGCTATGTAGATACATTCGAGGAAGAAGAACAAATCGATATAGTGGCACTAAGCAAAGAAATGACCGACCTAAACAGTAAAATTAAGGAAAACGAAACTGAATTTTTGAGTTTGCTTGACCAGCTTGCTGTGACAAATGAAACTAAAGAGTTGATTAAGGCTACTAAGCTGATTTTCAAGTAAGGCGGTGTGCATAATGAGTGATGATAAAAGTAAGCTTGTGCCAAAAATTCGCTTTAAGGGTTTTACTGACGCTTGGAAGCAGTGTAGGCTTGGTGAATATGGAAATTTCTATTATGGAAAGAGCGCGCCGAAGTGGTCTGTGTCGGAAGATGCTCCTACTCCCTGCGTAAGATATGGTGAGCTATATACCAAATTTGATGAGAAGATTGATAAAATATACTCACACACAAATATACTGCCAGACCAATTAAAGTTCAGCACAGGTCGTGAAGTCTTAGTACCTCGTGTTGGCGAAGAACCTCTTGATTTTGCCAGTTGTAGTTGGCTTTCGCTTCCCGATGTTGCAATAGGTGAAATGATTTCTGTTTACAACACAGAACAAAACCCACTATTCGTTGCTTTTTACTTTAATGCCATGCTGAAACATGAATTTGCTGAAAAAGTTGAAGGTGGTAATGTTTCAAATTTATATTATGACAGATTGATTGACATTCCCGTTAAATTTCCAAGCACAAAAGAGCAAAAATTAGTAGCGTGGTTCTTTGATACGCTTAATAATACTATTACCTTCCATAAGCGTAAGCT
>Ga0136643_10017544_pt1 | contig 10776 bp, 6 predicted proteins | sample TergutLab28metaG_FD_96883 | JGI IMG/M metagenome (GOLD analysis project Ga0136643, IMG submission 96883) | Labiotermes labralis P1 segment gut microbial communities from Petit-Saut dam, French Guiana - Lab288 P1 (version 3) (version 3) | ecosystem: Host-associated > Arthropoda: Insects >... | reverse complement strand
TAGTAGTAGCAACAAGAGCAGTGGTAGCAGCAGTAGTGGTGGTGATGGTGTGGTGGTGGTGGTGATGGTGTGGTGGTGGTGGTGGTGGTGGTGGTAGTAGTAGTAGTAGTAGTAGTAGCAACAAGAGCAGTGGTAGCAACAGTAGTGGTGGTGGTTGTGGTGGTGATGGTGTGGTGGTGGTGGTGGTGGTAGTAGTAGTAGTAGTAGTAGTAATCTCTGGTATTAACAAGTCGGTTACCAGAACGCCGTTACGAGAACAGAATGACTGTACCGCTCGTGACCTGTGTTAATGCACGAAAATGTTTATGTTCCGTTGCTCAGACACAGAAATAAACAACATTTAAAAAAAATTCCTATTTGTTGTTTATACATTGTCTACATAAGGCTAATCCGAATGTGTGGATTGTAAGTTTGAGCTGAAGTGGGATACTGAGTAATACCACGAAAGATCTAGTTTGTTTTTAGGCCTGTATGTTGGTGCAGAAGGTTCTTGATTTGACTGTACAACGTGCCAGGTTTATGAAGGTTGTAATTATTGTTGGGAGTAACGTACAAGTCCCTTTCAAGATATCGGTTTACCCCACCCTCTCCTCTATGCGCTGCTCGCGGCTGTTGCGAGCTGTGAGCTCCCTCCCTGGATCTGAGAGATTGTATAAAAGTTCACGTCTTTCTTGTTAGGCTTCTGTTCAGCACAGGGGTGCACAGAGAGTGTCGTTCTGCGTTTATATGTCATAGTCCTCCGTCTGCTGTTTTAGACGAACATTTCGTTATCTACTTCTCAGTTATTTAAGAATGCTGTTTCAACTGCAAAACTTACGTAGTGTGGGGATAAATTAGAACAGAAGGCAAGTGGTCGCTGCCCTTTACAAGTCCGTGTATCGGCAGAAGACTGGAAAAACTGAGAGAGGTCTCTAAAACTGTCAGGTTTTGGTTCAGATCTGAATTTACTGCAAGAATATAAGCGTATGTAGTTACTTCAAACCAAGTGCTCTTGTTTCAATTTGTTATTTAATTATCATTTATCAGAAAGTGTTTAAGTACAGTAAAACAAAACATGGATGCAGCAGGTTGTGAGGAATAAATTTGAAAGGAAAATTCATGACCTAGTTTAAGGAAGGAATGAAGAACGGTCACGAAGAGTGTTTGGTTTCAACAGTGTACTTCAGATTTACACTTCGTTAACCTGGTCTGTTTATGTGTCTGAGGATTTAACAGATCAGAAAAACAAAGAAATACTGACTCGTACAGAATTCCCTGTGGTTGAAACTTCCATTTCGTAGAAAGATTCTTGGCGTAGCTAGTTTGATAGGGCCCAATTTTGTGGACGAGAACTAAGAAACAAATTAAAAAGAGAAGCAAAGTTCACCTAGACCAGGCCATAAATGCCCAGAGGGGGGTATTGGTATAGTTATACTCTTTCTTTAAACTCGGCACTAAATGGGGTTGGTGATCAAAGCCACGCTCCGGGTAAACCGCGGGAAATAAACCCGGTAGCCCTTTTACAGGAGGCTGGGTGGGTCCATAGGTCCGGTCTGGACGGGTGAGGAAAACCATGCCTCCACCGGGATTCGATCCACATACCGTCCAGGCCGTAGCAAGTCACTCCACTGACTATGCTATCCCGGCCCCATCTAACAAAATATGAAATTAATTTTACTATTCCATGAACTAGTCACCTTAGATGACTAGAATGAGCTAAGAACAAACTTGATTGTAACAACAGACAGGGCGATTCTCGACTCTTGAATTTTTCCGAGCTATCCTCGGATTATCCTGAATGTGAGTTTCGATCATTCATGCTTCTCGAACCCTGCGAGGCCAATCCCAGCTGTTCCTGAATTTACGCTTCGACCTCCATTGATTGCTAAAATTTCGAACTGATCCCGTGCGATTCCTAAAGGCATGTGTGTAGGGCAAAATACAGTTTCTTTCTTGGTGACGCACGCGTGTATCGCGGCCCAAGAGTGTGGAACTGCAGCTTTTAATTGCGGCATCAAGTTACTTCATTATAATAATACTAATTGTGGTTTGAGGGACCTCATAAACTTGCGTTGCTGCAGGCATTATATGTAACATAATCTGTAGTAACACAACATAGAACCAAATTTGGCGTGAGGTGTGAGTGTACAGCCATACTGCGCAAGTAGTGGAATGTTGATAGTCGAATGTCACAAACTGGGCAGTTTTGTTTGCTGCAGAACATTGGTATTGAAAATTAAAACTGTTTAAGAGAAGGTCACATACTGAGGGTCTTTGACGTAAGTGTGCAGTGGAGACTGTTTTGGACTAAGACACAAGACGAGGGACGAAGCTGCATACAACTGCATATTAATGATGACCGTCATAATTGGGACGCTTCATTAAACGTTAAGGTGGTGCACAAAGGTTTTGTTTCCTTGATAGAATCGGCTGTGCTTTACTGAAGTTTACTTTCGACTCCCAGACATGGCTTCACGTTTCATCTGTCACCCTTATTTTTTTTAAAAAAAACGCCCCTTTTTCTTTGTTCATTAGAATCGAAGTTTTGTGATTGGGAGCATTTAGATGAGTGAGGCATTTTTCATTGTAGCGCGCAGTTCCACGCTGTTTAATGACTTCAAACCATATTATTTGGTGCTAATATTTCTGAATGTGAAAAAAAGCTAATTTTATTCTTTATTGTTTGAATTTTATTTACGTGTTTCAATGTTTACTGCGAGTTCTGTTTTTAATAAACGTCGCTTGCGTTGCTGTATTTGTGTTCAGTTCCATGTTAAACCTCAAAGGAGAATAAATAATGTCTTAAAGAAGGCTTGAGAAGAATATTTTGAAGACAAAATGTGGCCAGTGCAAAAATGGGCTTCTCGCGTTTTTTTCTCTTATGGATGCTGCGTATCTAAGAACAGAACACAATGGAAGAACTGCTATGCCCCCTGATACACCTATGACTTAGAGGGAATCGAAAGACCGCATATCTAACCGATGCTCTTACTTGACTAATGTTCCTGAGAGCACATCAAACAACAGATGCTGAATGTAATAAATAATTCTGCCATCAGTTTTGAGACTGGTGCTTCAAAATGGGGAGTTACTTGTGTATGAGATCTCAGAATCGTAGAACCTTCAGGGCGATACGGGTATAGATTTGAAACAGAGAGAAAAGGATGTAGAAAATAAGGATCGTGATACGTGATATATATCGACTAATTCAGGGAAATCCCTTCTAACAAACCAAGCTAAATTAAATGAATTTGCGTAAGTCTTAAATACGTAGTTATCAAGTCACCTTTCTTGGTTCCAAATTTTCAGGACACACGAATATTGTAGAAAATTAAATACAACTTTTTCACATTGGCGAAAAAGTTCTTCAAATTTCTTTTCCGTGAATGGTGGTACACCCAGCCACTGTTTTACGCCCTAGTTGCATTTTTGAGAAAGCGGCGTAAACAAAAAAGGGTAATTTGAAATTGATACTCCCATCAGAAATAAGGGGTTGCCATAATAGAAAGCAGCCAGCCAAAGGTCGTTAAACCGAAAATTAGAGCGCAAATTCAGAAGTTGTCTAGTTGCCAAGGGGCTTTAAAGAAAACACGAGAAAAACAAAGGGCTTAATGACGTCAGAAATAAGGGGTTAATTAGTATAATAGAAAGCAGCTAAGCCAAAGGCGTTAAACCGAAAATTAGACGCAAATTTAGAAGTTGCTTGACTTGCCAAGGGGCGTTAAAGCAATCAAGAGAAAAACAAACGGGCTTAAAACAAGGTCGGGTGTACCTTCTTGTGCAGTAATGTTCCTGAGCTGGTGAGAACCTTAGGGCTGGAAACTAAGCCTGACGATTGGCTCTTGCATATTGATTCCTCTAAGCTAAGTCTGAACAGCCCTGGGAAAGAAGTTGGATCACTCGGGTGAGAAGAAGGCAGCTAAGAATATGAGTTATGGCACTGTCGTTTTGAGCAGGTTTAACGCTTAGTTCTTATAGTTCTGTTTGTTCTTTCGCCAATTGGTATTCTGGGCGGGTAAGCACTTTGGCATCCCGTCATAGATTGTACCAATTTAAAAATCACAGTCATTATTTGAATTTGCTTTCATTTGGTTAAATAATTTAAAATTTGATATTTGTATTAAATGAATTTGTTTCATTTAAAACATTTATTTTGCCGCCCCGGGCGGTGGCACCACTCGCCGTTTCCTATTCATTCTGCCGTCGCCTACGTGCTGTTCCGTCTAGAGCAGGGTCTGTCAGACTTCTACCGTGCATATCGTGCATGCCGCCAAATGACAGGTAAAAATTTCAATGTAGTTTGCCACCAGTGTGTTTTGTATTTAAACAGCAAACGTTGAAATTGGAGAGACTGGCTGACAGCGAGGATGGGTTACATAATGTTGCCAGCAGTGCTACGTTTTGGTAAATATAAGTACGGTATGTTTTATTTTTCTTCTAGAATTTTTATAATGTTTTATATATCGACCTTTATTGAGGTTGCGTACCAGTACACAATGGTGGGCGTACCACAGTTTGAAAAAAAAAAGATTAGAGCAGGCTTACCAAACTTTTCGCGTCGTGCGGGCAACTGGGGCGAAATCTGGCCTACATGCGGCCAAAACGAAATTCGATATACAGAACGCAGGAAGAATAATTGTACGAATACATAATTATATGAATAAAGTTACGTGTTCATTTTGCTGTACATCACGTGCACTAAAAATACAGGCTACTGATAGTAACCATCAAAAGATTTAAAAAATGCAATTAATTACATATGCTACGATGTCGCTATATTTAACACATTTGTACAGAACGAATTAGCAAGGTAATATTTTAATTTAATTTTTAAAAACTGCTTGGGCGTTGCATCTCGGCTGTGCCAGGGGAAGGATTAGAAGACCCTTTCTAGTTTTATATGTCCGCGCGAGCAACGTAACACTGTGACGCGGACAGTATGTTGACCGCGAGTTTGGTCTAGAGAATGTTATTCTATACGTAGCCTTTTCTTATATTGGGTTGTATCAGAATCGTGAGTTCTGATGTGAGGTTTTATGGTTGGCTGAGTTTACTACATTGTCTCTGCTGACGATGTCTGGATGTGATCTCATTTATACCGTCTTTTTAACTAATGTATTAGGTTCACGGACCCGATGTTTTTGATGGTACAGTAGAACTCCACTTATTCGGATTAATTGGGACGGCGAGCCATCCGGATATGCAGAAAATCCGGATAATTGGATTTTCTTTGAAAGTACGCTACATAGGCAGCTTGACGGGGGAAAAATTTCTACAAATAGCGGTTGTGGACTACATATTCATTTACGTACAAATAACACATTAAGACAATTCATTATATGTGTATGACAGATGGAGGAATAATTTAAACCACAAAAAGATGTAGCACAATTACAGTAAGAAAATGTTTACCCCAAGGGCTAAGCCGATCCTGATAATTGGCGATCCAGATAACTAGCTTCCGCATAAATGTAGTTCTACTGTATCTTGATATCTTGGTACTTAAATCAATGGTCTGATTCGATGCTGGTTTTCAGTTACTGTCTATTCAAATTGATATAAACGTAAATGCTGGCAAATGTCTGTGTATCTTGGCTCTGTGGCTCGACTGTTCTCTACTCTCTTAACTTATTTCATGGTATGCTGTAGACATTTGACACATTTCGTCCTAAGTTATCCGTCGTAAAATGTGTGAATTCTTCTTTCTTGAAATGCGGACTCACTGTTTATCAAATTGTGCTATCATGAATGATTTCATGTGTTAGACCGGCACTATGACCACCACACACCCCCACTGCTCCGTCATCATGCAAACATTCGCGCATACAATATATTTGCCAACAAGTGCACTTCGCGATACAATCTACATAACAAATATAAAAACTGCTACATGTTTCGGTACCAAAGTGCCATCTTAATGGAGTTACTATAACAAAGGTGTAAGAGCCCCCTGCTGATTTCTTTTTGTTCCTAGTTATAAGCTTAATTAAAACGTTAGTTGTTAAAATACATAAACTGTAGAATATATACAAAATTGATGTAGTTAATAATTTACAGTATTTTAATAATACATTAGTTAAAAGTCGCCTTGGTAGTTGTCAACTCTGAAACAGCAAAAGAAGCGGCTATTCATTAATGTTTAACGTCAAAATACTGACACCAGGAGTTGACAAGCTACCAGGCGACTTATAAATAATGTAGTAACAAAACACTGTAAATTGTTAATAATATCAATTTTGTGTTTTAAACATTATATGTATTTTAACAACTAATGTTTTAATGAAGCTTGCAGCTATGAACACAACATAAATTAGTGGCTGGGCTCCTACACCTTTGTAACACCCTGAAGATGGCACTTGGGTGTCGAAACATGTAGGAGCTTTTATGTGTGTTGTGTACTTTGCATCGCGAAGTGCATTTGTTCGAAAATGTATTGATTGTAAGAATATAAACGGTAGGAGTCACATACAAATTTGAGTAGACGAGCGTCTGTCCTATGCTACATACACTGGTCCTTCTGACATGAGCAAGGAACTGTACCTTGCTGTGTGCTAGGCCCTGCATGGCGTTTCGCTGCTGTCTAACTAATTTACTAGAACATACGAACGGATGGGATTTACGTGTACAGGCGAACGTGTAACAACCATTCCGTTGTTGTGGTCAGACGCTTACCCCCATTTCGGTGCAAAACAATTTGTATGTTTTCTGATAATACAGACGACGTATGTGTACTTCTGACCGCATATAAAGCCGCATTCTGTTAGAACTTTAACGTGGGTTCTCTTCGCAGAAATGCGGGAGGCGCAGTGAACAGCAGACAAATGTTATGTTAATGATCGCCCTTTGTCTGAGGTGTATTTACCTTTCGGAGCTGGCTGTACTAATATGCTCATAGTGCTAATTAAACGCATTTTATTTAAAAATGAGTGGCGAACATTAGGACCTTTCGATGTGTTACCTGCTTTTATCGATCTTGGACTTCTTAACTTCTTATGGCAGAGTTCTTATATGTAGGGATCCAGACCGTCACTCACAACCATGTTTTAATGAATAATGTCGTATAGCTTCACTGCAACATATTTAGTCTTACATGAAAAAAAAATCATGCGAATTAAACCCCCCCCCCAAAAAAAAAATTATCATGTATTCCACATTAAAGCATTCGCATTATAATCGAGATTTCTGCTTTATACGTTTATGAATATTGACTAAGCCAAAATCACCGAACCGTCAGAAAGTTATTTTATGTTTCATTATCATTCAATTAAAAATTATATCATTAAAAGTTAGAGGATTAAAAAGTATAACTTTTAAAAAGTCAATGGAGTTAAATCCAGACGAAAAGGGACAGGCTCCAGTATATCATTTGACCTTGAGAGTCTCTGTCTTTAAATGCAAAGGGTGTTTGCATTCAGTGTCGATGCTATATACGTGTATTTACCAAATATAAAGCGATTCTAAGCAAGGTGGTACAGTACAAAGCTTGTGTTTGAATATTTTTGGCCTGCATTCTCGATTAGGGATGCGTTGCTTAGGTATTAAATCGTCTATCTCGCTTCACCTTATTATGTTGTTGTCATCGAAATGATGTGCAAGCTGCTAATGAAATTAAATCGTGCGTATTGCAATATATTATTGAAGCAAAAGGTTTTTACCTTCTTTTTTTTACAATATCATTAAAATTGAATGCAAAAATCCTTCAGAATTACGCATCGATTTCGACAAGGCCAAATGATGCATTGCAGAATCTCCCCTTTCGCTTGAAAATACTGGACACCGACTTGTTAAAACTTATTAAACTGTTGAATTGTCTAATTTGTAAACGTATATATATATATATATATATATATATATATATTTTTTAAATTAATAGCTGTGAAACCTATAACAATTTTTTTTTTGTTTCAATGATTTCAGCTTATCTAATATTTATAAAACTCTGAAGTCGAAATCGCGAATAGAATGACAATTCTTTAACGTGGATTGCATGATACATTTTTTGTTGTTGTTTTCAATTTGCCTGATGATGGCTTGTTTAATGTAAGCCGAAACATGTGGCAGTAAAGCTATATGATAATATATCTTAAAATACAATTGTGACTGACGTCTCGATTCCTATTCGTAGCGTATCTACGTCACAACTGGATGTCCCACTCCAACACAGTTCTAGCTCAGCAGTTGTCACCCAGCCAGTCAATACATTTTTGCTGTTATTAATGCAATCCAGCGATTCATGATCATTTTCACAATAACCCGCCACAGGACTTTTTCAGAAGTAGGTTGAATGTATTTCTCATCCTCCATTGTAAGATCCATTTCAATGTTATCAGCCCCCCTAGACCTAAGTCTCCGAAGTTATTTGTTTCAGTTAAAAGTGTCTGCTCATCAACTGTATGCCCTATGCCTGCTACACGTCTTGTCCATACTGTACCGTCATCATTGACTGATCACACTAACAGTGATTTGATAACCGCCGACCCAGTCCTGAGCTCATAGGAACATTTCCTTTACTTGTATTTTCTTGCCGTGAACTGCAGGCACATATTTTGCTTTGCGTCTCATGAATTATACACGTCATAGAAACGAATAGTGATTTCGCGTTAATTTTGACCTTACTGCCACTTACTTCACTACCACTGGAAAGCCACTTCGTGCTTTTATAAATAAATGGGGCTGTAAAGTGTCAAATGGCAATGATCATCAAGTGTAATTGAGGGTCTATTGATTTATACTCCATTGTTATACACGTGCTGGTAGTTTAACTTGCGACCTGTCACCGTTCTGTGAACTGCAGACGTGACAGTTTCACACGAAGTTTCATTAGTATCGAGCGAAGAGAGAGGATACGAGATTCTGAATTGATGCGTTTTGTATCTTCCTCCGTTAGTCTGGTATATTGTAGTTAATATGGCTAATTATGCTCGATATGACGTAATCTCCACTTTACTTTGACGGTAAGCAGGTGCAGAAACGCTAATGCTGGTCGCAGTTTTAGCTCATTGCTAGGCAACGGAGTAGCTACTTCTTCGCTCACTGTCTTAGCAGCAACGAAAGCAATGTGATTGTAGTTCATTAGTCTCAACGGTTACTAACTTTAAAGTGAATTTATTGTCTTTTAGTTTGCTTAATGACGCTGTTCGGCTGAAGATGTTACACCTTGTCATGGGATGAGTTGCCTGGATCGTATTAGCTGTATATGAAGATTTCGCTGGGGATAATCGCGATGAATTACAGTACTTAGGATTCCGGGATTCGATTGCAGACAGTTATAAAAATATCTACAATTGGAAAAATAGCTGAATCTCCAGTGTAAATTCGAAGAAGGGACGTTCGGTATCCTAGCTGTAGGGCTGTGCCACACACTGTTCTGATGCAAGTAATGGAGTGGAGCCTACAGTACAGAAAGAGTTGATCACATGTGGTGGAAGTGAATGGCGAGACGAATAGAAAAGGGCACACCTAATGGCGAGACGAATAGAAAAGGGCACACCGAATCCTATGTCGTAGGACTTGAAAGTAGCCATACGCAAGAAGAACCAACAAAAGGCACACCTTTTTTCATCAGTGATTTAATTCAATTATATTGTCTGCAACGTGTTTCGAACAACTGTGTGCTCATCATCAGGAAGGCTGTACAAGCAGCTTTACGGTATTTTATCAAGCATCTGTACCGGGGTGCTGATAAGTCCTTAGCCCGACCAGGAAGGAAACAAGCTCGGAAGCACGTCAGGGACGCGCGCGATTTCAACAAAATCGAGACGCGAGCTGTCATCAAGTTTTTTTTTTCTGTAAGGCAAGGCGCCGAAGGAAATTCACGACATTCTGACAGAAACTTTAGCTTGTTTCCTTCCTAGTCGGGTTAAGGACTTATCAGCCCTCCTGTACAAGCAGTCTAGGTACTGTCAGGATGTGACTAGACTGCTAATATAGATGCATGATAAAATACCGTAAAGCAGCTTTACATTCTTCCTGATGATGAACACATAGTTGTTTGAAACATGTCGAAGACAATATAATTAAATTAAATCTTCTGAACAAACTCAATGTCCCAGAATTGTATAAACAAAGAGAAGCTTAGTGGTGAAGGCAAGAAAAATGTTTATTTTCCTGTTGTGTGCAGGAAATATTTATTAGTTAATATATTCATAGAATATATGTAATCTGTTTCCATTGTGCGTATTTTTCATTTTAGGCAGTAAAAATTGTTGCGTTCTAAAAAAATAGTTAATGAAAAATTGTGCATTTTGTTGGTTCTTCTTACACATGTACATCACGATGCACAGTTCAGAAAAATTAAAGTTTGGAAGTAGCCCTTGCTGTCACGCCGTATTTATTACAACCAACCGTAATACTGCTTTACCACGTGGCTATGGATCTCCTTTCAAGTTTTCGGTCCAAAGTTAGCTATCCATTTCTCATCGCAACTTGCCCCCAGCTTTCTTGCCATTTACAACGTTATATTTTTAGGCGCGTTCGCGTAAATAGCTAAAAACTTTTGTCACTTTCGTTTTTCTGCCTTCTGCCTGTTTGTCCGCATGTATCGGCGAGGTGCCAAATGAAGGATTTTTGCGCAATTTGCGACTGGGGAATTTTAATAAAGCCTCTTGAGAAAACCAAAATGTTGTTAAAATCTGAGGAAAGTACCTAGCACTTTACATTAAAATCTAAGTATGTTTGTTGAAGAATAAAAGACCAACTTGATGTCACTTGCTATTTTATTTCACTTCTTATGTGCTCAACATGTTTCGGACATTAATATATCCATCATCAGGAGCTTGCGACTGTGCTGTTGAATTA
>Ga0136643_10017541_pt1 | contig 10776 bp, 4 predicted proteins | sample TergutLab28metaG_FD_96883 | JGI IMG/M metagenome (GOLD analysis project Ga0136643, IMG submission 96883) | Labiotermes labralis P1 segment gut microbial communities from Petit-Saut dam, French Guiana - Lab288 P1 (version 3) (version 3) | ecosystem: Host-associated > Arthropoda: Insects >... | reverse complement strand
TTATTTCATGTCTCTACATGTTTCGAGCACATGTGCTCATCATCAGGTCAACATTGCATTACACAGCCTCTGGTATCATGTGTAATGCAATGCAATGTAATGCAATTTGGACCTCCTGATGATGAGCACATGTGCTCGAAACATGTAGAGGCATGAAATAAAACTTATTGTGAAACAAATTTTGTGCATCAAGTTGGTTAATTACTGATTAGATAAAGTGTTTGTGTGGATGGGAAATGGAAGAAACGGCGCTTGAATATTTAACGTTAGTCATTTTGAAACTTCAATTTGCACTGCAGTCCTAAACACAAAATCCACCCCCCCCTCCCAACCGTATTTTTGTATGCGTGGAGCAGTAAGTGTTCGCATGCAAAAATATATATATCTTGTCGGCTACCAAAATATTTGGAAGGGTAAAGACAGCATGAAAATCACGTGACTTAAGGCTTCTGCCACGGAGTAAACGAGATATGAGTTCTTCTGGGATTTTACGAAGCGTAGATTAGTAGTTTGTTACCGACATTTCGGGGCAACCTTTCGGCTCCATCTTCAAGAGTCAAGCAGACCACGAAAACTTGTACTGCTCTACTGCAGCTCTCAGCAGAAAAGTGATACTTGAATTCGGAGCAAACAATCGAGGAACAAACCGCAAGATAGTTGAAAGCATGGAGAAAGTTGAGCGGATCGTCTACAGCTTCTTACGTTAGGCCATCCGAGACTCATTTCTATTCCAGCTGCAAGGGTCAGGCTATGTCTCTGTGATGTTCAGCCTCCAGACAATAGACGACTGAATACATTGCACTTACAAAATGAACACTTGCAGAGAGCAACCGAAGTACTCGAAGAAAAAACCTGTCTAGCACCATTTTGCCCCTCACCAACACACACACACGGACTGCCTTGAGAATGAACCCGGATCTCTGCGGTACGAAGCCGGCGAATAACCGTCACAGATCTAGCACGGTTATGCGAGGCTACACCATGTCGAGATGATTGCCTTAACTGGAAACAGGTTTAGAATCAAGAGGAACGTCCGTCTGTTGCTGTCGGGAACTTCATTACGGCCATTAAAATTGGATATTCAGTGAGGTAATCCTTTTACATTAATGCAAGCTGCAAAACTGTGGTACATTTGTTCTGCCTTAACGGACCTGCCTATCGATAACAGAGACCAGCTTTGCACAGTGTTCTGTATTTGTATACCTGCCAACTGATCAGTCAGTGGCCATTTCAATACGGTTAAGGAAATCACGTAAAAACAAATGTGTTATGTTGCCATTAATAACAATCTATTTCATACGTCACAACACACCGAAAACCGAAATGAAATGAAACACCAGATAATGAAATGCAGTCAGGACATACGACTGACAGCAGAGTCACATTCACGCACGAATATAGCGCACCTTTTACAAGAAGTGACAGTACTTGTGTGCACAATGCTCTGCGAATTCCGACAGAATGTTCTCGTGCTTCGACCCTTCGTCCTTCTGGTAAGGGCAATATGGGATTGAAAACAAGTATGGGGCATTAGTCTGATGGCACTGACAGGGGAAATCGGAAATTATCGGAGAAAAAATTGGCCCGGTGCCACTTTGGGCACCATAAACTTTGTGTCAAAGAGAACATATAAAGAATGAAGGGGGTTAAAAGTTCAGTATGTACCGCGCAGTAAACACACTCCGTCTAGTTCATAATAGCCAGTCAGTTAATGCTGTGCAGGGAAATAATCGCTGTTTGTTCTCAGATCCACATAAAACACATAAATAAACTGTGTGGGCAGAACGTAGAGTTTTTGAATGGCAAACCTGGTGGTACATATAATAACCACTGGGCTTTGGATGGCTAAACCTAATAAAAAAGACACTTTTGCTGAAGCTCAAAATCCCGCAGTTCCTGGCGGCCATTGTTTTGCTCCTTGCGACCTAATCTATTCAGCATAAAACTCGTCGTTCTAAAGTCACCAAATCGTCAGGGTTCGATGCACTGTATTCTGAACAAGAGCTTATTTATCTACCGCCGTACAGTGGGGAGGGGCAAGTGTACACCAATTAACAGCCATTCATTCTTTTGTTAATTCATTACATTTTGCATTTGCACACTGACGTTAATACCTTAAAGGAACAAAACCTTGTTCAAACGAAACCATACTTTAGACGAAATATCGTTAAGCAAGCATTACAGGTAAATTAATCTTAATTTATAGCTAAACGTGAAAGCTTGAAGGAAAACGCAACCACGAGAAAATAAACTACATGGATGTGTGTACATCTGTTAATTAACTGTGGTGTAATTACAAGGCTATTTATCACCCAGGTCTCTCGACCTGCTGTAGCAGGAAGCTGTCCATCTCCTATCTGTTTACACAGTCTGTCAATGGCCCGTGACCCATAGCGGGCAAACGGAATTGAACACTTCTGTTTGAATTTAATTATCCATAATTTTTGTACTTGCTTCATCGGACACAGGAACTAACTCCGCGGTTTAACTCTGCCCTTGAGCAGCTAACAGTCAGTCAAAAAAGTTACTTTTTAACGGTCCGAAAGTTCGGCCTGTTCAGTTCAGTAGACACCCTCATACTACTGCACGCATGATACATTTTAATACCAATCCCCCTCCCATTTTATCAACAAGGAAAGACGTTCTAATTTAATTAAAACATTACAGTAATCCGTCGGTTACGACTTTGTTTGATCCTCAGAGTGTACTCGTAAGCCGAAAACTCGTAAAACGAAAATTAATTTCGCGTGTCTTCCAACGTTTAGAATTTTAATTGGTTACATATGCCGAAAAGTCTCCTAAAACGAACACATTTCACCACAGCACAACAGATAACGATATATAACAACGCTATATTTAAATAACATTCTCAGCCATGAACGTTTGCGTAAACAACATTTACAAGATTAAAGTTTTATGGAGAAGGCATAAGAATAAAGAATCACGCTTAGTACGAAAATTATACGTAAAATTTCAGATTCAATCCCTTTAAGAGACTTAACACCGCGAACAGCGTACTTTACCATAAAGCTACGTGACAGAAAACGCGATGCTGCTGCTGCTTCTGCGCAGAGAGCTCAGTAAATCAGCGACGTTCTGCGCATTCGAGTAGATTTGGACGACAGCCGAGAAGAGGCGTCAGGAACAATGATCATTTTAGCAGGGGAAAGAATTAGTATCAGCGGCAGCTAGCTCGCATCATTTTGGCGGGGGACAGAATTGGTATAAGCGGCAAATTTCTCGCATCACTTTGGCTAGGGAAAGAATTGGTATCAGCGGCAGCTAGCTCGCATCACTTTGGCTGGGGAAAGAATTGGTATCAGCGGCAGCTAGCTCGCATCAGTTTGGCTGGGGAAAGAATTGGCATCAGCGGCAGCTAGCTCGCATCACATTGACAGGGGAGAGAATTGGTATCAGTGGCAGCTAGCTCGCATCATTTGGCAGGGGATAGAATTGGTATTAGCGGCAGCTAGCTCGCATCACTTTGGCAGGGGATAGAATTGGTATCAGCGGCAGCTAGCTCGCATCACTTTGGCTGGGGAAAGAATTGGTATCAGCGGCAGCCAGCTCGCATCACTTTGGCAGGGGATAGAATTGGTATCAGCGGCAACTTTCTCGCATCACTTTGGCAGGGGATAGAATTAGTATCAGCGGCAGCTAGCTCGCATCACTTTGGCAGGGGAAAGAATTGGTATCAGCGGCAGCTAGCTCGCATCACTTTGGCATGGGATAGAATTAGAATCAGCGGCAGCTAGCTCGCATCACTTTGGCAGGGGAAAAATTGATATCAGCGGCAGCTAGCTCGCATCACTTTGGCAGGGGATAGAATTGGTATCAGCGGCAGCTAGCTCGCATCATTTTGGCAGGGGAAAGAATTAATATCAGCGGCAACATTCTCGCATCAACTTGGGCTGGGGATAGAATTGGTAACAGCGGCAGCAAGCTCGCATCACTTTGGCAGGGGATAGAATTAGTATCAGCGGCAACTTTCTCGCATCACTTTGGCAGGGGAAAGAATTGGTATCAGCGGCAGCTAGCTCGCATCACTTTGGCATGGGATAGAATTAGTATCAGCAGCAACTTCCTCGGATCACTTTGGCAGGGGATATAATTGGTATCAGCGGCAGCTAGGTCGCATTACTTTGGCAAGGGATAGAATTGGTATCAGAGGCAGCTAACTCGCATCATTTTAGTATGGGATAGAATTGGTGTTAGCGGCAGCTAGCTCGCATATTGGAAAACAGTCACCAATTTAGTTGTCTCGTACAAGTAAAAGCTCACAAATTGATCGTTCGTATACCGAGGGACTTCTGTACAGGGTTTAAAGTGTTCTTTTTGTGTCATTAAAATAACAGACATGGCAGCGTATTGGTCTCGTCTTACTATAATTAAGTACAAATCCACATAACAGCTTCCTTTCATGTAAATTCCTTTTTGGCGTCGTTTTCATTGCCAGGCGACCAACTGTACCACAATGTACGGAGGCATAACACTATCATCAACAAAAACATGATAAACGTACAGAATAGAGCAGTGCTGCTCTCATAAATGAGTGCAATTTGACCGCCTGACAGTTGATCAGCTGCCCGGCCAAACGGACCTGGTGCTGATGACCTCATGTTTGCTCTTCTGGCAGAGGCCCGTATGTCAACAGTAAGATGACCTCATGTGCAGTGCCCCTCAGCTTTACTTACCTACGCACTTGTAAACAGACGGAAACTTCATTCTGCTTATGTGTGTCGGGATTAGCATACGGGCTACATGTGAAGGAGGGGGAGGGAATGTAGGGAGAGAGCAAGTGTGCGTCATGGTCGCATTTAAAGTTTTGGCGTGCTGCATGCGCAAGACTGGGATAAACTGGAAGGAAGCGTGCTGCTATGTTGACGATTTCTGTCTAATCATAAATATAGCTAAAATAATAGCTATATAAACTATAAAAAGAGGTTAAACTGGAATGAAGAAAAAGTTGCCTATCTTTTTCCATTATTATATCACTTGGAAGTGGAAGGGGCCAGTACAGCTATCCATGACAATAATATGGGCCAGTTCTGATGGGAAGTCGGTTGTTCTGGAGGCTTCGGGTTTGAATCTCTCCTTAAGACACCGACTAAACGCTTAGAAGTCCTCCGGTCTGTTGTCTCTTCCTGCTGTAGATTAAGAAGTGCCCATGTCTCATCCTGCCAATAGAACCTTCCAATTTAGCATTCTGCTTACTTTCCGAAAACGTAAATTGTCACCTGAAAAAGCGCTATTAAACAAACCAAAAACAATATATATATATATATTTATATATATATATATTCGACAAATGCTGTCAGTTCTTACGTAATATATTTGAAGTTTTGTCCGACAGAGGGGCAGCGGGTTGCAGTTTCAGAAACCAGGCCAGATAAAATGACAGTCAGCTGCCACAGGGACAACAAACACATGAATACAGAGAATTGAACAGGCGCTCGCAGGCGCCCAAAAGTGGTTCTCCGGTAAAAGTCAAAAGGGTCAACGGATTTAGATATAACAATCACAATATTATTTATTTCAGCCTAATCCCACGGTATCGTGCAATAGGCGTCTTGTGTTAGCAGGTGTCTGTCAATTCACTGTCTTTGATTGGAAGCACAAAAAGCCTCAGTTCAACCAAATAACCCCCAAAAAATTCGTTCCACAGGCTCTTTTCGTCATGACATGAGGACAGTCCGGCACTGACATGAGGACAGTCCGGCACTGACATGAGGACAGTCAGGCACTGACATGAGGACATTCGGGCACTGACATGAGGACAGTCCGGCACTGACATGAGGACAGTGCTGCACTGCATTACCGGTACACAATCTCTATGTCGTTATCCTTGCAACAGCGCAACGCAGCACCTCAAAGAGGAGTTAAATAAACGTTTTATTTCGCACATTAATTGCACACGAAACTACGCGCTTTGTTTACGCGCTTATGACGTGTTTATGGTTCTTTATGTACATATTGCAACAATGCAGCCAATGTACATACAGCGTAACAGTGGGGCGCGTTCGTGCAAACATTGTTTGTAGTTGAAAGGCAATAAGTATTGCATATTCTGAGTGTGAGTTTGTAACCTTTGTTATCCAGCACGTAATGAGCATGCGCCATATTGTCATCTGCAGCCTGCTCCGCTCTACACATTTTTTCCACATTATCTCATAAACAACAGGATTAAAACAAAATACTGAACACAAAATGTGTGTTTTGAGCTTCTCTACAAGTTTTCTCTGAAGCATCTTTCAATCTGCGAAGAAATGAGCCAGATATGATGGAAAATGTATGTCGGTCTGCATGTAAAGTACCGGCTATTCTTGTCAGATTTTAATAAAACGAATTTTCTCGAAGAATTTTCGAAAAATCTGCAAATATCAAATTTCGTGAAAATCCGTGCAGTGACAGCCGAGTTGTTCCATGCTGACGGACAGACGGACAGACATGACGAAGCTAATAGTCGCTGTCCGCAGTTTTGCGAACGCGTCTAAGAACAGTGGCCTCAACAGAACGTGCCTTAGGCATATACAGGCTGTGAATAACCTTACATTTTCACAGCAAGCAAACAGCACTTCCAAAGACACAACAAAATTCTCTATATAAATCTTTAAGTTCAACCGTATAAGAACGGCAGGCGATTACGTTAGCACGATGAAGACCGTCCGGCCTTTCCTGGCGAATTGGGCTTGGTGCAGATCATCCATCTGCCTTATTCACCTGACCTTTGCCAGCCACATTTTTTCTGTTCCTTAAAGTTCAGATGGCCCTCCAATGATGAAGAACGCAGCAGCCAGACGAATCGCAGTATAGTATTCTGACCGACTGTTATGTGCGATTTATTTGTAACACAAAATAACAACACATCTTGCAGTCAAGTGATACAACTTAGGAGAGAAATGAAACAGTTTTTTTCCTACTTCACGGGTGTTGGTTCTTACAGACCGAATCCCGGAAATTTATTTGATTTCGTAAGCAAGGTGAAGGGAATGGAAATGAATTTAAACAAATGTCTACGAGCTGTGCGAACGACCACGTGTGTCCTGGTTCGATTCACTGGACCCGGTTTTATAAAAACGTGCGATAATGAACGGCTGAGGGTTAATAAGCACACAGATAGGGCGAGGGCGCCATCATTCGAGTAGTCTTATTGGCCACTACAGTAGCAAATAGAAACGACATTCGAAGTAAAATTATTAACACTATTCTGTACCACAATGTCGTGGCTAAGACATACAGACACTTAATCTTAACCACTGGTTTAGATTGGTGTGACTCTTTCTCTTTGACCTTACTGGAAGAACGCAGACTGTCTGAAAACTGAGAGCTGAGAATAGGGTTCGGTTCTGAGAGGTAGGACGGTATGACGTAATGAACAGTTGGACCTAAAGTATTGCTGACATCTTTAAACGAGGAAATAAATTCAGGATTAGATTACCAATATATAATTATGGCTACAATCAACCCCCCCCCCCCAAGTAAAAGAAAAATCCTTTTTCATCCAGCTGTAAGGACAACCGGATGAAAACTGACTTTATGGGAAATGGGGTACGAAGATATGAATGTGGCTGAACCAGCCCATCGGAGAGTCAAATTGCAGGGTTATACAAGCACGGCTATGAAATGTCGGGTCTCAGACCCAGAGCATATTTCGACCACTTCAGTGACAATGTTCGGAAGACATCACGTGACTGCGGTCACAATCAGGTCCTACCACGACCCTAGTCACGGTCAAAACATTTGTTTTGTAATTCAACGTACGGAACAACCTTGAAAAAGAGAACACTTTTTAGAACCAAACATAGATGCAAGTGTAATATAAAGTTTCTCAGACAGGGGTTGAAGGGGATTCAGTTGACTCAGGATACGGCCGTATTACAGGTTTCCGTGACACACGGTTACAAACTTGGACTGATTGATATCGGTTTGAATTCCGATGCACTGCACTGTCAACAAAACATTCAATATCATTAATTTAAAAAGGCCCTACCGAAGTAGCCCACAGAACCTACGCAGTTCAAATACCTGACGTTCACGTGACCGTGCAGCATCGTGATAAATTCTTATAATAAAACCAACTAGATGCACTAATTTCTCAAATTTATTTTTGGAATAAAACTCTACACGTTTCGGACAGTTCCTCTGTCCATCATCAGGAGGTTTTCACTGTACACACAGCAATGGTATATGTCACACAGGTGTGCTGACATATACCATTGTTGTGTGTGTACAGTGAAAACCTCCTGATGATGAACAGAGGAACTGTCCGAAACATGTAGAGTTTTATTCCAAAAATAAATTTGAGAAATTAGTGCATCTAGTTGGCTTTATTATAAGAACAGTTCATATAATTTACATAATGCATTTGATGTTTTATATCCTTACTTGACCTATTAAAAGCCACTGGTAACTACATATACCGCATGCTGAAAAGTTTAGAAACTCCGAATTTTGCCTAAACAGTGTGTGTTTGTGTGGAAGTGTACCGTATGAAGGTGACAGTCGGTGCCGATTGTGTCCCCAAATAACACTAAAGGGTTGGTTTTTCTAACAGAAGCTTACGGTGTGTTCTGTGAGACACGAGCTGAATTTTTGTGTATCCTGTACATTATATTGGTCTGCTAAGTGTCTGAGATAATTACACACGTCTTCCGTAGAAACACAATGAAAATACGTTTTTTTTAAATCACTATTTTCTGCGAAGCCCTTCAGAGCCAACAGTATCACCACATGTATCGCCAGGGTTACAGCAAAACGACGTGTCTTACCCACACAGTGTTCTTATACGTTTTGTGTGATGTATCATGAAGCATGTTCTACTTCTCCGTTCAGCACGAAACAAATTATCTGGTGAGGACGGTGTTGTGTGGGCAAGAAATGAAGTTTTCCGCATAGGTTACATAAATACGGTACATCTTTAGAGCATGGCTACGACACACTGCCAGCCGAAACACGTAGCCACCCTAAATAATAATAATAATAATAATAAACTACTGTAAAAGTACAACAGATTCAACACTGAACCTAAAGATATAAGCACCATGAATAGTAACAACAGAATAGCTTCAACACTGTATTCCCTAGTTTGTCTCAAAAATATAAGTATAAATACCCGACATGAAGTAGATGATGATGATGATGATGATAATAATAATAATAACAACATAGTTGTGTTACTAGCTATTTGTAACGTACGTCTGACATTTCTCATCACACAACAAACAATGCAATGAGCCTGTCAGCAACTAGCGCCGGTCCCAGTGGCCGCGCGGTCTAAGGCCGCTCGCCTGCTGTGATTGTGGGTTCGAAACCCGCCGGGGGCATGGATGTTAGTCTGTTGTGAGTGTTGTGTGTTGTCAGGTAGAGGTCTCTGCGACGAGCTGATCACTCGTCCAGAGGAGTCCTACCGACTGTGGTGCGTCGTTGTGTGGGATCTAGAAACCTCAAAAATGAGGAGGCCATGGTTCGCGTTGGGCCGCAGCACCAAGGGGGGGGGGGAGGGAAATCAGCAACCAGCACCAGCTGGTGCTCACGGCAAGTTCAGACACAACACCCTCTGTCCAGTGAAATGGTTCACAGCACTGCTGCACCTCACTTACGACTTTCGCAGCAGCATATGCGCCGGGACACGTGACACAATGTGCCAGGCACTTCCACGTGACTTGTGACTTCGGAGGCGGTGCTTTGTGGTTGATGTTTTGTGTACACAAAACTGTCCTAGGATCGCTTGCCACAAGTTTGTACAGCATAGCAAGCAACCTAAAGAAATATCTTTAGTTTGTTTCGTGACCAAAGGAAGCAATAAGCTAGCAATATATTAGCAACTTAAGGATTATTGATTAATTTATTACACAGTTACAAAAAGTAATTTATTTATGCTGTAATCCAACACACATACAAATTTAACAAAAAACTACCAGCTTAACATGGAAGAACATTAGAGATTAATGGACACCTTAAAATGTGGTAGCTCTTTGTTATAAACAGCATCTATTTTATTCGCAATTTGTCAAGCAGAACTTCGCAGATTACCTTGCGGCCTTTTTAACATCTTATAAAGGAAACTTGTAGCAACTCAGTTTAATTTTCATTTCAGTTTATAATACCAGCGTGGCCCAGCTTTAAGATTTAAAATGTCTGACAGGCGGTTACAGACAAGGAAAAAATGACGTAAAAATAGCACACGCTTCTTCCTAATTACAGATACTTAAGAAGATCTGTATTTAGCGTTTATTCAGTTCAATGACAACGATATAATGATTTTACTAAACCCTATTAAGAACCCTTCTTATAAACAGCTAGTATTGTAATAACAACAGATAGGCGTAGCGTAAAGAACGCCGTATATCAATACACAAACAAGAACACAAAGAAACTAAATAACCCTCCAACCGCAAGAATCATAGCCAAGCTTTGAAGACTAATATTTTCATAGCTAATAAAAAATCCCGCATTTTGTACAACAAAAAGACCCATTGCTGTGTTCACAGCACCAGGCCGCTTGTACTTATCATGAGCCAGATCAATCCAGTTCAAGCCCCTACCACATTTCTTTAAAGTCCGTGTTAACCTTTTGGCGCCGGAATTATTTTTTTAATTTTAGCACATCCTATATATAAAATGTGAATAATACAGGAACCAAATAAGCTAGAATTATGAAACAAACTGCATTTTGAAAAAAAAACGGAGAGTATATACCATGTTTAAAATATTTAGTACCTATATTTGTTGAATAAATATATAAAATGCAACTTTAGAGGTTAGCGGTGCGGTACC
>Ga0136643_10017539_pt1 | contig 10776 bp, 8 predicted proteins | sample TergutLab28metaG_FD_96883 | JGI IMG/M metagenome (GOLD analysis project Ga0136643, IMG submission 96883) | Labiotermes labralis P1 segment gut microbial communities from Petit-Saut dam, French Guiana - Lab288 P1 (version 3) (version 3) | ecosystem: Host-associated > Arthropoda: Insects >... | reverse complement strand
GGAGGAGAGGGGGGCGTATAGGGTCTTGGTGGGGAAGCCGGAGGGAAAGAGACCACTGGGGAGACCTAGGCGTAGATGGGTGAATGATATTAGGTTGGATCTCCAGGAGGTGGGATTTGGTATATGGACTGGATTGGGCGGGCCCAGGATAGACACAGGTGGCGGGGGGTTGTGAGTGCGGTAATGAACCTTCGATTTCCATGAAATGCGGGGAATTTCTTGACTAGCTGCAAACCACTTAGCTGCACACGAAGAACTCTGCACCATGGAGTAAGTAAGTATTTACCAAACCCCCATCTCCTCTCATGTTTTTAAACTGGAAGTAAATGGACTAATTTTCCGAAACGAGTATTATTTTTCAGAAAACTACAACGTGCACAAAGTCCAGAATCCAATAAGCACAAGTGTAAATTACCACTCTTTTAACCCTTCAGAGATGAGATGCGCTGTACTCTGACAGTTCACGTAGAATGAAATTATCGTAGAATGAGAAGAGAAAAAAATAATTCGAGTTCATTCAAGACACATGTTATATACAGGGTCCGATTAATTAAATCTCCTACCTCACTAAATAATATCTATAGATCTGTCTACATAAGGATAACTAACATGAAGGGAAGACCGAAACCTAAGCAGATTCATGTTCACTTATCAAAAAACTAAGTAAAGGTAAACAAAAAGAACTTCACTTTTGTATCTCCTTACCTGGTACTCTATTAATTTTTGTTACATATACCAGTGTGACAATATTTTGTAAGGAAGGGGCCTCTCTCTTTGATCATTTTACTTTCTTTACGTATTTTTAAAGGGTTCGCCTGATGATAGTCACCCCGACCGAAACGTGTAGGGAAACTACGTAAAACATAAATGTTTACAATAGAATTGTTGTGTACCTATTTTGAAAGCTGTATTCATAATACAACAGGAGCTTCCATCCCAAGAATAAACCAACAACTGGAAGACATAACGAATGTGGGCCAGTAGAAAATCCCTACATTCAAAACTGAGAAGGCTTCTGGTAAACTCGAAGTTCAGCTTCTCAGAGACGAGGGCAAGCATTAGAAACATCAGGTCTCGACTTCCGCATAGCCACTAGATTGAACGCTCCACAATGCCAAACTCAACGCAAGAACTACATGACACCCCTTCTAAGGCGACCTATACAGCATCAAACGAGCAGGCTTACTCCTCAAGTGGTCTTATTTTGTAATCAGCGCTATGAAATATCGTTTCCTCTGGCTCGGGACGGACTCGCTGGTCGTCTGCTTCAATGAAGATAATTATGTGCTTCATGATTTTGATGGGATGAACTGAGGGAGGAACATCATTACAAAAACATAGGTACAACTTTGATCCAAGTCCTAGCAGGTTGGTGACCGCGGCAGCACAGTGGTTAAGGCGCTGTGCTACAAATCGGAAGGTCGCTGCTTCGATTCCAGATGATGACATAATCATTTCGATCGCACTATGGCTCTGGGGTCGACTTAGCCTCTAACAGAAATGAGCGCCAGGAGTATTTCCTGGAGGTAAAAAGCGGCCGGTGCGTAAGGCTGACAACCTTGTCACCAACCTGGGCCATTGTCACGTAATGTGGGTACCTTAACTTCCTGGAACCCTCTGGGCACCTCCGGCCTGTAATGGGACTGATTTATTTTTTACCTAGCAGATTAGCTCAGGCGGTGTCCAAACGATTTGTTTCGTAGATTGGAAATAAGTTGACAGAGAATATCAAGTGAATGGTATTAAGTATTTCCAGGCGTAATTGTGCTCCTAATTAAGGATGATGATAATAAAATTTATCTTCAATGAATAGGATGGGGGGGGGGGGCGTGGCCTGGCTTGATCTGTCTCAGGATAGGAAAAAGTGGCGGCCCCCTCTAAACCCGTTAGTGAATTTCGGGTTCTGTAAAATGAGACGAAGTTTCGTGAATGGCTGAGGAAGCATTAGGGTTCTGTCCCATGAAGTATTAGTGTTCTGTCCCATGAAGCGGAAATGCTTGTGTTTTAAAAATGTCTATTTTTTCGAATCGTTACTGACGTTTTTAAGATCACGGGGAGTTACAGTGTCCAAAGGGTTTGTTGTCTATATTCATACTAATGATTTGTCCGTGTAAACCGAGTTTATAACATTTCAAACCCAAAAATTTACAGAAAAAAGGGGCTAGAAGCAATTTGTGCAGCAAATACTTGAGACAAATGCAAAGACAGGTGCTTCTGCAGCATTACGGAGAAATGTGTGAAACAATTAGACACGCCGACGTTTCAGTAGTGTTTGTCAGGGAAAGAACAACAAAAACACCTGTTGATTGTGTCACGGAAAAACAGGCAGGAATATTTTATGTATATTTTAATAGTCATTATCAGGGAAGAAATAGATACATCAAAGGCAGCTTCAGTCTGCAGTACCAGGAAAGGAATAGATAAAAACAGAGCTGTTCGAGTATTCGTTAACGGAAGAAAAAACAGGTGGTTCAGAAGACATTAACAGGCGAGTCGATATCGATGAATACACGTAGGCTAAAAACGGAACATGTATGACCATGCGAGATTGAAGGTTCTCACAGCGGTGTTACTGAAGTGAAGTCTTCTGGAATGTTACATCTGGTCTCTTTGCAAACAATTAACCGAAATTTTGAGAAACAGTGACTTTTCATGTTTATGGTTCCGTGCATCGCTGATCTATATTAATAATTGTCCTACGAGATGCAACGAGTTACCTCCCTCTAACGCGACCAAGTGGCCACGTTGGAGGGAGGTAGCTGCACCAAAAATATGACCAGTACCAGAGACTGTAGTTACAGTTCTGTGTACTCTTGATGATGGTTGTGGTTGACACCCTAAACACGTAGAGTGAACTTGTAGAATAATAAATAGACTGCTTTGTGTTGCATCTCGTTGGACAATTATTAATATAAACCGTAACATCTTCTTCTTCACCTGAAGACAAAACTTCTGCGATATTTCGAAACGTCGGTAAATGTATACAGATCGACACCACGTACATTCCAGAAGTCTCGGTACTCCATGGATGGCCCTAAACGTCTTAGAGACTGAAGCGGAAAATTAGGCGCAAAATTCTTTTAAGCAGGAACTGAAGCAGATGTTTGTGTGTGCTCTAGTACTGTCCACTAACACATCTTTACGGACTGCACGATGACCCGCTACTATGAGATGCAGAAGGTCAACTGTCAACGTTTAGAGGACGAGGGACTGCTGGCTCTCTAACGGTCCATATAGAAGTTCTTTCTGTCTGTTTCTGTGTCTACCTGGAAAAATGTGTCCGAGACGCACGCGCGGTGTACATATAACGTAATATTGAAGCACGTTTTGTAAACATTTTTGCAGCGAAACAGCAGTAAGTACTACATATTCTGAGTGTGTATCTGAAGCCTTACTTATCAGCATGCAATGCGCACGCGCCATATTGTCAGCAGTTCCTTGCCCGGCCATACAGTATTATACCACAAAATCTCATAAAGTCATTTTTGAAAAAAAAAAAAATTTCTAGACATAAAATATGTTTTGATTTTCTCTACAACTTTCGTCTGAAATATTTCGCATTCCAAGAACAATTGAGACAGAAATTATTTCCCTATTCATCATTAACTGTTTGGTCTTTATAATGGGGAGTACTCTTGTCTGTATTCGTATGAGACCTGAATATTTATATGCATTTCTAATAAACGTTAGCCATAAAGTTCTAAGCGATTTCACTCAAGTTTTATGTAAATAAGACTACAGCCATCTACGAATGCTTAAACATTCCTCTATCATTACTTTGGCAAAAAAAATTAAACAGAAGTCCGTTCAAAGCCACAACGCTGGGAGTTGCTAATACACAATTTTTGATATGCACAGTATTATGAAATGATAGACTTGTCGATAAATTCCAAACAATGTCAATAAGTTTCGGGTATATACCTTTCCACTAAATTTTGATACGTTCTCAGCGAAAAGGTACAAAAATTCATTAATTATCTTTACCTTTTCTGTTCGTACGTCTGTTTGCATGTAACTCGAGAACTGTTTAAACAGTTTTCTCGTTATGGTATACTGGAAAGTTTCTATAACGTTACTCAATTATTATACCAACTACTTCACATATATAAAATTTATAAAATTTACACATTAAAACATTACAAACGCTCCGACATGTTTCGGTCCTAGGACCATCATCAGGGAGCCATATCGTCCTTGCTAAAGTCACAATATAAAAAGTCACATTAATTTCGCTGTACCTGTTGGGTATTGTGGCAGCATGCCGTGTTGTGTAATGTTATGTTGCGAAGAGTGTCCTGCTGCGGATGTGCATTCTGTGCTTCGTTGCGTGATACTGCGTATCACGCAACTGGTACAGCGAAATTAATGTGACTTTTTATAGTGTAACTTTAGCAAGGACGTTATGGCTCTATGATGATAGTCCTAGGACCGAAACATGTCGGAGCGTTTTTAATGTTTTAATGCTTAAATGTTATAAATTTTATATATGTGCAGTGGTTGGTGTAATAATTGAGTAATTAAAAAACATGCACGGTGTAACAACGGAAATAAATTTCTATAAAGTATTAAAATCTCCAGTTTTCATTAAAATTGGTCACAAACAATGGACGTTTTAAACGACGGCCTGCAGGTGTCGTTACGGCTCCATGACCGTAAACAGGTAACACTTCACTACAAGGAACATTTCTTCCACAAACATTTTGGACGGGAATAGAATATTTTGTATTCCGTTCACACTGTTTTTTTTTTTGAGAGAGCTTTGGTGTAAAGTAGAGAAAAGAACTCTTTAAATTTTACCGCGGTAACGCAACAGCTGTCATGTTAAATTTTGATCAGATTTTATATGTGAAAGCTTTTGATAGTCCGCACCTCCCCTTCTATTGCCCGAAGGTCGATCAAACATTCGGTTTCATTCCCCTCTGTTTTCCATAGATCTTCCCAGTAGCGTATTCTCAATTAGAATTGGAAAAAAGTTTAAAATAAACGCATTAAACTTTGCTGTAAAAGGTAAAGCAGTCCCGTTACAGGCCCAGAGGATTCCAGGAAGTTAAGGTTCCCAGATTTCATGACAACGGCACAGGATGGTGGTAGGTTGTCAACCTTACGCATCAGCCGCTATTACCCCCAGGAAATACTCCTGGTACTCATTTCTGTTAGAGGTTGAGTCGACCCCAGGACCATAGTGCGATCGGAAGGATTTTATGTCAATGAAGAATCCAGTTACACCAGCTGGGATCGAACCAGCGACCTTCCAATTTGTAGCACAGCACCTTAACCACTGTGCTACCGCGGTTCCCAAACTTCGCTGTAGATCCCGTTAAAACACCACATATTATTCATACTCTGTCTATGAGTAGGAATAATAGTTTCCTAAATAAATTATAATGATTTAAATCTTCATCAGCACCGCTGAAAACAATTTACAGAGTTTCAGACTTCGATGGGTTATCCGGCTCAGGAAAAGGACCCGTGCCTTAATTTTGCGATCAAGGTGATGAAATTTCGGGTACCATAAAAGACTTCAAATGCTTGTCAGCTCCCAAAGAAACGCTCTTCTAAATGCAGTTATTTGTAAAAAAATTGTATCCAGCACATTGCAGTTGATCACATACGCCATCCAGACAGGCGATCTTACTTGTACCACAGAATAAGACAAGCTTATGAATAAGATCAGTGACAGTTAGTTTCGCCGAAATGGATGCATATCTGGAATAGAGAGACTCGCGGAGATTGCTTTAAAAATAAGTTGCCTGCTTCCCTCTACATGATCCAAATGATGTAGTTACATCACCCCGTCTCCTCCCTCTACATTTCACAGCCCGCAAATCTTCCGCAGCATCCCTATTAAGGCAATTACCCCCACCCTGCCTTCTAACTTCTTCCCTTCTTTCCTCTCACCCCTATAACTTTCCATGACGCCTGTGATGTTGTAGCAGCTTTAAGAGCGGCAAATAATAGTTACTTCTGGTACAGTCAGTGCTTCACACAATCAATCACTTCAGTTTGTTTTTCCTGCGCTGTGAATCTGAAAGTTTAAACGGTTAACAGGAAGTTACATAAGCATGATACATTGACATAATGGTGACAGAGCTAAGACAGAACTGTCTACTCCTTCGTTTTGTAAAAAATAAAATCAATATTACGCATAATATATCGGAAATCAAACATTTCACAAGTCGGAATGCAAAAAGAAACCGAAAACGAAGGGTGCAAACAAACACACTGTCAGCGTATCGTAATAAAAGCGTCTTCTTCCGTCTGCCAACAGCAAGGGACCCACTTTTGAATGACGTTCAACAGTTAATAACGTTTTTAACAAGCATTATACGTGTTTGAGATCTGCGCTCTTTTGGGACTTGAAAGCATAGGATCCCAAAAGAGCGCAGATCTCAAATACACCACGGCTGAAACCCCATATCACTTATTTACACTATCAGTCTGCTTGTAATAAGGGATTCACTTCTGTCGGACGTTCAATACAAGACCATACTATTGCCCAGGCGAATCTCTCTGCCTATAGAAGTGAACTATCTTTGGTAGATGTCCGATAAGCGTAAATATCTTTCCCTAGGCCTCCTGTTCTCTCTGCCTGTGACAGAAGATTCACACTCGTCCACCTACGACGTTCAATACAGCCTCAATCTAGTAGTTATTTGGACTCGCGCGCCAGACAAAGAGCAATGTTTCTGAGGTGTGTCATCCCCTTTGTTTGTAGAAAAGATTAATGGTGAGGTAAATATCAGCCATGAAACCACAACTATTGTAGTATGGATTTATGATGGTGTTTAATAGCAAACAATAACTGCATGTTTCGGCCAACAACGGCCATCTTCAGGTTATTATAATTTTGAGCAATGTTTTTTTCTTCTGTCTGAGCACCGGTATAATATTATTCTCACTGTCTATAGTAAGTCTACAAATATAATAGTTACAGGTGCAAAAATATTTATTCACAACCTGAGCACGCTTCAAGCCATTAAATGCTATCACATTTAAAATAAATTCATGGTAATCAAACGGAAATTAATAAAGGTACTAGAATTTAAGCGGAACCTCGGTGGTACAGTGGTTAAGGTGCTGTGCTACAAATCGGAAGGTCGCTGGTTCGAACCCAGCTGGTGTCATTGGAATTCTTGATTGACATAAAATCCTTCCGATCGCACTATGGCCCTGGGGTCGACTCAGCCTCTAACAGAAATGAGTGCCAGGAGCATTTCCTGGGGGTAAAGGCGGCCGGTGCGTAAGGCTGACAACCTTACCACCATCCTGTGCCGTTGTCATGAAATCGGGGAACCTTAACTTCCTGGAACCCTCTGGGCCACTCCAGGCCTGTAACGGGACTGATTTACTTTTAACTAAAATTTAAGGAAGAATGATATGAGAGTTGTGATTTTCTCCCAGGGATGAACACAAATATTACGGTGTTGTTGAATGTGATGCCATGCAAGGAGGCAGAAATGTACAGTGGTGGTACCATTTTCAAGCTTGACTTTAAAAGCAACTTTCAAACTTAATTGGATATGAGAGAATTTCTTGTGTTAATATATGGTGAGTCATCCTACTATCAACTTGTCCAGAGAGACAGTAATACTCTAACATTTGGAAGAACACTTTGTAATTATAGTGAGCAGTTTTATTTTGTCACGAGTGTACCGAGGTTTGCGTCAGTCAGAGAGATGAAGCACAGCAGTTTGCATAACAAGCGACCAGTATATGTCGCTCGCTCTTAGGCGTCCAAGTCTGTTAGCGTCTTGCTACCGAGCAACATGAAGAGCAATTCGGACCAGCGCAGAGAATTACTGTCTAATGTATTCGTAATTAGTGCGATATAATTACTGTCTACCCGAGGTGGCAGATCAAGAATGAATTCTCTAGGAAATAATAGGAGGCAAATGCAAAAGTAACTTTATATTTTCTGCCATTCACACTATTATTATAAATATGGTACAGAGATGTATTTATTTCCAACCCCCTAAACATAATCATTTGCAAAAAAAAATTATATATAATTTGATATCTGACACGATATTCTCTCAGTTTTCTGCGCTTCTACTTTGGACAAAAAAAAACCCTGTGTACATCTTTTGCCTTATCTTCAGTACAACTTCAATGATACCTAGAGCTGTGATGAAAGGAACCAAAACACCGTGACCCCAGAAATAAGCACACGTTACAAAATGTGAAATTTGGGATTTTCCGATAAAAACTACAAAGGGGAATGTAGTAAGTTAGTTAAAACAAAAATATGTGAACACTAATAATAGTATGTTTATTGGATCGTGCATCATTTTAGTAGCTGAAGAATAAAAGACCAACTTGATGTCACTTGCTATTTTATTTCACTTCTTATGTACTCAACATGTTTCGGACATTAATATATCCATCATCAGGAGCTTGCGACTGTGCTGTTCAATTACCACAACGGTCGTTTTGTTCTCGGTTCGTTGTGTGTTGGAGATTTAGATATATTAATGTCCGAAAGATGTTCAGTACATAAGAAGTGAAATAAAATAGCAAGTGACATCAAGTTGGTCTTTTATTCTTCAGTAATAGTACCAATCAACAAAGGTTACAAAAAAGCAAGTTTTCTGAGTTCCTGTCTGCATTCATTTCATAATATCAGAAGTATCCTTTTCATACCATGGCGCAACAGCCCCCAGTGGACCAAAGACTCCTCATTATCGAAGCTTCACGATCACACTCAGACACACCACAGTCGATAGGACTCCTCTGGACGAGTGATCAGCCCGTCCCAGAGACCTCTACCTGACAAAACACAACACTCACATGAGACAAACATTCATGCCCCCCAACGGAATTCGAACCCACAATCCCTGTAAGCGAGCGGCCGCACACCCACGCCTTCGACCGCGTGGCTACTGAGATCGGCACGAGTATCCTTTCCTATCTGTATTATTGAAGGATAAAATGAGATAAAACTAATACAGAATTATCTAAACTACAGTGCAAGTGATCATACGACTACAGGGGCCAATGCCTTTCTTTAGCGAAAAAAGTTGGGTATTTCAGTGTTAACATATGAAGTACTTTGACAGTCTTAGTTGTGTTTCAAAAGTTTCTCGTCTTATATAATTTTATTTATCTCCCGGCAAAGTTCCAATCGAATAATTCGTATGTCACAGCCATCAAAGAAGTTACCAAGTTTCTGATTTTGTCTATACTGTTCGCTTAAATTTAAACTTGCAAAACCGCATGCACACATACACCGGGGTGCTGATAAGTCCTTGACACGACCAGGAAGGTAACAAGTTCGAAAGCATGTCAGGGACGCGCGCGATTTCAACAACATGGAGACGCGAGCTGTCACAAAGTTTTTTTTTTTCCTGCAAGGCAAGGCGCCGAAGGAAATTCACGCAATTCTGACAGAAACATTAGCTTGTTTTCTTTCTGGTCGGGCTAAGGACCTTTCAGCACCCTTGTACAAACTTTGTTCTTTCAGAAAACTTTCATTTTTATGCTGTAGTCAGCACGGAGTATACACACTGAAATCTTTCTCGATTCCAATTCCAAAACAGTGAATTTTAAGACACTACTGGACTTCGTGAATGCGAATCGCAAGCTAAGAATGACGTATTTTCATAAATTATTTTAAGTATCTCCAAATAAAACAACATATTCTGGTGGAGGGAGAAAGAGGAGAGAGGAGGAGAGGAACGTATTGTATTTAATTATGGTGTTAATTGCTAAAATTACATAAAGTGGTTGGTACTTGAATTTAAAATGAGTATGGAGCATTGGTGGAACAGTCATGTTTTCTACCCTCAGTCTCATTTTGACTGGTTAGGAATTAAACCCAGAGGTCATAGTGAAAGAATTTACAGATTATTCCTTGTTTTATACCGAACTCCAAGAGACAAGTCGTGAGTCCTGAGGCTAAAATATTGGGGTGAGGGTGTTCAAAGGAGAGCTAAAGATATTGCAATTTACATGGGACGACAGATATGAAAATACGCACTTAGTCATTTCAGTGCATTGTACTGATACAAGGAATCCATTTGGTTTCTATATTAGGGTTCAAAGATCAGAAAATTCTAATATTATATTTATGAAGCATTCATTACTGTTTACATGGAGACGTCCGGTAAATTCTCGCTGATATTCTATAAAGCAAGTCTGCTCGTACCTGCTCTTAGAAGCAATAAATTTGTAAGGTTTTATTGTGCCGCATTTATATTACAAAAAAACCAATTCATAAAAACGTATTTTATGTAATTTTATTTGGTGTATTTGCCAAAAAATAATCACGTTTATGTAACCTGTTTCTTACCTGCCCTGTGTCGGCTAAAGTGTCGCATATGCGCATGCGCAACCTGCATCGTATGTTTAAATGGTCGTTAAAACTCTCTGCCTTTTATAAAAGTGTGAATGTTATTAATTTTGCTATGAAGTGTTTAAGAAATTTAGTGCTAAACGACTGAAACGAATAAGTATATAAGGAAAGCTTTACTGGCTATACCATTTGTATTTAAACTTTTTTCCTTCAAAAATATTCATTTTCTTTCATAACCTCTTGTCTTGACAAACAAAATCCAAGGAACGCTCCATTTTCATCAGACTACGATAAGCGCATCTCCGTATAAGACAGCTGCCAGTTCATCTCCGTATAAGACAGCTGCCAGTTCATCTCCGTATAAGACAGCTGCTAGTTCATCTCCGTATAAGACAGCTGCCAGTTCATCTCCGTATAAGACAGCTGCCAGTTCATCTCCGTATAAGACAGCTGCCAGTTCATCTCCGTATAAGACAGCTGCCAGT
>Ga0136643_10017538_pt1 | contig 10776 bp, 8 predicted proteins | sample TergutLab28metaG_FD_96883 | JGI IMG/M metagenome (GOLD analysis project Ga0136643, IMG submission 96883) | Labiotermes labralis P1 segment gut microbial communities from Petit-Saut dam, French Guiana - Lab288 P1 (version 3) (version 3) | ecosystem: Host-associated > Arthropoda: Insects >... | reverse complement strand
GCAAGAGAAAATTTTCATATAGCGCTGCAATTTGTTACAGACAATCCAATTTTATATCGAGATTACGCGATTTCACTTGCAAGAACCGGTGAAATAGTAGAAGCAGAGCGAATACTTGAAATTACCCGTTCTTTAGACCTTGAATCTGATTCATTAAATTTATTGGCTGGGGAAATAAGCTTTGCCAGACATGAGTTTGATAATGCGCTTGCTCACTTTTCGCAGGTGATAGCAATAACAAACGATGACTATTTGCGCTATCGCGCTTTTCATACATCAGACGATATTTTTAGGCTGCTTGGGCAGCCCGAGCGTTCTGTGGAGTTGCTTTCAGGGGCATTAAATCGCATACCTCTAAACAGACTTCCGGAAATGACAGAGCGGCTTGCCGATGCGTATGTTAGAACCGGTGATTATTCTAATGCAATAAGACTGTTTGAACAGTTAGTAGAAAGTGGTGCGCCGCAATTTCATATTTTTCATGGACTGGCAATTCTTTTACAAAACTATGGTGAGTTGGGTCGCGCGGCATTGGTGCTGGATCAAATGGCTGACTTTTTCCCAAATGATTATCGTGTTCCCATGCGCCGGGCATTTCTTGAAGCGGATCGGCAGTCAAGAATTGCCAATGAATACCGCGACTACGAGCTTACGAGCCAATATTATGAAAGCGCAGTAATGCTTTATGCGGCCAATGTAAGACCGGGTGTGTCTGACCCGGAAATGCAGCAATTACGTTCACTGATAGAACAGTTGCGAGCCAATAATTGGATTGACTAAGAGGGAGATTGTAACTATGAATTTAACACCGGGAGAAATGCTTTTCTATGGCGGTATTGCAGGGATGGTTTTAGTTGTGGTAATTGCGATTGTCGTTATTATAATTATGTCCGGTAGCCGGAAACGATTGCGTCAAAAATTTAATGATGAGTATGGGAGTAATTTAAAATGAAGTTAAAGCGGATGTTAGTGGTTACATTGTTTATTATTGTGACTGCTTTTGTATTTACGTCATGCATGCAGCCCGAACGCCCCCTCTCTGCGGTTGAGCTATTTAACCTTGGTGAGCGATACCTGCTTGAGTTAAACTTTGAGCAAGCACTTGTGCAGTTTACAGCGCTAATTGAAATCGAGTCAATGAACCCGCGTGGGTATTTGGGTGCCGCGGAAGCATATTTAGGATTAGGCCAACCGGACGAAGCTATTGTAATTCTACAACTAGGGTTTGAGCGCACAGGGGATATTAGAATTAACAATATACTGGACAGCTTAATAATCGAATCTACTGCATATGAGGGTAATGACGCCAATGACAGGCCAGATAGTCTTGATTTGGATTATGAAGAGTTAGATTATACAGATTATTATGTATATGACCTAAACCTAACAGATGAACAGCATACATTGCTTCAAGAGCTTATATATGCGTTATTAAATGAAGATTATTTAACCGCCGCCGCTATTACTGATCGCCGAGAACTTCAATATGCGGCATTAAACGAAGATCATACCGCTATCGCTGCTTTTTCTGACAGCAATGTGTTTCAACAGTTAGTTGTAATGTCTACAGATAAAGGTAGGCTCATATATCACTACATGGATACAAATATCGTAGTTTTCCCATTCGGGTTTGTGTATATGGGCAATCTTTATAATGGCTTGCGTAGTGGATATGGTTTGTGGTTCCATGGCAGCGATTTAGCATGGTTATATTCTTATTACTCTGGTCAGTGGGAAAATGATTTGCCTAATGGACAAGGCATAGTTCGCAGAGTGTCTGATGATATGGTTACGGAGTATCAAGGAACATTTCATGATGGAATCTATCATGGCGAGTTTGTTCGGAGGATAATATTTGATGATGATCGCTGCAACCATCGTTGGCCGAGCCTAACTTATATAGCAGGAATTATTCAAATGGTACCATCTACTAGCCCTGGTTGGTATACAGCTGGAAAATGTGAATTTTGTGGAACGCTTTTGTTTAATACGCAATATAACTACCCAACGCATGTAAACCAAGTACATGGTGTTCTTTGGGAATAGTATTTTTGGGATTATTAACAGGGGTATCTTCTCCTGTATTAAAAAGTATAGGAAGCTAAGATTGTTGATTGTGATGGGTGCTTTATACGTAAGATTAAAGGAGGAAAAATGAAAATCAAACGAAGTTTAATGGTTGTGTTATTTACAGTTTTAATTCCCCTCATATTAACGTCTTGCGTACAGCCAGAGCGTCCCCTTTCTGCTGCTGAATTACTAAACATAGGCGAGCGGTACTTGCTTGAGCTAAACTTCGAGCAAGCACTTGTGCATTTCACAATGTTAATTGATATCGAACCAATGAACCCGCGCGGATATCTAGGCGCGGCTGAGTCATACACAGGTTTAGAACAAAGACAACATGCCACCAACATCCTAAGACAAGGGTTAGAGCGAACAGAAAGTATTGACATAGTATGGGCGTGGATCGAACTTGACCCACATAACAGTCAGACTTACTTGGATGTAGCAGACATATTAGCTGTCTTTAACAATATAGAGACGGCAATTGAAGTTTTACGCCGTGGCCTTGAACATACAAATAGCGAAACAATAGGAAACAGGTTAATCGAATTGGAATCGTTGATTAATTTGAATATAGAGCCATCGACCTCAGAAGATTATACTGATCTGATAATTGCAGATGATGACGAAAGTCAAACAGCATATAACCCAACGCTTACTGAAGCTCAGCTCAATTTTTTTATAGCCGCAAGAATTGCATTTGATAGCAATAACCCCGAAATTATTAGGACATTTGTGTATTCCGTAAATTGGCACGAGGTTTTTGACGATAATACTGAACTTGATGAATTCGGAAACATTTATGACGGAACTGGCTTATGGGCTGCAAAAAGATATATTAACGAAAGCTTAACGTTTCATATTGGAATACATGACGGTGTTCGCAATGATTGGGCTGTTTATGGTTTCGATGGTGGAGTAAGTGTGCGTCTAGACGAAGCGTTCCATTAGGCATTTATAATCACACAACTGGCAAAGTCAAATATATGGAGGAAATCCAAAGTGACATTAAAACGGATGATAATAATCATGCTACTTACTATTTTAACAACTTCAGCATTCACGTCATGCACACAGCCAGAACGTCCGCTTTCTGCGGCTGAGTTGCTAGACCTTGGAGAACGGTATTTGCTTGAGTTGAATTTTGAGCAGGCCCTTGTGCATTTTACCGCGTTGATCGAAATTGAACCGATGAACCCACGTGGATATATAGGCGCGGCGGATGCCTATGTAGGATTGGGTCAAAGGGATAATGTCGCCAGGGTTTTACAACAAGGGTTGGAGCAAACAAGGAGTGCAGACATCGTATGGGCTTGGGTTGAGCATGATCCATATAACGGTCAAGTTTACTTAGATATAGCTGATTTACTTATTACACTTGATAATATGGAGTTAGCAATTGCTGTACTTCGTCTAGGACTGGAAAACACGGATAGCGGGCAAATACGATTTCTTTTAATTGAACTAGGCGCAATAGATAGTGCGTCACAAGAAGATACAACGACAACTGATGTAGCAATAATCGATGTAATAATTAGAGGCGTTCAATACAGTACAGATCTAACCACGTTAGAATTAATGTACACCGATTTAACAAATGAAGATATAGTCCCATTACGGTATATGACAAGTTTAACACGGTTGACATTAGGCAACGGACAAATTACTGACCTAACACCACTTGCAGAATTGGTTAATTTGACTGATTTAAGGATTGGCATTCATCACCAGGATGGAACCAGAAATGGTAATCAAGTAAGCGACATTTCGCCACTGTCTAGGCTAACAAATCTTACTTCGCTTAGCTTATTTAACAACCAAATAAACGATGTATCTCCATTGTCTGGGTTGGTTAATTTGGTGTTTTTGGATTTAGCCAACAACCAAATAAGTGATATTTTGCCACTTTCCAATTTAATAAACTTGAGATTCTTAGATGTAGGTGGCAATCAACTAAGCAACCTGTCACCCCTATCCAGCTTAACAAGTATGGAGGTATTGTCATTGGGTGGTAACCAAATTACTGATATTTCTGCGTTGGCAAGCTTGACAAATTTAAGACAATTGTTTGTGCATGGTAATCAAATAAGTGATAGTTCACCATTAATTGGTTTGATTAACTTGACGTTTTTGGAGCTAAGCAATAATTACGTGAGTGACATTTCAGCATTGTCTGGCTTGTCAAATTTAACTTCATTATTTTTGCATACAAACCATATCAGCGATTGGTCGCCTGTGGCGCATGTGGATGGTTTTTTGCCTCACCAACACCCACAACGATAGAAACACCCGGAATTAAAATATGAGGAGTTGTTTTATAATGAAGCTAAAACGGATTTTTGTTGTCCTGTTATTTATGCTCTTAACTACTATGATATTAACATCATGCGCCCAGCCAGAGCGTCCACTTTCTGCGGTTGAATTACTAGACCTTGGAGAGCGATACCTGCTTGAATTAAATTTTGAACAAGCCCTTGTGCATTTCACCGTCTTGATCGAAATTGAGCCCATGAATCCACGTGGGTATACAGGTGCAGCAGAAGCGCATCTAGGATTAGGTCAGCCCGATGAAGCGATAGCAATTTTACAGCTAGGTCTTGGACGTACCGAAGCTGACACAATACGAAATATGCTTGATGAACTGCAGCCTACGCAAGTTTATGAGCCAATGCTTGAGTTAGATATTGAGTACCGGCAGCAGCGAGAGGAAGCACTCGTAAATGTGATGCCTGTATTGATAGAAATTGCCTGGCTAATTTCCTTTGGTATGTATGAAGAAGTTTTTCAAAAGATGCATACAGCTGACTTTGAATATGTAGCAAACTTTGTAGATTTTCTGCGTGAGCCACTGATAGCAGACACTGTATATGGACACATTGGCGTATATAGAATTGCCTCAGAACGGTTCGGCAATTTCATGCTTTATTTCGGCGGCTATGAAGGTTATATGCGCAGTGGTGAAGGACTTTGGTTTGGGTACCATAATCACAATAACTATTTCGGTCGTGGAAATTGGGCGAATGATGCGCCTAATGGTGTAATGGTTATTCGAGAATGGCATTCTGGTCTTGCGGAGAATGTTGTGTATCGTGTAATTTCTGGCCATACAGTCAACGGCCTTTGGCATGGAGATGTTACATGGGCGTTTGAACGAGAAGATGGTATAACCGATGTGTTTGCGGTTTCATTTGATTATGGGCAATGGGTAATTGTTGAAGTAGATGAAGATGACTACGGTGATACACGATATATAGGTGGATTTCGGATTGAACCTTATGCCGATGGCCAATTTATGACTGTAGTTAACCCACATATATTACAGGGGGTTGAGGGGTTTAGGCCAGATGTAGATATAGGTGCCATGTCGGAAGAAACAGAAAATTTAGAAGAGGAAGACTTAGGTCAAATTGCATTACAACTATGGTACCTGCTTTTGGACGAGCAAAGAGATATGTTAAATCGACTGGAGATAGCGGCAGATAACTTTGACTACGGAACAATTAGTTCGATTATGACATCCACCGCTTTTGTTAACTTTTACACCGAACATGTAGAGTTAAGTGAGGTTGATGGATTTCCTCGTGGGTCAGTTGCATATATGAGGGATGAGGAAGGTAGCAGGGTAATTACCATTCTTCAAGGACACGCGCATAGCCCCGATACCAAAATTATAAGCTGGGGTCGTCACGTAGCAAATGGGATAGTTGTTACTATTCAACACTCAATCCCGGCTGATGGGTCGCAGATCTTCTATATAAATCACCATACCGCTGTGGATAGCGTGCCAAATGGACCATTTCGAAATATTGGCTACGTACATCCAAATCCTAATGTTAATGTAAATTTCACAGAAGGGACTTTTGTTGACGGCTTAAGGCACGGAACAGTCACAAACGGCTGTATATACGGTACTTGGCTATCCAATACGTCTCAATGGGAGCATGGTGTGCGCATTGACTCGTATTAAATAACATTGGTTTTGTAACAGCCATTTTTATGTTATAGTTTACAGAGTTACAAAATAATAAAAAGCGAAGGTATTGATTATGAAAAATAAAAAACATACCAAGATAGTTGGTTTGATGTCTATCTTAATTCTCTTAGGGGGCGTGAGTGCCGTTTACACTTTGGGTGCTGTCAGTGGTTTTTCGCGTAATAGAAACCCAGATGATAACGGCTCGTTTAACTCCAATGGGTACGATACCCCTATTCATTTAAATGATGGCGCTGCACCAATTTCTCATGTAGGTGCGGCTCATGAAACTTATCGTATTGTAACCGCCATGCCGTTGCCAAGAGATGATATGACGTTACGCTCTATCCAAATTGGTGCAGACCACGGCGGTTTTGGTTATGGGGCATATACGTTAACTATTCATTATAATTTGCATGGAAGCAATCTGGAATATGCTCCTGGTGCAGAATTTGAACAAATTACATCAAGATTGTTTGAGTTAATTGAAAACTTGCAAGCCGTTACATTCTCTCTTGTAAGCCGAGAGGAAACAGACACAGACAATTACATTTATCGCTGGAGCATTTCCCATACAAACAGCAAAACAGGCGGCGGTGCAATTACGTCATTTAGAGGAATATCCACAGAGGCAGAACAGTAATACGAAAATAAATCCAAGTGGTGGCAGAGCGCTACCACTTGGATTGGTCGTTTCAGGTTCGGGCGGTGGTGGAAATGCTCATAATGGGCAATAGGAGGCATTTTATGAAACGTGCGTTTGTTAATGGCAAATTTTATTTAAGCGAAGGAAGTTTCGCGCAAGCAGTAATTTCAGAAAACGGAAAATTTACACATGTGGGCAGCAATGATGAAATTCACCCACTAACCATCGATGCTGAAATAATTGACATGGGTGGGCACACTGTGCTGCCTGGGTTTAACGATAGTCATTTGCATTTGTATAACGTAGGCGTTATGCGTTCTTCCCTTAATTTAATGGACGCTACATCCATTGCAGATTGCATAACCGCCGGGCAGAATTATATCGCCCAAAACGGTATTGCTTCAAATCAGCCCATCTTTGGCCGTGGCTGGAACCAAGATTATTTTACAGACCGCCGCCCATTAACCCGTCACGATTTAGATAAAATTTCTACAGCCCATCCGATTGTTGCAACCCGGGCCTGCGGCCATTTAGCAGCGGTAAATTCCTTGGCATTAAAACTAGCGGGTATCCATCGAAATACTCCGGATGTACCCGGCGGAGAAATTCGTAAAGATGAATCCGACGAGCCTACTGGCGTAATTACAGAAAACGCATTGGAATTGCTAAACCCATTAAAACCAACACCAAGTGTTGAAGATATGGCGGCTACCATTAAAACAGCCATGGAATATGCCGCAAGCCACGGAATAACATCTGTGCAAACCAACGACTTGCGCAACAAAAACTGGCAAGCCATGCTTGATGCATACAATTTGGTGTACAGTCGTAAAGAAGGTACATTGCGAACCTACCACCAATGCTGCTTTACGGACATTGATGGCTTACGAGACTTTATAGCTGCAGGGCAAACAATGGGGCAGGGGAATGATATGCACAAAATCGGCCCTATCAAAATGTTTGTAGACGGATCATTAGGGGCACACACCGCCGCTATGCGCTTACCGTATAATGATAACCCCAACACCACTGGGGTTTACTGTATGACAGTAGCGCAGCTTGACGAAATGGTAAAAACCGCAAACGCTTCTGGTTTTGGCTGCGTTATCCATGCCATTGGCGATGGAGCAATTGATATGGTTCTTACAGCCTATGAAAAAATGGGTGTTAACAACCTACGCAACGGCATAATCCACTGCCAAATAACCGACTTGCCACTGCTGGAACGATTTAAAGCCACAGATGTGTTAGCCTTGGTGCAGCCAATTTTTTTACATTACGATATGAAAATTGTTGAATCCCGCGTAGGCAAAGAACTTGCGTCTACTTCCTACGCCTTTAACACAATGGACAAATTGGGTATTCATACAAGCTACGGCACAGATGCGCCAATTGAAGATTTGAATACCATCAATAACATTCACTGCGCTGTAAACCGACAAGATTTAAAGGGGGAACCCACAGTTGGATACAACAGCGTTGAATGTGTGTCACTCGCCCGCGCCATTGATAACTATACCATAGAATCTGCCTACGCAAGTTTTGACGAAAACAAAAAAGGGCGCATTGCCCCCGATTTTCTTGCGGATATGTGCGTGCTTGATAAGGATATATTTGCAATTGACCCTAGTGAAATTAAGTTTGTTAAAGTGAACATGACAATTCTTGGCGGTGACATTGTTTACAGGATAGTGTAGAGGTGGTTATTATGAAAACAAAAATAGAAATTTCTGACGCAGAATATCAAGTAATGAAAGTTATTTGGCTCTCAACTACCCCGCTTAATACTAACGAGGTTGTTGAAAAATTAGAAACATCTACAGCATGGAAGCCGAAAACCATACATACCTTGCTTTCCAGGCTGGTTAAAAAGGGTGCGTTACAATATGAAAAAGATGGTCGTGTATTTATTTATACCCCCCTTGTAGAAGAATCAGAAATATTAGCTCAAGAAAATGATAGCTTTCTCAATCGGTTTTACGATGGTGCGTTAAATCCAATGGTTGTCAATCTATTGGCGCAAGATAAGCTTTCGGATAATGATATAATTGCCCTTAGGCGTATTTTAGACGAAAAATTATCGGAAAAGCGGTGAAGGTGTGCATACAGCTTTTGTACATTTTATAATGGCTACCCTGATTACCTCCATAAGTATATTGCTTATTTTACTGGCTAAAATAGGGCTAAAAAAACATATATCTGCAAGATGGCAATACAAATTAGACTTGCTATTTTTTCCTTTGCTTGCCATACCCCTTGTTCCTTGCAGTTTTTTTTCGCATTTAAACTGGGTAAACTGGCCTAACGCCATACAACTTGAAAATAGAATAATGACAACCGTAACTGTTGTCGAAGAGGCCGGGCAAACATATGGTATGGGCTGGCTGCAAGACTTTGCAGTAACGGTAGAGCGTTCTACACCGGGGTATCTTTCAACTATTTTTATTGGTATATGGATTGTTGGTATGATTGCTTTGGTGATATTTATGTTATGGCACAATCGCAATTTGCGGCTAATAAAAGAATCCGTAAAACCTATCGAAGATAAAGAATTGCTGTCTCTGCTATCATCTTGTAAGGCTGAAATTGGTGTTAAAGGTACTATTTTGTTAGGATCTTCTATATTGGTAAAAACGCCAATGATGGTAGGACTCTTTAAAACACTCATAATCCTACCTGCAGGAAACATATCATTAGATCATTGTCGCTATGCCCTATTACATGAACTGGCTCATTACAAAAATAGAGATATTAAAATTAATGGAATAATGACCTTGTTTCAGCTTTTATATTGGTTTAACCCACTGGTATATATAATTTCCAAGCGTATGCACCTAGATCGGGAGCTTGCTTGTGATGCTTCCGTTTTAGAAACGCTCCCAAGAAAGTTTCATATTGCTTATGGCGAAACTTTATTAAATTTTGTAAATAGACAGTCATCATCAACCGTATTTTTTTCCGTAGCAAGTATGGGTGGCTCCAAGCCACAAATTGTAAAACGAATTAAACATATCGCATCATATGCAACTGAGCCCGTTTTTTCTAAAGCTAAAAGTGTATGTGTATTTATTCTTATGGGACTGATTGTGTTTTTACAAATCCCAATGATGGCTGTGCTGGCAGGCAATGATAATGATTTGTTTAATTTTCAGGCGGACAGTGTGTTATATGCAGACTTCTCAAATTTCTTTGGGGATTTTGATGGAAGCTTTGTACTTTATGATTTAGAGGCCGGTGTATATACCATTCATAATAGGGATATGAGCGTTACAAGAGTATCTCCCAATTCTACTTATAAGATTTTTAGTGCACTTATTGCATTAGAAACCGGCGTTTTAGATGCGAATAATACCGCCCAGGAATGGGACGGAATTGTGCACCCTTTTGAAGCGTGGAACCAAGACCAGAACTTGGCATTGGCTATGCAGTATTCTACTAATTGGTATTTTCAAAACATGGATGCACAAGTTGGGGTAGGGGAGTTGTATCGTTATTTATCCCAACTGGTTTATGGAAACACAAACCTTTCCGGAGGTATTACAGACTTTTGGATAGAATCTTCTTTACGTATATCCCCGGTGGAGCAAGTGAGGGTATTGAGGGATTTTTACCAAAACAATACGGTATTTGAAGCAGCCCATGTAGGTACCGTAAAGGATGCATTGCGGCTGTCCGAAAGCAACGGTGCCGTACTGTCAGGAAAAACCGGCACAGGGATAGTCAATGGGCGCTTTACTAACGGCTGGTTTATTGGTTATGTTGAAAATACCGATGGTACATTTATTTTTGCAACATATATCCAAGGTGAGGATACAGGGGGTAGTGTTGCCGCAGGCATAACCCTTGAGATTTTGAAAGATAAGGGGATTTTTTAGGATTTGATTAGCAAATAAATTATGGTAAAAGCCCTTGACTTTGATATCCTACAGGTGTAAGATATCGGAAGTATTACAAGTGTAGGAATGCGTCTGTAAATTTCGAGGTTAAACCATGATGAGTGAAATTATTAAAGATACTACAAAAACCGTATACCGTTTTATAACACATCGCATACTTTGGCTGTTTGTTGCAATGGCTATTTTATTTTATG
>Ga0136643_10017537_pt1 | contig 10776 bp, 8 predicted proteins | sample TergutLab28metaG_FD_96883 | JGI IMG/M metagenome (GOLD analysis project Ga0136643, IMG submission 96883) | Labiotermes labralis P1 segment gut microbial communities from Petit-Saut dam, French Guiana - Lab288 P1 (version 3) (version 3) | ecosystem: Host-associated > Arthropoda: Insects >... | reverse complement strand
TTTTATAGTGTGACTTTAGCAAGGACGATATGGCTCCCTGATGATGGTCCTAGGACCGAAACACGTCGGAGCGTTTTTAATGTTTTAATATGTAAATTTTATATATGTGCAGTAGTTGGTATAATAATTGAGTAAGTATTACACATTCTGAGCCTTAGGTATCCAGCATGCAATGCGCATGAGTCATAGTGTCATCTGTGGCTTGCCCGGCTGTGCGATATTTTTCAACATTATCTCATAAACGGCACGATTTTGGAAAAAAAGTTTACTGAACAAAGACATGATAAAAATGTATATTGGTCTTCATGTAAAGTACCTATTATTCTTGTCCGATTTCAATTAAACTTGAGTTTTTTTGGAAAGATTTTCAAAAATTTTCAGATCAAATTTCGTGCAAATTCATCTAGCGGGAGCCGAGTTGTTCCATTCGGACAGGCGGAGGGAGGGACAGACAGATATGACGATATTATATATATATATATATATACATTACATAGCAAAACATAGGATAGGAACTCAAAGGCTTGTATTTGCTTCCAGAAGGGTGCTTGATTTATTTGTTTATTTACTTATCTGTGTTTTATTAACGAGCTGATGGATTTAATTTTACTATTCCATTACTTTCTCTAGTCTACGAGAAAGCAAAATTTCGCAATGGACCGTATTCTTAACAGCATCACAGTGAAAGCCAATATGAAGTTTTGCGAGGGGGTGGCTATGGGTCGTGTTGAATATCATTGCCTTCTTTTTGAAAAATTACAAATTCAGGAATTTCATTATGGCAATTTTCTGTGCTCTGATTAGACAAGAGAAATTTGCAGCGTTCTAAAAATGCACTGAAGAGTGGTTTCGTCCATTCCCTGCTAATAAAGGCAGTAATTATATTTATGGTAGACAGATATTTTAATGTATGGATAGGAGACGAACATAGACTGTACTAAATCTACAATACTCTCGTACTTCCCGAGATTTTGTGTATTTTAGAAAGTTGGCCCTATTAAGTACACGTGGAGTAAATATAATTTTATATCCATTAACCGTTAACCTGCTAACGTGGAGAATATGGTGAGCTCCCAATAATGCCAGCAAATGGCAGATGGGATTTAACTCGGCGTTTAAAGGGTTAATATATATTTATAATGTATTTAAGAGCCGGTCCCAGTGACCGCGTGGTCTAAGGCGTAGGTCTACGGCCGCTCGCCTGCTGAGATTGTAGGTTCGAATCCCACCGGGGACATGGATGTCTGCCTGTTGTGAGTGTTGTGTGTTGTCAGGTAGAGGTCTCTGCGACGCGCTGATCACGCGTCCGGAGGAGTCCTACCGACTGTGATGCGTCGTTGTGTGTGATCTAGAAACCTCAAGAATGAGGAGGCTATGGCCCGCGTTGGGCCGCAGCGACACATGTAAAAAAATGTATTTAAGAATTAAGCCGCGATGTGTGATCAGGTAATATAAGCAGCTTGAAAGTATCAGCGGCGAGGCTTTAACATGTCCTGCTTCAAGTAAGAAGTATATAAAAGTAGTGAAGAGAAAAATATGACTTTTATAGTGAGTGTTATTCTATGCGTATGCCGACTTTCCAACTTTTCGGGAACATTGATCTGCACTTTGCTTTCAGCGTCTTCAGACATTGAAGAACAGTCTGTCAGGCCACCACAATGACACATGCAAAAATAATATGTCAATGTACACATATTGCAGTGAATCTCCGAGCACACTCAATAAGTGGTTTTATGGAATGCAAAAAAGTAGGCCAAAAGATTTCATCACCCCTGATTTTACTTGGTCGGGAGCCAGACCACGTCCTCCATATCTGTCCAACTGAACTCGAAGTCAACCCCAGACAGACCTGTGACCGAGACTGTTTGGGGGTACTTTGAAATTCTCATGCTTCCTCCACAATGCTGCAGCTCTGGCAGCCAACGTGGCTAGAATTCCAGCAGCGAGTTGGCAAACAAGACTATTCCAATCATGGTTGACACTCGCGGGATCTCGTCCTGTTTGTAGGAGGACAATTCTGTCGCTTCTGACGTAACACTGGATTTGTTTTAGATTCGTTTGTAAAAGAACAGAGACAAACTACAGGTCTTTGACTGTCAGTAGTTGGATCTGAGTAATTTAGATAAGGAATTTTAGGATTCAAACACTTGTGGTCTTGGGCTTTGGCAACAGTGTGGTGTAGAACTCTACTTCTATTCGGCCCCTAAAAGCTCATCCTTGTGTTTCTGTTCTTAAGAGAGAGAATCTTGTGATACGCAGTTCAATCTACGAGATGAAATTGCCAGTGGTTTTAGAAGACGCTGAGAAATATGCGTGCAGAAATTTAAGAAGAAATACATTATGGAAAGAGACAGAGTGAGATACCCGGTTTGTTGCGATTATTAAACTGGATCCTAGATAAATACATTGTGAGGGTGTAGGGTGTATTCAACTAGCTCAGGAAAAAGTCTTTTGTACACGATGTGAATCTTCCAGTTAAACAAAATGGATGGGGATGGTACCATTTGTCGACAAACTGAGTTATTTTGCGACTATAGAGAAAAAATATGCCACATATATTTAATTAGTCACTTATGTGATATTTGCTGAGAATTAGAGCGAATATTGATTGTGGAATCCACACACGTCTGATTAACTGATACTGAGTAGAACAGCGGAGAGAAGCGTCACTTGGAAGTGGTAATAATTACGCTGTCAGTAACTGACAGAAATTTACCGTTTGATTGCTGACACACGGTGAGGCCAAACTCTAATCGGAGTTCTGATAAGGCTGCTCATATTTACTAAAGACGGCTTCAATTGCAAAGAACACGCCGACAGTTGCTACATGACAGAACACACTACTGGAATTCTTTATAAAAATGTTGCTGAAAAACTGGGATCAAGCTCCAAATCTTCTGGTCTGTACTACGGAGGAGATGGATTGTAATTTAGGTAGGACATTCGTTAACCTGACTAGATTTGAGGGCATTTATCAGTCCCCTGGGGCTAAGACCGCAACAGAACCTCAAATCACGACACAACCACATCTGTCATGTTCTTTCAATTCATTATTCACTAAGCAGTGTACAGTGGCAACTATACATTCTGAACCCGTCGTTAATCCTTCAAATACCGGACTACGTGCACTGTGCGGACGTATAATTCTTTACGTGCTACCGACCTCGTTATCCGGTAGAATCGTGAATGCATTTGAGGTTATTATAAATTTAAAACCACCCTGTACTGGGTAGTAGTTGCAATCTGAAGCCCATCATCATTGAAAGGTTAAGCAAATCATTATAATGTTTACTAAAGTTCTTCGGAACGACGAGAAACCAATACAGGGTACATCCTTCGCGACATTACACAAGAGAAAAACTAGAGTAATTTACAAAAACCAATTACAGGCTAAATTCTTGGCGACATTATACGAGAAACAAAGACAATAATGTGCAGAAACCAACTGTAGGCTAAACGTTTGACGAAATTACACAAGAAACAAAACAATCATATACAGAAAGGAATTATAGGCTAAATCATTGGCGACATTACACAAGAAACTAAGACAACGATACTCAGAACCAAATAGTATTAACATTGCGGTCGTGTATAGTGGTGTGTACGTTGCGCAGTTGTGGAGTGGCTGCCTGTCACCACTTACACTTCAGCACATCGCAAAGGACTTGAATCTTAATCAACATCGCTGCCAGAACCTCAAATCTCGAATAATATCCACGTCTATACAATGGCCCACACTGTATAGACACTTGTTGATACGCAACGCTGCCTGGGTTGGAGGATGGAGCGTCAGTGATGAACTTATTCAGTGCTTCCTTCTCTGGTCAAAGAGGCGAAGAAGATCTAGAAAATTTTGAACTTCTGGACCGAGTAGACTAGGTTGTTCACTCGAAAGTGCTACAGTTGTTTTTTTTCCCGAAAGCTTCTGATCTCGTAGGAAAACGGGCAAATTTTATGTAACGTTTAGCGGGGTAATTATTCTATGCGAGAATGAGAAAGACACATATTTGCTCCAAATTATATACTTCTTGGAAGGAAATGACTTCACCAGTGTTCTAATCACACGCTCGTGTTGTCGACAACACTGGACCCATAAGTACCCTTATGTATGGCTGGTGTCGTCGGTAACCTGGCTGGCTGCTTACTGAACAATCAATACTCTCTGGTCCGCAGCACCGTACCGGTAGACAAGGTCAGGGCGTGACACCCTGTTTAGAAGTTCCCAGTATTCACTAAAACTTCACTTATTTTGACGTACCTTTTATTTAGAAGCCCAGGCTGCGCGCTGGGTATCCGAGAGATCTTGGTTCGATTCCCAGCGTGAGGCAGACATTTTTACCTTCCCCGAAAAGTCAAGACGGCTCTGAGAACTACCCAACCCCGTATTAACAAGTACCGGAAAAATTTCGAAGGTGGGAGGGGGTAAATCATCCGGAGTCTGAAGCTGACCACTGAACTTTTACCTACTGTAGACGGTAAGAAGGCTTCCACGGCACGAAACTGGACAATTTTCCGTAACTTCACTTTTCACTTTTCGCTTCTTTCGAACAAATATGTTTTGAAGAAGTTTAGGACTTACAACCAAAGGTGCTTCACAATTCATATTTGTTATTACTGTTTTGCTACGATCTGTTGAGCTGCAAATTTTGTTCTCTCTATATGATTAAACGGTTTGCTGCTAATAATTTAGATCTAAATATAGATAAAACGAATATAATTTAATTCTTAAACAAAAATTCCTAACATTCTATATTACACATTGGTTATAAAGAAAAGTATACATAAGAGATAGTCAATACAAAATATCTTGGTTCACAAACCGATAGCCACATAAACTGGAAGAACCATACCGAGTAAATGATTCCTAAGTTAAGTAGAGCCTGTTATGCCGTTAGGTCGATGGTCCACATCCGTAGCATTAACGCTCCCAAATCAATTTACTATGCATACTTTCATTCTATTGTAAAATAGGAAATAATGTCTTGGGGTAGTTCTTCCAACAGTGAGAAGATTTTCACTCTACGAAAAAAAAAAGAGTTATGGCTGGTGCACAACCCAGAACCTCTTCTACAAGTCTACTTAAACAACTACAGATTCTACTCATTCCATGCCAACATACACTTTCATTAACAAACTTCTTTATCAGTACTCAATTAATATACCAACTAATGCACTTATATAAAAGTTACACATTAAAACACTAAAACTGCTCCGACATGTTTCGGTCCTAAGACCATCAGCAGGGAGCTATATTTTTCTTGCTAAATTCGCATTAAAAAATAGTCACTGACTAACTTCGTTGTACTAATAGGGTGTTGTGGCAGCATGCCGTGTTGTGTAAGGTTATGTTGCGAAGAGAGTCATCCGCACCGCCCACACGACCCACTCAGCGGCTCTCAAGACCACCACCCATCCAAAATCTCGGTGCAGAAAACCATATGCTGCAACTCAACATCTAATGTTCCTGATGATGGGCGTATGTACCCGAAACATGTCGAGCTAAGAATACATTGTTGCATCAAGTTGGCATTTCAAGTTAAATCTTTTTAACTTACTGGTCAAAACTCCCATGCGTTCAATTTAAGCAACCGAGCAACGCGGACAGACTGCGGTGCAGATACAGGACAATGTAGCACGCGCGCTGACACTTGGCAAGGTGAATATTCATACTATAATCTTCTGATTGATAGATCATGCCATCCGGTAAGTGGTTACCAGCGTCGGTAAGGAGCAACTTGTTTACCAGCAGTTAGGCTACATATGGAGTAGTCCTCCTTCGAAAAGTTTCCAACCACTTGTCAGACTAGATGGCGTCATAACCCGCAGCACCATAACGTTAAACATGACATAACTTTTAAAAAATGCAGGGATGCCCAAAAATTAACAGTAGAGTATAATCAGCACTTGCTCTTTCTCATATCATGCTACATGAATACTGTTGCCTATACCTACAGTGTTCTAGAAGTGCGATTATCGATATCTGTCATCCTACGCCACCGCGATCATATTGTCAAGGGTATTGTTGCCCCATCGAAATCATGTATACGTGCATTCTAATATTAATGACTAATGAACGTTCTTATTTATGAGAACTCACATCCCACCTTTAAATTTCGCCCTCGGGACGCGCCCCACTCTTCCAGGTAATTTTTATATGGCTGATCTACAACATAAATAGTATTAATACTTACTTACTCCATGGTGAAAATTCCTTCTCGAGAAGCTAACTGGTTTGCAGCTAGTCAAGAAATTCCTCGCATTTCACGGAACCCGAAGGTTCATTACTGCACTCACAAGCATCCGCCACCTATCTCTATCCTGGGCCGGCCCAATCCAGTCCATATACCCACATCCCACCTCCTGGAGATCCGTCCTAATATTATCCACCCATCTACGCCTAGGTCTCCCCAGTGGTCCCCTCCCCTCCGACTTCCCCACCAAGACCCTATACACCGCCCTCTCCTCACCCATACGCGCCACATGCCCAGCCCATCTCATTCTTCTCGATTTTATCGCTCGCACAATATTGGGTGTGGAGTACAAATCATTTAGCTCTTCGTTATACAATCTCCTTCATTCCCCCGATACCTCGTCCCTCCTATGTCCAAATATTCTCCTCAACACTCTCAGCTTCCTTTCCTCCCGCAATGTCAGCGACCACGTTTCACACCCATATAAAACATCAGGCAAACGTATACTTCTATATATCTTGATTTTTAAATTTTTGGACAGCAACCTGGAAGACAAAAGATTCTGCACCGAATGATAGCAAGCATTTCCTGACCTCAATCTGCTCTTAATTTCTTCCGCAATAGAATTTTGATTTGTTAAATTTGTTCCCAAATTTTAAAACTCTTCCACCCTCTCGAAGGTACCATTATCAATCCTCACACTGTGAATTCGTCCTGCATTCTGATCTCGAGACATGAATACTGAATATAAAAAATACAGTTGCAAAATCAACTGCGGTGGTACCTGTGGGTATATCCGTATTAGTGCTGAATACACGCTATAACAGACAACGATGTATTTCCTACACATCTTACATACATACATACATACACATATACACAGTCGCTATCTACAAATGCTTGTAAATAACTAATATTCTTTTGAATTTTTTTTTAAACTGAGCCCTAGCAGGTAGTAAAATCATCATCATCATCTTCCTCCATGGATTAGGTCGTTTGACCTATTCCGTCATCGACGCATTGTCATCGTTTCCTGGGGCGTCCACGATCTCTTCTTCCTCAAAGTTTGTAGTTGATGGCGTGTTTCGGGAGTCTGGTGTTGTCCATTCTTTCAAGGTGGTTGATCCAGTTTTGTTTGTATTTGAGTCTCACGTCTTGTATTCCAGACAGCATGAAAATATAGGAACTCCTTCATTTCAAAGTTTTGTATTAGGATCCATATGACAATTTACGTGTTATGGCAGTGACACATTTTATGCAGATTTTTATATTATGCATAAAATATAAAACTTAAAAATCATTTTATGATCTGTACAGCATTCAGCTTTATTGGGCCATTCGGAGTTGAATTCAGTACTTGTGTAAATACAAACAGCATCAAAAAAGATACAGCTAAAAGACTAGCCTTGGAATTGTTGGTAAACCACGACCATACTTATAAAACAACAGTGCATAACAGTACAAATAATTACTTATCCAAACTTTGCTGTATTTCTGGTGACGTCGTTTTTACCCCGCAGAAAATTGTTTAGTTTTTTTGCCATTTTCTTCTCCACAATTTTCGTTCTTGGCAGTAGCGTACAAACAAATTTAACCTTGTCTGATTCTTAAGACAGTTTTAGAAATCCAATTAGGATTGAGGAAATATATGTTTGTGTTTGCGTATAAGAGATAGCCAGTTTTGCTCGGACTGGAAACACGACTATGCTGGGGACCAGGAAACGGCCAGACCTACGTAGTAAGTCACCAAAAGAAAAAGATAAAAAGTCCAGTTCGAGAAAATATAGGAGCTTCAATCTGAACCAGAACTTGTGGAAGAACCTACAGTACTTATGGAGACACATGACCGAACATAATGTTACAGAACAAAATACGTGTATTTCGTTACAGAAAATACAGCAGAGAGAATTCAGTTAAGTGTGGCCACTTGTGTCGTAAAAACAGCAGGTTTGATTGCAGTGCCTTGCATAAACTTTCAAGTTACATCTTGAATCACATAGAAAATATTATGACAAGTACAGTATTATGCGGTGGGCCGGGTAGCTCAGTCGGTATAAAGACTGACTACAGGCTGGACGGTCCGAGATCGAATCCCGGTGGGGACGAGATTTTCCGCCTGTCCAGACCCAGCCTCCTCTAAAATGGGAACCGGGTCTTTCCCGGGGGTAAAGTGCGGCCGGGGCGTGCTGCTGACCACTCACACCCTTCTAGTGCCGCGATCATGGAAGAGTAGAGCTATACCTCTACCTACCCTCTGGGCCACACCGGGCCTGTAATGAGATCACTTTACTTTTTACAGTATTATGCATAATACGAAAAGTGTCCAGTAAAGGCAAAACTGTTTCTGAATTTTGCTTAATACAGGAAGATTCCCATGAGTAGCCAAGAATGTAAAATACATCCCTATTTCTGAATTTCGGTACAGGTGCATACGGACCAGAGCTATTAAGAGACACATGTTGCATATTACATTCCATACCTTAGTACTATCTGTCGTCAACGGAATTCATCCGTTATAGTTAGCACAAATTAGCGTGTATAGAAATTACAAATTTTTTAATTAAAGCCCCAAACCGCTTCGACCGAATTCGGCCACATACTGCCACAAATTTCACATCTAAGTTTAAAATATCTTACAATTTTATAAACAAAATTAGCAACTGCATTCACTTACAAAATATCTGATTATGCAAAATTAATTACATTTAAAATACGTATTAAGATATCAGTATATCTTCAGCATATAAAACCAATGGTAATAATGAATATTCTTATACAGTCATAAGAAACACAGACAGGATCTCTTTACAAGACCTTACACGTCATGGCATATGTGGCAGAAGATCTAAATACAGTAGCAACTGGACAGGTTCGCTGATACGTTGTGTTTAATTTGATAATACAAACAAAGTACAGGAATACGAAGAAAATCTTTGTTCTTCGTGGTACATCGACTCCCACAATTAACATATGGATTTTGCGGCTTACTTACCGTACCGAATCCCTAATCTTATTCAAATATATAAAGTTATAAACTGTACATTTGTTAATATCATTGTGATGTTTCCTTCTAATCTGAAGACAGAATATTAGTTGATGCTGTTTGAAAAACGAACATGCCGAACGAGACGTTGAGATCCAAGAGAGAGGAAGGTACAAGACGAAGAAATCAGCACTGTCCACTGAGGAAATTTATAATTTACACTTTTCATCAAATTTAGAGCCCTCTGAAAGGACTTGTGTACACACGATTGATACTAACCCTCAACCTTGCACTGTGCACACAACTGGATAATGCTATCCCTGCTCCTTGCATTAAACCCACTTAATATTCGATCGTCATAAGCACAGTTGTTTTGAGTGTTGCTGTACTTACGAGGAAAGCGTTCGTAAGATGAAGAAAATTTATTACCTGTGAGCCAAAACGCGGTGTCGTGCAGGGAATATCGTAGGGAGAGTTAAAAGTTACGTGGTAGGGGTTGGTGTGCTTCATTTAGGTGCTACAGTAACACAGTGTGGCCCTGCATCAGCAGGGGGAATTGCCACTGCAGCCCCGGGTGTTCGTGAAACTTTATTGAGGACTTCAACAAGGAGACTGGGGGAATTATATTGTGTCGCGACTCATAAACTGGAATCACAATGAAGTTGAATGGGATTAGACCAATCAACAGTAACACTGACAATAATACAAATACCTAATTTATACCCCACTCTAATTAACTTATACTTGTACTTCCCCTTATTTAGCCTTCGGTATTTCGGACTTCACTTATCTATCACGTATTATCAACGCTGCCATTGAACATTTGGTACATTATCTGTTTCCGATACACAATAAATTAATTTCTTTGCCGAAAAAAATTTATATGGTAACACAAACAAAAATACAGTCGCTTTATTATTTAATTTTGTGTTTGTATAATAATCCTTACGATCTGTACTCTCATCAAATATTATTCGTGTACTCAAATCAAGAGTATTGAGATTGGCCGGGTATGTAGCACTTATGAGAGACAGGAAAGGTACACACAGGGTTTTGGTGAGAACTCAGGGAAAGAACCACTTGGAAAACCTAGGCGTGGATGGGAGGATAATATTAACATGGATCCTCAAGAAGTTAGTTGGGGAGTCATAGACCGGATTGACCTGGCGCAGGATAGGAACAGGTGGCGGGCGCTTGTGAATGCGATAATGAACCTTCGGGTTCCACAAAATGCGGGGAATTTCTTGACTAGCTAAGAAAATGTTAGCTTCTTAGAAAGGACTCTGCTCAATGGAATTAGCTAGTTAGTTAGTGAGTTATATAGGGACTGCGTCTCTGCTAAAAATAAGTTAAAACTTTCAATCCCACCAAATATGCGCACAGTATTTTCCTCCGACACTTACTTACTTACTCCATTGTGCAGAGTCCTTCTTGAGAAGCTAACTGGTTTGCTGCTAGTCAAGAAATTCCCCGCATTTGACGGAACCCGAAGGTTCATTACCGCACTCACAAGCGTCCGCCACCTGTCTCTATCCTGGGCCCGCCCAATCCAGTCCATATACCCACATCCCACCTCCTGGAGATCCATCCTAATATTATCCA
>Ga0136643_10017536_pt1 | contig 10777 bp, 4 predicted proteins | sample TergutLab28metaG_FD_96883 | JGI IMG/M metagenome (GOLD analysis project Ga0136643, IMG submission 96883) | Labiotermes labralis P1 segment gut microbial communities from Petit-Saut dam, French Guiana - Lab288 P1 (version 3) (version 3) | ecosystem: Host-associated > Arthropoda: Insects >... | reverse complement strand
TCTGCCCACACTGTATTTATGTGTTTTGTATTTATCTGAGAACAAACAGCGACTTGTGCCACTTACAGCATAAACTGATTGGTTTTTATAACCGAGATGAAAAGTGTTTACAGCGCGGTACAGCCTGGGTCTTTAAATAAAACAGTCTGCCATTCGATTTTAAAGGGTTTATATCAATAAAATTGCAGTTTTATACCTATAAAATGATATTTTAGAATTTTAACATTTGAATATCTTAAGACTGCCATTACATTACCTAGACTGAAGAGTTGCGCTTGTACTCCAAATTATTTTTTACTCCGTAAGGGTAGTAACTCAGTGTCGAAACATGTAGGAGTTTTCGAAGACCTTTGTTTAAGTTGTATCTTATTACGTGCATATGTTGGTGCATATACTGATTCTTCATATAGCTACAACAGGAACACTTTTCACTGTATGACAAAATTTCAATTTATTTCAGACATTTTTACTCACCTTCATATTTCAGGTTAAATAACATGAATTTACCGTAAATTATATTGACATTAATTTAATCAATATTATGAGGATGATTACAAAAGGAAAATAATACAGCACGTTTTCCTAAAACAAACCGATTTCCACCACATATTTAATTTCGACAGTAATTTTAAATTACTGGTCAGAATTAGCATTTATAAATGAAAAAACTTTGTCTGCCAAATTTGGCGTCACAGTACTCTCAAAATTCCGGATATTTTTGCGAAAAAGAAAGAAGTTAACAAAGAAATTTAGCAACAAAATAGCAACAGCACTCTACTTTACACTGAACATACTGAACAACAGTTTATACAACCCAAATCTGTAGCTGTTCTTATTCTGAGCCAACTCAATCCAGTCTATATCTTCACAAAGTGATTTTAAAATCTGTCAAAAATTTATCCTCCATTCTACGACGAGGTTTTCAGAGTTATCTCGTTCTTCACGTTTTGTAACAAAATCGCACGAAGCTTTCTGTAATGTCTGACCTAAGAAGTAGTAATGTGTTATCATCATCATCATCATCATCATCTCCTTTATACAGGGTATTTATACTTATATTCCTGAGACAAACTGTGTCCGTAGGGAATACAGTGTTGCAGCTAATCTGTTGTTACTATTCATGGTGCTTATATCGTTAGTTCCAGTGTTGAATCTATTGTACTTTTACATTGGCACTTTCCGAAGTATGTGTGCAGTGCCAATATGGCTGTTCTCTGTAGTTACTTGACTTCGTGTTTTCCTGTGCTCACGTATTTTCTGAATAACTTTGAAATAGTCCCAGTCGCCCCTATTATTACTGGTATCAACTTTGTTTTACATTCCACATGCGCTGTATTTCTATTGTAGGGTCTTTATATTTTAGAATCTTGTCGGCTTCTTTTTTAATCATATTTCTGTCTCCTGAGATTGCAACATCTATTAATATACATGTTCCCTTTTCATTATCAAGGATGTATTATTATTATTATTATTATTATTGCTATTTCAAACCACAACTCCCATTTCAAGTTCACATATTTTAACGTTCTGTACAAAAATCATCTAGTAACATTACAATTTCATTTTCTGTGCAAGAAAAATACACGTTACACGCATTAATATGACATCACAGACAGTAATGTTATACACTTTGTTGTTTGCAGGCAAATACCAAACTGTGGCTCGGGTTACGAGTAATATAACACCGCAAACTCATGTCGACTAATTGCGGCCATACCTGGACTGGGTTTAGATTCTTCAGAATGGTAAGGTAAACACAACTATAAAACGGATGAAAATTTGAAACTATAAACATGTAAAATATTTTAAACATTTATCCTGGCATGCTTAAAATATTTCAAGTGTGTCGCATTGCAATAAAAACTGGGCCACGCAAAGTTATGGGAACACAGTTACATAAGTCGGTGTAGGCCAAAATGTTTTGGAAATAATGAATTTTAATATTTTGATTTATATTGATATTACTGGACGTATTGTAAAAATAATGCAACATTTGTCACCTTTGTTCGCATAAACCAGCATTTATTTTCAAGATAATTTAGAAGTCTCCACCGTTTTGCATTACCTTGCACTAGTGCAAAACATACAGGCAAAACAAAAACATACACACAAACACTCATTAACTAAACTATATACAGTAAAAAATTTAACATTATTTTCAATTAGGAGAACATTCAGAGAAATCTAACTTTATAATTCCGCTGATCTAGACAACGTGTGTATTACCACAACACATATGACAGTGACCAGTCTTATAATACGTGATAAAGAATTTTCTGCTTAATTGGAAATAACGTACGCGACACACAAGTCCAGACAACGTTTACGTGTGTGTATATATACTGTGTATATATATATATATAATTAGAGTCGTGTAAGGATAAGGATTACAGTAACAATAATCCAGTGTCCTGTACTAAGGTTTGTGAAATTTGGTAATATGATCTTAAAATTTTCAACTTCACGAATTTTCACACACCAAACACAAATTCTCTACGACTGAGTCTTTGCATAACAACTACGTTGACGTTGAGTCTAGTGGGTGTGGCGGTGTGTCAATTGGCAAAAAATCATCCAGAATCCAAGGGATATTTACGCCTTAAAGTTTAAGGTCAAGATCACCCTGAATATTACTTTGCAGAAGAAAACACTACGGTTCTTCAAAAAGTCTGTAGTTGTTTACAATTCGAAATGGCATCACTGACAGATCCTCAAATCTTGAAGCCAATAATTTATGAAGAACTGTGGCCCGTTTCTTTAAGAATAACTTTGCCTACTCTCTTGAATAAGACTCAATGATGTCGAAACATGTAGCGTGTATGTAATATAAATCATACTTGCAATAAAGTTGTAAGTTAGATCTATACATGTAGTAAAATACTGTGTGTTTCCTTCGATACATTATTTTTGGTTACAATATTATATCTGAGTTTTGCTATGTAACATATTCTCCTTAATGTTTCTGTTTTGGTCACCGGGAGAATTATTCTTTAAAGTCATTTATTCTCTGTGCCTTTTTCACCACTTGACCGCCAAGTTAGATGAAGAATTTTACACGGGGTTTCCATAGGGATTTGCCGACTTCGGGAGTACGTTCTTTAGATTAATTAGAAAGAATATATCCATACATACCTATACCACAATTTAAAGAATAACAGAGATAATGTGACAACATGGTCATCTTACTGCCGTTATATATGCCGTAATGTTTCAACATGCTGCTTTATCTGTAGACTGCGAGGGTCCATCCTTCAACTGATGGCCAAGTCAAACCATGCGGAGGCGAGTGTTCTACGTGGAACCCTAAGGATGATTTTTAGGAAACTGGCGCCAGTTATTCTGACTTAATCAATGTCTTCATGTCACTGAGATGTTATTCAGATATTAAGTACACGTGTTAACTTTAAAAACTTCTTCTACTTTTAATACTTATTTATTAATCGATAAACGTGTAACTGTTCTCATTTTTAAAAAATTATCCAGCCATTAGTTCCGTAAGCCTTCAACTTCGGATATAGGCCAGTTTGGTTATAGCGATGTGATTTATACTGAGGAAAGTTTCTCCTGAAACACCAGGTTTGAAAAGGACAACTTCGTTCTGTAAATTCACTTCTACATATTCTCATCCAAATATCTCGAGAAGAACATCAGATAAACATGAATGCCCTCTAAGGGAAGGTCTGTGATGTTGAAGCGTAAGAAACATATATACAAAGAGGCTTAGTAAGCTACTCTTGTGGGGCTAGACCAGTTTTCTGCACCATGTACTGTTCCTTCAACCACAGAGTTAACTGAGGACTATTTGCCCTATTTGCAAGACCGAAGAACGTACTCTGCCTCCACAGCAAACATCGATTTTTTTACGCCTTATCTTCTTCTCTCAAGTCAAAATATAGACACGTGTTCACGCTGAGGTTAAAATGGGCTTTGTAAAGGGTTTTAGGTGCAGGTTGTTGTGAACAAGGAGATAAGCTTCGAGTTATATTACAGGTCCGGAACTTCTAAAATAGCCGAGAGACTATTTCTTTACCAAGAATAAGTTCGCAGCATTGAGATAATTTGCCAGATATATTAATTCATTCGTGGGGTTTCACAGTACTGTAACAGCTACAGAAAGTAATATCATTCTTTTACATTTATTTTATCATTATATCAATTATAGTGTTCGTAAAGACTGTCAAACCAACATTCAATCAAGCATAAAGCTTACGTATATCTGAGAAGGTTATAGGTAAAAACAATACTGACTCGCAAGTACACTGAAAATAAATATGTAAGACGTTAGAAACTTAATTTTGACCAACTTCTTTCATGGGTGTGAATTATTATTGCACTTGGGAGAAATACATGCAGAAAATATCAGTTTTAAGCTGGACGAAAGGTATTGACTTATGGGTATATAAAATAAAAAAGAACAAAAACTTACTAGAATATTTTTATATCAGAAGTGTTAATGACCCGAATATTGTAGGTAATTTTAAATAATAATGCTTAGAAATTAGCTGCTCCTGCCGTACATAAAATACACATTATATATGTGATTGTGGGAAGTACGTAAAACAAAAAGGAGGTAGGAGAACAGATTAATATTTCATAGCCCAGAGTTAAAAATATATACTACCTGCTCTAACATAAATGAACTCTGAATTTTGTCTATAACTTGAATTTATGTCTTTTTCATGGACTGGAAATATAGGCTTTGTGGACTGAATTTTCAAACATAATATAGACGAACATGAATACTCTGAGCTTTAAATTTCCACTGACTTTCCAGCTGAGCGAAGTCATAGTTACGAGAAAGAATATCAAGTGTGATATAGTGAAAATAAATAAATAAATTTGGGGGCTTCTAGTGAACGTTGTGAAATGTTTGAGAAGAAATGCGACTCATTGGAAGAGATGCTGGCCGCCACTTGGCCTGGCCACCAATCTCTCGGTCGATCCGAAGATTGTTCATTGGTGGCAATGTTCCAAACAGGGTAGCTGAACTCACCAATCAAGTACAAGACCGGAGTGTCTGGCAACATTACAATTTTGGGCACATGGCAAGTAGAATCTTCCCAAAAGCTGCGACGGTGCCAAAAAGTCAAACAAGAGATCTTGCCGTAGAGACCCTTTTTTGTACATTCTAAAAGAACGGACACATAAAATATGTGGGAGCACGTGTGTCACGCCTGGTCAAGAAAGTTCCCTTCTTTTGTGAAACTTTCGCTAGAGCTCATCTCTGTAATCCATCTTGCGCCAGTTCGCTCCACGCCTCAACACCCCCGACCACGTCAGCGACACACTTTTAATATTATTCTTTTTTCGTTTTCCATTATATGTGAAGTGGTGTCTTGACGATAATTTGGTAAGAATTTCTCAGGAAATACTATAATTTTCTTTTATAACATTTTGTATTCAGCTACGATCTTTTGAATACAAATGTTGTATGTTAAACACAAGAAGACGGAAGTAAATTCAGTTGTCGGAAACTTCTGTAACTTGCTCAGTTAGTTAACATGGCAGAACATTCTAGTGGCGTGACTTTTTTATCTCTACACCACGTGGGCGTGCATGCTTATTGTAAGATCTTAAGTTCCCTTAAGACAAACTGAAGACGGACAGTACAGGCCGAAACATGTAGTTGTCCATTATATAGTCATTAAATACACCTCATGTGACACAGTTTGTTTAACTACATACAATTTGCCAAGTTTCACACACACACACACAACGGGGATGACACACTTCCTAGATACAGAGCCTATTATCCACAAATCTTATGTCAAAGGAAAAATAATTTCAAATATTTCTGTTTTTGCAATATTAGTCACTTGCGTTTTCGGTCGCCACTTCTACACTTGAAGGATAGTATAGGCTCCAGAAGCTGCCGTAAATGGGCCCAATCTTCATTTTTTACTTATTAATTTTGACGATAATTAAAACCACATATTTCGTTTTGTGGGGAGAGATGGGGCGCCGAAATGGATAAAAGTTAGACTCAACATTCTGTATTTCATTTGTCATTCCTTTGTGCTGACGTCACTTAATAAGAAGTCTGACAGAAGTGAACTACTGTTTGACGTAGTACTTTCTGAGGCTTCACCGAACTTTCATTTACAGCACGTAGTCGTTCGAAGCCAAACAGCGTGTCTGTGACATCGACCCGAAGATTTCATTTACAAGAGACTGAAGCTGACAGTACAATGACATCAGCGGAGCGCTGATCAGTCAATGCAGCGTATAATGTGTATACGTGTATAGAAAGCAACGAATGGAGTTGCTGTGTGTCAGTTGTTTTCTGAGCAATGGCTACACGACGTACTGTGAGTATTTTAACAAGCGGCCGTTTGCTTCAGAAGAAGATGACCAAATAGAAGTAGAGTGTAAGTTATCAACGTGACCTCTAAGGCAAGTAAGGCAGAGTTATTCAAAAGCCGATATGCTAAACGTCAACAAATTTCCTATCGCTTGTGGTGCATGAAGTTACATCCTTCATCGTAACATGCTTCCACAGCATAACACCTTCCAGAGAGATACGAATCCAGCGCACATCCTCATGTCACACTCTGTTGTTATTAACGTAATATAATCATATATCACTTACTTCTATGACTCCCGAGTGGCTTATTTCCTTCGGGGTTTCCTACTAAAATTTGTATTTGTTTTCTTTTGCGTGCCCTTCAGATTTCTTTTCCAACTCATTCGCTTTGACTTTAGTGTCCTCATAATATTTTTCGAAAGATATATTTTGTGTAGTTATTCGCTACGGAATTTTCACAGTATTCCTCTTACCATCTCTTTCAAAGGTCCAATTATTCACCTCAGCGACCCCTTCTGAAACAAAATACTCCGAAACTTGATAGATGGAATTAGAGAGCAATACCGTGGAGGCCTATTACCGATGACAGCTCACGTAGAAAATTCTAGTACATTGTAACATTGCAGGAGACTTGAATTTTGACCGGTGAGATTATCTCACACAACTATGTGCAATTACTTCAAATTTTCATAAATCCCTAATACATTATTTAAATTGGCATCAGTAATATCAGTATGACGACGATAACTTTAATATTATTGTAACTTTTATAAACTACCATCGGTTGCTCTAATATGCTAGACTCAATATTCGCGACTAATGCTACAGAATTAACTACCAAACGATTATAAGCCGACATCAAATTAAATTTCACTGCAATAGAGAAATGACAGCTCAAAATTTTTCAAGAGTAATACCTTCCATTAATACTCCCTAGGAAAAGAACAAATCACTTTGATATTTATCCGAAGTTTTAACAACTAACCAAGGATATAATTATATTTCTCTTAGCTGCCCCGTTAAATATAGGCGCAAACGGACTGCTGGCTATAAGTCGGACTGCTGGCTCGAAGTCAGTATTCGGAAGATCCTGCGACCGGCCACCTCGGCACAGGTTTTTCTTGCTTTTCCTGTGTCTATAAGCGATTGGTGAGATGGTTCCCAAGATACCAAGTTGCCACCACATGCTTCTCATGTAGCCCTCCCGACTTAAATTTATTAGTAACCAATTTCATATTTGTATAAATGTAAAATAACCACTGCCACCGGGTGACAACCCAATTGCAATTAATAAACATTATTATTATTATTATTATTATTATATTATTATTATTAAACTAACATAGAAGTGGGGGGTGTTGAAGCTAACTGAACATTTGCATGTGACGTAGTGTTTTTAACCCCTACCCCCTTCAAAACGCACACAACTGTGTCCTGTTGAATGTGTAAGGTAGAAAATTGTCCGTTTGTTTAGGAACCTCTATATCTTTAATCTAGAACCCTTTTATTTTTTGGAAGACGAGTTTTGTAGAAACTCATTTTCCTATGCGATTCTAGTACCTCGTTAGCGCGAATTTCTGTTAATGTAGACGCAAAGTTATTTTTACACAATAGAACTTATTTGTGCAGATTGGTCACATAAAAATGCGCTGCAGGTACTCCGAAAAGTTTGTTCCTTACTATCTGTTAAACGGAATTCTGCGTGACTGAACCTTTATATTAAGGAGTAAATATTATGGGTATTTTTAATTTTACTGCATGTTACGTGTCGCTAAATTGTACAGTTGACTAGAATTTAAATTTTAGGTCTGCGTTATCGTAAGAGAAAAAAAAGAGGGTTTGAGTTTGAAATGAAAGCATGGTGCTGCCTAGTTCATAAAGTGTATTTCTTCCCATACAGGAAGGGCGCACGTACATCGCGTGACGTGGTAACCTCGTGTACCCTGATGGTCCTGTCTCCTCCTCAAAGGACGATCTATAAATTAAAGGAAAGCAACCCACTCTGCCCCGCTACACACCATCTCTCTCTCTCTCTCTTTCCTATACTACACTCTTTATACTGCCAACACATAGAAGCAGTAGGAGAAAATAGAGGAACAGAACCAAGGATTTCTCGTGCAAATGCTTTCCGTGATTAAAAGGCATAGTGCATGAAACAGACGTTTTGTTAGCCTGCCTAATCATCACCCAGACCCCTGAAATAAATCTGCTTCTTTCGTGAATGGGACGATGGAGTAAATCTCCTCACAGTTAAGTAACATATATAGAAAGTGGAAAATAGAAAGGTTTTATATTGTGATTAAAGAATTGTTTATTCTCTAAATTCATTTACATAAAACACTTATGTTATACGTTAAAATCAAAATGAAATTTTGTTTTTTAAAAATTTAAAAATTTTCTTTGTTTTACAATTGTTATCAATATTGGATATTAAATGTATAAAGGATTGATTGATTGATTGATTTGCATTTGGGTTCGGGGCCTCTCAGCCCCGATGCACCTAGGCCTTAATTAAGACGGGCCCTTTGTGCCCCATATTGAATCATGGGAGCCCCGCAGCCTTGCTATAGCTCCTAATATCCTCGGGCTCCAAAAGAAGGAGCCCAGGTACGCATGCCTGAGTGAGGCCAGAGTCTCGCACTCACATAAAATGTGAGCCGAGGTTTCCTCTCCCACCCCTGTATAAAAGATTTGTTAAATGTGATGTACTTTGTAGTGTGACAAACGGGCTTCTAGCGGAATGCTGTGTACAACAAAAACACATAAGAAAATTCGAATCGTCCGACATAATATTGTCATAGTAAATTCTCAGCTTCACAAAATTCACGGAATCAAAATTCATACTTAAATTAGGCCTACGTATGTATTTTAAACGTACTCAAAATGTTATCATGTTGCGGTAAATCGCACTTTCTTCCTTAACTATAAGCTAGCTGACATAATCATTTCACAATCCTTGTAGTTTGATATAAAATGTCTTACTAGTTCAAAATTGGTGTCAAAGAAATCCGAAATAGTCACATACTGACGTAACACAATAATTACTTATTGTATATGAATAATATTTACCAAAGTTATGAGAAACTTTTGCTGGTTTGTTAAAACCTGAAGAAGAAAGAGAAAGTCCGAAGTATTTGAAACGTCTTGTTGCAACAGTCTCATTTAAAACTGAACTAGTATCCGCAAGTATCATATTTCCAAAAAATTGTTATTTTGGTGAGAACTGCGATCTTCTGGATTAAGTTGACCCGAAACGTCGGTAAGAAATTACCACTATTCACTGCCAAATAACCCAGAAAGACGCAAGTCTCAGCTTGTTTTTTGTCTTTGTGTTCAATTAAAAAAAAGAGCAGGAATATTATTGGACAAAATTACCTCTCTGAGCCTATATTCATTTTTTAAAACTTGTTTGCGCATAGAGTAGATAGCAGCCAAAGTTCTGAAAGAAACAATATCAGTACATCTAAGGGCAAAACACATTGGTCTAGTGGTAAAAGTTTTGACTAAGTTTGGACTCTCGTCTGCTTTACCTGCTCTCTCCTCTCAGAGCAAATTCTTTTCATTCTTTAACCAAATGTTCGGGCAACGTCTTGACAGAAGTCATTGCCATTTTGTCAAGAAGCCTTTACACACCACAATTTACACTCTTCTCCTTCTATTCCCTAGAACTATAAAGTTAGTCACAAAATTTTCCAAGTGAAATTATCTATTACGGGACAAAAACTTGGGTCAACAAATTTACGTTATAATAATTTAACCATCTTGTTCAATTTTACGTCAAAGAAATCCGGTTCTATTGGAGTCACTTGAGTGGTTTCGGACTTGATTAATGATGAATTGATAACTGACAGACAGACGGGCGGACAGATATATTTTTATTCTCTAAAATGACTTACAAATATGCACCATGTTAATAATATATTTAGTGGCATTATTAGGGAATCATAAAGGTAGAGTTTAATAAGAGAGTGATTACTGAAAATTAATTGGAAACATAGGTACGAAACGGATCCGAGTCCCAATATGAATGAAAATCCTGATATTTGTCAGAAAGGAAAGTGCCGGACTCCAGCCTGGGCATTGGCCAAGAATTCTGATTTGTGTCATCCTCGTTGTGTGTAGAAAGACTAATGGTGAGGTAAATATCAGTCATGAAACCACAATTATGTTAGTATGGATTTATGATAGTATTTAATAGCATAAAAATAACTACATGTTTCGGCCAATAGCGGCCATCTTCAGGTTATCACAATTTTGCTCAAAGAGTATCATATATATGCCCATATTGCGAGGTGATGCTGAGATCTCATCATCGTTACGCTTTAAAATCAGTTTATTTAGTGGGAAGTCTAATGGCCAATGACTGGTAGGATGTACGTTTTATGGGTAGGTATTAGGGGGGGGGGGGGGGTTGGGGGGCCGGGATATAGGGTGGTTTGGTTTTTGGTTTTAAGTTGGGGTGGGGGGGGGGGG
>Ga0136643_10017533_pt1 | contig 10778 bp, 7 predicted proteins | sample TergutLab28metaG_FD_96883 | JGI IMG/M metagenome (GOLD analysis project Ga0136643, IMG submission 96883) | Labiotermes labralis P1 segment gut microbial communities from Petit-Saut dam, French Guiana - Lab288 P1 (version 3) (version 3) | ecosystem: Host-associated > Arthropoda: Insects >... | reverse complement strand
GAATCTGACCACAAAACATAATATAATGTGGAGAAAACGTGTGGGGCTATAATACTAAGCCTGTACATGACTGTGCGGGGCATTTAAATGGCCGCAGCGCACCCATTTGGTGCGTTCGTAAGACACTGATTTAAAAGGATCGGGTGCGTTCGTCGGATAAAGGTTAATGAGCCACAAGCAGCTATTTTGTGCCTACTATGAACACTGAACAGCCCCCACTGTCTCACCACAATGCATATGTAGTAGACTTCTTCTGTTAAAATACCAGGATCAAGATCAACCCCCATGATAACTGATAGCTGGAAATGAAGGCACCATGGCACATGATCAAAACTTCATACTTCTTAAACACACATCAAGAAACAAAAACACAGATACATGGTAACTTTCAAGACCATCACATACACAGTTCATTCACAATTTCACCTTCACAGTAACACACACTTCAATCTCATAACTCTTACCATCTATTTCACCTCTCTCTGCCAATCACAAAGCCTACTTTGTACTTCCTGTTTTTCCACCTCTTTTAGTTTTCACAATTTACAAAATTCACTCAGACTTTTCATAACCAACAATCGTTACACATACTATAAAAGGGCCTGACATTTACATCAATCAAATGCCTCACTAGACTGTAAAATGTGTGGTGACAGCACCACTGTTGTTTTTGTCTCAGCAAAAATACCCTTTAAAATAAACAGTTTCAGTAAGCAGCTAGAATTGTATGAACTAATTTGCTTACTTAACAATGAAAGGCCATGTACCAGTACCTGCCTCCATATGCATGTACTGATGTGGTTTGTAAGTAGTATATTGTTACAGTTGAGTAACTGAATGACTTTGATTGTACATTAATGCACAATGGGGTGGTGGTGACAAATGTTTCAGTGACTGACCACTGATTATGTCAGACTTATTAGTCCTGATAATTAAACAGTGAATAAATATGGCAACTGAGGTTATATCCAACAAATTTAAGATATGACAGATGTGAAGATGTAGAAACTGTATATAAATATCACTAAAGCGCACAAATATTACATCACAATTTACAATAAACTCTGCACAAATCAAAGCATGTGAAGAAACTGGGTTTTGTAGGTTCTTCCCTGAGCTTCTCATTCAAATTTATACATTCAAAAACATGTTGATAAGTTCCAGTAATGCTATCATTTAATACAAATTAAGTATGTTTAACTCCAGTGATATAAGGTGTCCCATCAATCTCATGCAATGAATACCCCAATGTGCACATTTTTTAGTAGTCCTGCCACTCATAAAGGTTTACTGCAACCGTCTGTATGTAAAACAGTAACAACACATGAAAAAGCTTTCTCCATGACACAAAAACCTACCCAGGCCATGTTGATCACCAATTCCATATATAACAGCAGGCCTTACTATCGTAAAGCGAAGGCCATCAATGCTATAAAGCTCTTCTTCCACCTGCCTCTTAAACTTGGCAACATATGTCCAGGGTTCTACCTTCCCATCTTCTCTGTGGGGAACCTACACAAATTATTTTTCACACACAATTAAAAATAAAACATGTGACACCAAAATTTGTTGTAAAATACAGTTTAGGCTTAAACCTTACATATATGACCCATCCCTACATTTTCCAACAGTACTCAGACTTTCTGTTACTTCATTATACCCTCACTGTGATCTGAAGAACTATGTTTAATATTAAACGTTCAATCAATCAAGCAGGCTGCAGAGTTGTGTAACAAGACTGTTATCACTATGACAACATCTTATACTTTACATAAGTGAAAATTTTAAGAATATACAAAAGGAAAAGCATATATGCCACACAGTTACATGAAAAAGAGCATCAAAAGCAGCAAAATAGCAGAAAATGTATACCTGCAATTTTATACATAAATTACATCACGAAATACTTCCCACAACAATGATAACAATTTACTTAAAATCCTGCATTATCTAACATTACAAGTATCTGATATGCCACACGTAGACCATTGGAAATAAATGTATGAAGTTTACATGGCTTAGTTTTTTACAATTTCAAGTTCCTTTAGTGCAATCTGTGATGACACATGCCTTCTTAACATTTGTAAAAGTAAATTTGTTTGCAGCGAACGAACTTCTAATTGTATGTGGCAAAAAATGTGTGCATGGGAACCATACAGAAACACACTGCTCTATATCCATTTCACACCTACAGTTCACTGACGTGAAATGTTGGTATTTTTCAAGATTAAAATAGTGTAAGGAAAAAAGCAGGCTGGGATATGCTTGTATAAGCTATTCTTAGCACATTTAAAGATGCTGTTTCAAAGACAGAGGTTATACAGCATGGAAAAATAATGTGAAGGTGATCATAAATTGTGATGCGGAAAGAATGTGGAGTAAATTTCCCTTATTTGATATTATTACCACCACCATTCGCATGAAGGAGTAAAGGCAACAACTAATTTTGAGACTGCCTATACTGGAGGTGAGAATTTAATTAGGTGCATCCTCCCAGACATAAGACAGATGCTAATCTGTTGCAGTGGACACATGAATGAACAGACAAGTTTGAAACATGCATATAGCAGGAAATTATTTTTGAAATGACAACAAAGTGGGTGACATTTCACTGCTTGGAACTTGTAACACGTGTCCTATAAGCTAAGAGGCCAGTGTGTCTGCAAATAACACCAAAATAGCTAGAAAACATGGGTCTTAAATAAACTGATAACTGTCATTCAAAGGCACAGACACATGTTCCACCTTCACTAGCTTTCTTACAAAACACCCTCTTGTGAAAAGTCTACTCAGACCTCATTTATAACAATAAGTCATTCCTGATCAAAACTTCTAGTTATGAACATACTCCTGAAAAATATTATCTATGCCAATAGGCTCTACATGGCATGTTGTTTATACACAGTTTCACAGCAATCCACTATTTTATTCAAGAGTTATAAGGGGGAGGGGGGGCTTGATATGAACACACAGACTACCATCATATAGTAAGCTCATCTCTACCTATAATACAGAGAATGCAGGCTCAAAAAGTCATTTACACTTCTGTGTTAAACTGTTCTCTTTGTTCCTCCAAAAAACATACAACTTAACCCATTTCAGTTCAGGCAAGAATTTAACACGTTTATGAAAGCTTCAAATTCCTTTTCGAACAGCAGTGTTCTGAAACCAAATCAGGAAAATTCTTATTTCCTCCTTTTGCCAAAAAAATTATATGCATATACATATAAAAAAATTTTAACATGATCCACTGTTTGATAAGCATAGGAGAAGCTGGCAGAACTAACATTGTGTTAGGTAAGACATCAATGATACAGCACAGCAAGCAGCTTTCCTTCCCCAGCTTGCACAAACTAATGCTTACAAGTAGGCAAAATTAATTTTGTGCATGAATGAAATTTTTCCATATGAAAATGATGGAAGAATTGGTTGAAAAGCAGTATATACAACAAACCAACCTTATTAGAGGAACACATGTGTCCTGAAGAAACCTCAACAAACCTCTTGACATTCAGTTTGGCTGCCTCATTGGCACAGTTGAGGCTCAGTTTCAAAATTCCTTCTCTGTAAACAGGGTCAGTTTGTCCTGATTTTGTCTCACAAGCACAATTGATAACATAATCCCAACCACCATCCTCCTCCACTGACAATGCAGACTGGCAGGATGCTGAAATAACAGACAGATCCATTTATTTGTACAAAGTGTATTATATGTTAGGGATTTAAAAAAAACCCCAAGGTCAGGATTTTTGTGTTGTTATCCTACCATTTAATACCCAATTTCCTTTGCTAAAATACCTGACACCTCCAAGAAGTTAGGCTTTTGTAGCGGTGCAGCTGATATCTCCATTCTTCTGGAAAGTAGTGCATTGTTAAAGGGCAACTGGTGCCCAACATGCTCTTCAAACATCGGGCACTCATCACCCATCAACAAAGAACCACATCCCTGAAGTGTTTGAGACCTCTTAAAAGTGACAATCCATTTAGTTGGCATGGCCCAGAAGCAAGTAAAGAAATTAGAGAAAACTGTTAAAAATAAGAACTCCTTAAAAAATTGAATAATATCCATAAAAATCATAAATGGCTGAGGAGAAAAATTACATTTATTAAAAATCACTCAAGAATTTATTTGAGACAGAACTACATCTAAACTCCTAAAACCACGGTTTAAATTGTGAAAAAGAGAGGATATAGCAGTTGTTCCATATCCCTAGATCACACACATTTGGTACCAATTCCTGAGCTCCCAGCCTTCCACAGTACAGTGTGATCACCTCAGAGCTTCTCCCATGTTGCTCTAAGAGGTAGATGCTCCTACCAACCTGTGAAGTTGCAAAGGACACCAAGTAAAAATGACAACACCTACAGCCTAACACAGTACACATAAAACATATCCAGATTACAGCAGATACTGAAAATATTTGTTTTTATAACTGGCACCATTCAGATTTATGATGGTACACGAAAATAAGTTCACATGGTGTATAATTTCATAACTAAAGGACCTACAATGATTGGGACTAAATCATAAAAATTCAACACTCAGCAATTATCACCCATTTCCAATGCCAAAGCAAAATGTTGATGACCTGGTGACCACACGAATACATATGATCACATTATGAAACAATTCTGACACAATGGCAGGTAACATAGGACACAGACTTCTATCAACACAGAACAGAAAGGCTTGGCCAACATGATATGTTCCTCAACTGCAAATGTGAAAATGTAATGGGACTACAGCTGACTTACATCAAAGCTATTTATGTTACACACGAAAATGAAGAACCCAAAACATACAGCTTGTCAACTTATTTTCTGACCAAGTGTCATCCATTTATGCATACACAGTCCATATTCAGAAATAAAGTAAACTTGACTCCCTGGTCTCCTATGCAAGGCATCTCAAGGGATTTTCAAGAAAAATGTTATGCCAAGTACCAGTTTCTTCCAGTCTATCCTTGGTAAGCACCTGCATTTTGATTCATTTTCTTTCTGTTCACTAACAACAAAATCTGTGCTAGGCTTGCACATATTACTGACAATGGACAGCATTTCATGCACCTGCTCTGATCTAGAAATGTATTTGAACTGTGCTGGTTAAAGGCCAGTTATGAAGCAATCTACAATCCAAGTAAATGGGAAGAGCATTCAATTCTGCTGACTGAGAAGCTCAATGTTTTACAGGTACCTCCACAATGACTGCTCTTTATACAGTAACAGCAACAATCAGAATAAAATTAATTCCAGAATCATATTACAATATGTTACTCCCCAACTCCCAGACTACTGGCCCAAGCCAGCTCCCATGGTACAGCAAGCTACTCACTTCCATAATAACACTCACACTAGTCAATTTAAACGTATATAAATACAAATCTACAAGCAATGCACCTGTTATTTTCCTGTGAAGATAAATCCATATCTATAAATGTGTCCTCTACTTTGTATTTATCTACACTAATAATAATCACAGTAACCTACCACATACCAGGATTTATTAGGTTGGCACTTCTAAACTGGACTTTTGGAATGCTGAATAACTGTTGGTGTTTGTTATTGAGCCATGCAGTTTGTGGTGGAACTTTGTCTACTACACGCACTGCTGATACGAGGTCATTTTCAATCAGGTACTGTACAAGGTTTCTGCCAATGAACCCACAACCTGCAAGTATTAAAACTCAAGACTGAATAGAGAATCCATAAATTACATAGCCTTTCATTAAACATGTCCTTAAAAAAATAGGATTCATGTTAAAGTAACATCTCACTTAAAACAAAGATACTTTTCATAACGACTAATATGACTGAACATATGCATTAATCCTCCCCAACTTTCACGTTCTTTGCATGTTACCAAACGCCGAATGTCATAAAAGGTAATTCAGCAGATGGATACTTGCATAACAGCCACATAAATTTCGCAACTCCGCAATTAAAAATTCAGTGTCCTTAGCCTCGGTAAGGTATCCACCAGGGGCGCTCTACTGAATAAGAAAACTGGCGGTTTTACCCAGTAACCAGAAGTAACTTCATACGTGCCAGCATTCCGCGAATCAAAGTTAAACTGGTTGTAATAATCCAATGATAATCTAGACAACACACATTAAAAAAAATTACAACGTACTGCTAAAATTCTTGCACGCAGTGACACATAAAAGTTAAGTTTTCATGCCCACCTCCTAAAATTACAACTCGAGGTTTCCACACATCCCCAACACCTGCCGCCATGACGACAACCTCCGGAATCGGAAGTGGTTTTTACTGATAAGATGAACAACATCGGTTGCACTGTGTTGTTTACGAAGTACATTGCGCACTTTAAATTATAGCTGCAACTGTACTGCAACACAACCCCTTTGGTTATTTCGAGTACTTGTGCAGATCACAGCACATATGCATTACGTTCATAATGGCACAAAATACACGATCGCTATAAATTACTCAACCAAGCTACAACTTCACACTGACAACCTTAATTACCCCCACAAGCAGGTATACTCGAATTACAGCGACGCACTGACAATATCGACTACGCCCGAGAGCCTGGTGTTAGAATTAACCACCCCCAACCTTAAGCATAGATCACAGCCCCTTAAGCAAATAACGTTTACTACCGTAGCCACCAGCCCAGCCCCACCGTATATAAATCCAAACACGAAAACAATTCTACTTGCTTATGGAATAGGACTCCCCACACCCACAATATTGTGCACAGATTAGAATCATTTGGTGTCAGCCACAGATAAAAGCCGCAGCCATCACGGAATACAGATGTAGCTGATATTACAGTCTTGGCCTTCAATACCCCGCACCCATGAATACGTGATGCGCGACCGCGCCAACGTGAGGTGGTGTATCAAACATTGGTTCAAACGTTGGTATGAGAGTGTGAGTCAGAGCGAAATTTGACAGCATGTGTGTGTGGGCAACCAAGAAATCCTTGACTGTTCTAATTCTAATGCTTGGGAGAATAAAAGTAACTTAAAACCTGAAATTGTATTCCAAGACATGGACATTAAATATAAAAATGAAACACCATTTTTAGTTTATCTCTGTAATTAACCAACTTGATGCACAAAATTTTGTTTTACAATTTTATTTCATGCCTCTACATGTTTCGAGCACATGTGCTCATCATCAAGAGGTCAAAATTGCATTATACAGCCTCTGGTATCATCACACCTATAGGTGGCCATCTCGTGCACAGGTTGAGAGAGTCCTCACTCAACCTGTGCACGAGACGGCCACCTATAGGTGTGATGATACCAGAGGCTGTATAATGCAATTTTGACCTCCTGATGATGAGCACATGTGCTCGAAACATGTAGAGGTTTTAAATGAACTTATTGTAAAACAAAATTTTGTGCATCAAGTTGGTTACTTACTGAGATGCACGGTCAGCAAAACGTCAAGAAAAGTTTAGGTTTATATCTTACTGAAGATGTAAAATTGGGTGTGCACATAAAACATGTGTGTAACATATTAAACAAAAACTACTACGTAATTCACTTAAAAATGTTACAATATAAATACTTTGAGAAGTATATATTTTGCAAACTTTCACTCCCATCTGAGATATGGTATTCTTTTCTGGGGAGGTGATTCACAAAGTACGAAAGTTTTTAAATTGCAAAAGAAGGTTGTGAGATTAATTTGTAACGTTAAAAGAAAGACGTCCTGTAGATAATTATTCAAGACATTGAATATACTGCCAGTGCCATGTGTATATATAATGGAAACGGTGTATTAAAGTAAAGTAAATAATAAAGGGTTAAAACAAAATTTGGTCATACATGATTATAAGACACGACACAGATCAGATTTTCAAACACAGTCTTGTAGAACTGATTTTTTAAAAAGAGTGTAATTAATTTGGGGACAGAATTATATAATAAGCTTGCAAATTTTTTAAAAACACTTAGGGAATTTAAAACCTTTTAAAAAAACAATTTAAAGTTTTTTTTTACAACAGACCTTTTATACAGTGAGTACTTATCCCACGTGCAGGCACCCTGAAAGGGAATTTTACGGAAAAGTATGGTATTGGCAATCAAATTACTAATAACGCTAGCAATGCATGGATGATAAAAAATTTTTAGTCAATACAGAAAATTTTAAAGTTTTAGTTTACTGATATTACTTTGGTGCAAATGAGGACGAAGAGAAATCGTTACGTGTATGGAGTGAAAAAAACATATTGCGTGTGTGATTTATATTGAATGTGTAGAAGTACTTTACTTCTGTAGAGGTATGATAAATGGGTAACAAGTATGAAGAGTCATGAATGTTTATCTGTATTAGCAGAAGTTGTATGTTTTTTACAGTGTATATGAATCATAATTGTTATGTATGTTTTATATTGTATATGAACTGCATTAGCCAAATAGAACTATAGAAACTTAGTATAAGATATGATGGATTATCCTATACACATTGTTGTCAAAAGGATTAAATAAATTGAAATTGAATTATAACTTGAAACTCGGAAATTGCGTTTAACAGGTATGGAGATAACAAGCGCAGTGTGTGTGTGTGTGGGGGGGGGGGCTGAAACATGTAGGAGCTAAGTAATACAAAAATACTTGTGGAATTGCGATTTTTTGGCGTTACCAACGTTTTAATATATCATAATGCCCAGAATGAAAGACGTAAAACTGGTATTAGTTTCCGAAAAACTCTCCTGAGGATTCCAAGTATTCACACAACCTGTGCATGGCTTAAATTTGAGACAGGCCATCCCGTTGTGTATTATCAAATCTGTATAATATATTTGGCTACATGTTTCGGCCGTGACCGGCCATCTTCAGGCCAACTAAGAACAACAATTGAGGTACAGTAAAAATATTACTCAATGGGATCCCATTGAGTAATATTTTTACAGTACCTTAAATGTTGTTCTTAGTTGGCCTGAAGATGGCCGGTCACGGCCGAAACATGTAGCCAAATATCACCTAATTGTAATTATTACATCTTGTTTAATTATGTTGTGTATTGACGGCGCATAATATATTATACAGATCTGTGCGTGACTTAGCTGCGTAGGCTATTGCACAAGGGCGGACCAACTAAATTTATAGATAACACATCTTGTAGCGCGGTAATACCAAATTCTTCACGGTTCTGTCTCCGTCAACGTTCACTTCGGACACATGGCTCTATTATATTGCAAGTACCACGAATTTTGCGGAGGATTCCTCTTGGCACGTTCTGTATAATCGAATCGAATTTTCCATTTGTGGGCTCTGCCACAACGGAATACTGAACAATTTCTAATAAGCACATTCTTAAGATATGTTTAAGATAATTTATATTTTAGAAAATCAGTTCCATACAGTCCATTATCATACACCCGTCCCAGGACGCTGAGACTTCACTGGAATAAACGGAAATGTGATGCTACACTCAGGTTTCCCGTACGTCAAAAGGCTTCTCCGAAAATCATTCGCAGTTTGCACACGCGCCCCCGGAAATATTCGCCATCCCTCTTTAAGGCCAAAAATGTTTGAAGAAGTCGCTCAGATCAAAATAGGTACTGTTAAGTTCTGAAGCTTTTGCGTTGACAGAATTCATTCGCATTCAATCCCGCGCCCGGCCGAACGGAGATATAAACAGAGCGGAGTTGGATAATCAGTTATGAGTTATGGTTCTACCAAACCGCCAGCACACCCTCAAGAAGGGGACGTAGTCATTCCCGAAACGTCTTTAAACCTTCACATCTTGACGCGACTGTCTGCCTGAGAAAATTGCAGTGGCAGTAAATACTGTCTGCTGTGTATTCCTTCGCGTGAAATTGTGAGATATGATGTCATCACATGGGTGTGGCTGGTCTCAAATCCTCCAGGATGTTACCACTGTCATTGAATAAATATGTCCCAGCGTTTCAAAGCACTGTAGTGCCTTCATCATCAGTGTCCTGCAATCCAATAGTACCAGCCACACGCAAAGTTAGTCAATAGATAGTACTATATAGGGGGTTAGTAATGTTGTAAACTGGTCAGGGTGCAAGTGTGTTGGCCAGTGTGTTTCTAGCACTGGTTGGAAATCTGGATTGAATATTTAGAAACACAGTAATATCAGATGAGTGAGCAGCCAGAGTGGCAATGAATTATCAGCAATGTGAATTGCTGGGAACTTAGTGAGCCTTTGTAGCCTGGTCACAATGACTTGTATGTTGTTTTTACTGTGAAAAATGTCATAACCACAGTAATGTCCTCCTCTTGCACATCTGGTGTCCTCCTGAACTTTTAAAATCGTGACTTTATTTCCATCATGAGTGCATGCAGACATGCCTCATCACAGGAAATGTCATAGTCTCCGTGACACTGCTGTATTTCATTTGTTATGATGATGCGTATTTAATTTCATTCACTAGAATTTGTTGCTATGTGTAGTGGGTCCCTGTCACCACGGCATGGCGCGTCCTCAGGTTGCGGATAGAGGAACGGCCTCCTTTATGGAGGGTAGCTGCGAATAAATTGAATAAGCAGTCGTGGTCAGCCGACAAGGGGGGTCCTCCAGCTTGGGGGTTGGGCGAGGTGCTAACAACCCCTCCGTGTAAAACACTCATGTTAAGAAATACTTCCAGGCATGATGCTTCCTCTGGAGATAAAACAATCCGGAGGTAAACTACTCTCCCACTCGGTTCTCCAGGGGGGAGTGTTTCTAGGGGAAGCATCGCGCAAAATACACAGGGAAATGAAATTAGGCACGTGGAACGTTAGGAGTTTTTATAGGGCAGGTTCCCTTAAGGCAGCAGCGAGGGAATTAGCGAG
>Ga0136643_10017527_pt1 | contig 10779 bp, 6 predicted proteins | sample TergutLab28metaG_FD_96883 | JGI IMG/M metagenome (GOLD analysis project Ga0136643, IMG submission 96883) | Labiotermes labralis P1 segment gut microbial communities from Petit-Saut dam, French Guiana - Lab288 P1 (version 3) (version 3) | ecosystem: Host-associated > Arthropoda: Insects >... | reverse complement strand
CCGACTGAGCTATCCCGGCCCTTAGACCACAGTCATACAATCCAGCTCATCCTGGTCACCAGTAGACAGCATCGTCGGTGCTTTATACCACAAGCTGTAAACACAGTCTAGTGCTCCTGAGGATGGGCGAAATTATCGCTCGAAACATGTTGAGCTGATTGAAATTATTAAAAAATTATTACTGATGCATCTATTTGGCTCTTTATTTTATTGTATCAGTGATGCACGGTCACACAAACACCAAATATCAAATTCAAAATCTATTCCTAATACTTTTCCAACCTAATTAGACGTTATTTATTCATCGAACGCTGAAGAGCGAACTTAGGAATAGAAAAGGTACAAGCATCTCCAGAAAAAAAAGACAAGAGTAACCTAACGATTCTGATATGCATTCGACACTGGCCCGGTTCGATTCTGTTTCAGAAAATAGAAAATCCTGCCTGTTTTTTGTGGTTTTCCTGGGTTCCTCTAATTCAGAAAAAAATTATCTCAAATTAGGCTACGACCACTTCTTACACTTTTCATCACTCACTAATCCAGGGGTGCACAAATCCCAGTCGCCAGGTCGCCTGGGAGACTACATTCTGTACGGTGGCGCCTAATATCTGTGGGTACTCAGTACGGAACCTGCTTCATGTCATCCTTCTGGTACCTAGAATTTTGAGGTGGCTTCTAGATTTTTAGAAAATTTGCGCACCCCTGCACTCAGCAACCTACACCGCAACGTCAATTACACATTATGAATTACTGATGTTAAATAAACCACAAAAAAACCAAGACAAGCGGGCCGGCTAAAGTACTGCAACCAATACTAACTAGTTGATTGAGTATGTTTGTCCGGCCCCTGATTTTATGGATCAAGAAATGCGATCGTCCAATCGTCAACAAGTTACGAAGAGTTTCACTGTAAAGGTAAAGCTGTCCCTATGTACGTCAATAAGGCACATCAGGGACTGGATTTACATCTCTATCAGTCTTAACCTCGGCACTAGACGCCGGTCCTGTCCAACATCACCTCCCGCCTTCTATAGCCGCACGGTAAGAAACTTGGCACCCACTGAATAGAAAACTGGGTGGGCTCCAGAGCTTCTGGACATTTCGGAGGAGAGTAAAATCTCTTTCCCAGAAAGCGAACCAAAATTGCTCGGTCTTCCAACCCTTGCCTAGACATAATTCACTAAAAATCAGATAAGTGCAGGTCAATTATTTTATCTGACAACTATGTGTTGCCGTTTCCTGTCAGCCCGTTTTTCGCTTAATGTAACCCATTCACCCGGATTCCAACAGGCGCGGCAGAGTAGCGGTGGAAGTGATAAAGGGGTAGTTGTCGGATAAAATAATGGCACAACGTACACACGAATAAAAAGAATAACATAACGTACAAAATACAAGAGTGACGATGATAACGATAGGAATAAAGAAAACAATAAGAGATGAAAAAATCTGAGTAACGCCAGCATTGAATGTTCCCTAAAGAATAAATAGACATTAAACTCTTTTGGTGACATATCACCGTTCTGCTCAGATTAATAAATTTATTGAAAGAAGTTCCGTCACGGACAACACAGTTATATTTGTAAGGTATCTAGTTTCGGTCTATTGATGGTCCGTCATCAGACCTATATACCAGAAACCATGAAATAAAACAAACAATTATATAATCATGTATAGATTTTTTTCATGGGTTCTGGTTACATTAGTCTGATGGCCCATAATATGGACCGATACCAGTTAACTTACGGACATAGCCGCGTTGCGCGCGATGTAACTCATTTCAAAATATTTATGAGACATTAAATTGTTATCAAACTTTTATTTATTCACCAACTGATGCACTAGCAAAGTTGTCTTAATAAAACAATATTAACATTTACATTAACATTTACATTAAAACAGCTCCGACATGTTGTAGCATGTTCTTACAATTGTAACTTTAGTAAGCTCAATTTATGGTGTAACTGTAACACCAAAACATCTCGGAGCTGCTTTAATGTAAATTTTCATGCAAATTTTAATATTGTTTTTAAAGACAACTCACTAGTGGATCAGTTTATGAATAAATAAAACTTAGATAATATTAATATGCACGGTACGAATGTGGAAACTACATTTTTAATAAAAGCCCTCTGTTAATAGTCAGGAATGTCTAAAGTCAAAACGGAATATCATCAACAAATTAATCCTTGTTCATACCTAATTAATTGCTTCTAGAAGAACAATTCTAATACCACGTCTACATTCTCTCAAAAATGGCCTGTCACCATGAAGAACTGACTATCACAACTCGTATTAAATGTTCCCACATGCGAAGTTTATATTTACTGTTTAACAACGATAATGTCACAGTTGATGTTCTTAGTTCGTGCTATATTCTTTTACGTGACACGAAAACTTCTTAAGCCTGTTAAGCTCTTTGAAGTAGTATTATATGCAGACAGGAAAGTAGTCGTTAGTGACGGGAGGAGCGACAACGGGCTTAACAGGATACGGATGTATACACGAAACAGGGAGGAGCAGCCATGCAGCCACTGCTAAAGTGGAAAAACAATAATTATCACATAATTTGAGTGTGTGTGTGTTTTTAGCCTTAGGTATCCAGCATGTAAGCGCATGCGCATCATCTGTGGACCGTCCGGCTCGAACATATTTTTCCACATTATCTCACAGAGGGCACGATTTTCGAAAAAAAAAATGTGCTGAACATAAAATGTGCGTTTTGGTTTTCTCTGCTGCTTATGTCTGAAAAATTTTCTCGTTCTAAGAAGAACTGAGCGAGATGTGATAATAAGTGTACATCGGTCTGTATGCAAGAAGGCCGTTGTTCTTGTCAGATTTTAATGGAACTTGAACCTTCTCAACAGATTTTCGAAAAATAACAAAATATCAGATTTCATTAAAATCCGTCTAGTGGCAGCCGAACTGTCCCGTGTGAAGAGACGCACGTGCATACATGACGAAATTAATACAAGCTTTTCGCAATTTTTTTAAAGTGTCTAAAATTATTGTTAAAATTATCTTCCTATTCTTACAAAGTCGCTCGGTATTTCTGTTACATTTACTTAAATTAAATAAATAACTCCTCACGCAAGTTTTAACTCACATTTAAGACAAGTTTGTAAATTATCTGTATGAAAATTAATATTGGGCTTCCAAAGCTTATAGTTGTTTACTAGACCAGTAATAATTCGCTCGTCATGGGTTGTGTTCCCATGATTTATTATTGTGAAGGCGATGATTATGATGATTATGATTATGATTATGATTATGATGATGATGGAGTTCAAAAATATTGTGGCTGCTCTAGCACAAGCGTAGAAGGAACGCAGATGCCCAGTAACAAACCTCACATCTTGTGAGTAAAAAAAAAAGCAAAGAACAGAAAGATACAGGTTTTGGATTAAAAAATACTACAGTACAGTATGTAAGAATGAGCTCCATAAATAAAGATATACGTTCCAGAAAAAGTGAGGTGTGTGCCTCTGCCAAATTACAGAAAATATGTGTGCCCCCCAGAGCCTCTTATTCCAGGGCTACCCACGACTCTTCCCCGGAAGTAAAGCAGCCGGGGCGCATACAGCTGATCACACAATCCACCTCGTTCCGAAATAGAGAACGTGTGGAATTATACCTCCACTCCCCCATCTGCCTCCACGGCGTACACCGGGACAAACGTACTGCCCGCAGTAACCCTATTTATAACTATACGATAATAGATGCATACGAAAATGTGTTTCATTTATCTGCATTATTATTCCTCCTAAAAACTTGAACTACGTTAAATTTTTGTTACATGCTCAATGTACTGAACATACTCATAAATACATATATGATACATACATACACATATACTAATACAGAAACATACATACGTACATATGTACATATGTACATACATATATACGTACGTACATACATGCATACATGCATACGTACATACATACATACATACGTACATACATACGTACATACATTCATACATACGTACATACACACATACATACATACATACATGCATACAAACATACGTACATACATACTTACATACATACATACATTCATACATACATTCATACATACATTCATACATACACACGCACATATATACATACGTACACAAATATACATACGTACGTACATACACACACATACAGGCACTCAGAAAAACACAAGTACGAACGCACGCACGCACGCATACAAAACTTGTCTATTATTATACATATGGTCTGCAGTACCGTGAACTGATGAAGAAGAGTTTAGTTTGTCGCCACTTGGGAAGGTTCAGAAACAAATGGACCACTTGCACTGTATCTACACAGGCATTTTACACTTGCGTGTTGATGTCAATAAAATGTGATGTGTTAATCGTAAAAGTTCGTGGTAGCAGTAATAAGAGTCTGTTAATATAATGTGTAACAATTATGTCCACAGTCCCTACCGGACAAGTTCTTCGCCCTCTCCCGCACTGTCCCGGACCGGTAACCCTAGAAGTGTGACAAACACCGGTGCCTGCTTACAGCATGTCGGTCGGGACGCTACTGTCTGCCGTAGCGTCGCGATGCACTCAGACAGAGAAACGCTGACGGCGCATACTCCGTCACGACACAAAGTTATTTAAACAAGTGTGGAAAGGGCATGTTATTAAGGCAGAACAAAACGTACTGCAAGACGAGGTACTGAGAAGACACGTGGAATATCGCCGGTGTACCGACGGAACACGTGTTCAACATTAAGAGAAGAAATGGAAGTCCACGTAAAAGGTTTGAAACAACGGAACTGATAGGACTTATACAGACACATGAACCACATTCAGTCGATAAATGAATGACCACAAGTACTGAAAAAAATTTAATAAAATTAAAATTTGTAAATTTCACTCATTTCTTCTGTTATCCAAAGACGATATCTCACCTGCATTCGGCAAATACTGACGAAATTGAACGTAACTGCAAATGGTGATTTGGGAAGGATTTTAAAACAAGCAGACCTGTCCTGAATTTAAGCATTATCCTAGAAATTTCCTGAAAAAATAACAGTTATTTCTGTCCAATTACTTTGTGTATTCAGTCCCGCAGACAAATTTTGATGTTTTGTTGACCGTGCATCTCAGTATAATCTTAGTAATTAACCACCTTAATGCAAAAATTTTTGTTTTATAATAAGTTTATTATATGTCTCTATTGTGCTGATGATCAGCACATAGTGCTCGAAACATGTGGAGGCATATAATAAACTTATTACAAAACAAGAATTTGTGCATTAAGTTGGTTAATTAAAAAGATTACCCCGCAGACAAGCTAGCTATTTCTCAGTCAAGAAATCCCCCGCCTTTTATGAGAAACTAAAAGTCGTTTTCGTGTTCGCCAGATCCTGCCGATAAACCACATCGTGAACCAGACCTTCCAAACGTATCTGCTTCTCCCATACTGTTTCTTCCCTTCATTTTCTCAGCCTAAAATGCACTATGAGTTTCTCGCCTGTTCCATAAATTATAAATATCCTTCCCCCTCATTTTTTTTCGCCTTATTAAGCTAACTAAGCTCTTTACTATGCAATATTCTGATTTATCCTCCCATGTCCCCCCTCCTCCCTCAGGTCCAGATTTTCTCAACACTAGCTTCCAGACACTGTCACATCTGTTCTTCCCTAGACATCTTTCTTATCTAACAGAGACCTATTTTCAAAATTGACAGACCGACGTAGCACTGTCGCTAGAAACGTAATCTGTGGAGATTCTGCAGCAAATGAATGTCTCTTGGAGGTGAATACATGGGTTTTTATTTAGCTTAGTCTACCCTAGTTACCGCTGGTACTGGTACAAGGACCTCTATTAAAAGAAACTTGTTTCCCTCAGTGATAACCACGTCGTTTCACGCATTTCGGTAACACTGTATTGTGCATTTGGAAACAGAAATGTAGAAGTACAGTCTTCTGCACAATTAATTAAACACAGAGGAATGAAAACATATGGAGAAAGTGATGAACAGCCGTATTATTTCCTTAACTGTCCACACCACATGCATGTATCTGGTCAACTTCACGCAAAGGCAAATGAGCCCAGAGCCCATTGGAGAGAAGGCAGGGGGTGTCTCAGGACTTCAGCACTTGCAGGAAACAAAGACACAGTTCATCGATATTTCAACACTGAGTCTATCCACTTTACCGACTGCTGCACTGGCTCCTTTAATAGTGTATGTGTATGTGTGTATGTATGCGTTTATGTATGTGTGTATGTATGTGTGTGTGTGTATGGATGTATGCATGTGTGTATGTATGCGTTTATGTATGTGTGTATGTATGTGTTTATGTATGGATGTATGCATGTGTGTATGTATGTGTTTATGTATGTATTTATGTGTTTTTTTATTATTTATTTATAGCATGCTTCATTACATAATGTAATACTACATGCTTTATGATATATATACAAAATTAACATTTTTGCCGATTTCTTTACTGTTTATGCACTGATTGTTCTTTTAAATTTTAACGTAGTCATTGGAGTTTGCAAAATTGGTAAACTTTTTCAGATATTTGGTCACTAACACGTTTTTTTTTCACCGGCCAGTTGTCTTCTTTTGAGATATGTCCTATTGGTGTTTCTCTTTCACTGTTCAGTTTGCTGCATTGGTACAGCAGATGATCCACTGTTTGGTTTCCGTTAGCGCAGGGGCATTCCGGGGACTCTACAGTCTTGAAGCGATGTAGGTATGATCTTTTATGTATGTATGTGTGCGTGTGTGTATGTATGTATGTATGTGTTTATGGCGATAGAAGAAAGAAATCGTGGTGCAAGTTGCCATACAGTGACCGCTGGTCCTTCTGATAAAGGCAGAGTGCAGGCAAGGCAAAGTGTGTGGAAGTGAAATGGGTAAGGTAGTGGAAGGTGCACTGTTAAGAGAATGCATAAGAGGAAACAAGTTCGGCCATTTACTTTATTGTGGCTGAATTTTGTTGTAAGATGTGCAGTGGAGTCTTGCAACGCTACATAAAAATTCGACAGAATTAAGCAAAACCACATGCAAGCTTGATCCAGATGGACAGTTGCAGATCCTTGCAGTTGCATCCTGTGTTTTAGCAAGGATTTCTGCCTTCAAGTGCGTGAGAACTGAAGGCATTTCTTGCGAAATCGTAGGTTAATTTACACACAGCACAATGATTCCCACACATTAAAAACTATCCCCGCTAGTCACGGCTGTAACACCAATTTTAATACAACAACAAAAGGGATTGTCCATTTAAACGCCGAGTTAAATCCCATCTGCAAACTGCTGGCATTATTAGGAGCTCACATATTCTCCACGTTAGCAGGATAAGGGTTAAATCAATTTGATGTTTGTGTGACCGTGCATCATTGATACAATAATATAAACAGCCAACTGGATGCAACAATAACAGATTTTATTGATAATTACAATCAGCTCAACAGGCAGCATCGTCGGTGCATTATACCACAAGCTGTAAACACAGTCTAGTGCTCCTGAGGATGGGCGAAATTATCCCCCGAAACACGTTGAGCTGATTGTAATTATCAATAAAATCTGTTATTGTTGCATCCAGTTGGCTGTTTATATTATTGGATTAAATCAAATTTTTCCGACTATATTATTTTATCTCTTGTCAATTTTCACATTCCAAATGTTAATCTTATTCGGTATTGCTTCAGTTTCACTACGCATTCCTGTAGTTTCACGATGTACTGCATTAGTTTCAAAATTTATTGTCTTTTTTCCACCATATTAATTTAAATTTGGATGTGGAAATTGGTCTCTCACTCTGAGAGAGTAAAAGAGGCTGATGGCACATGAAAATACGTTGCTGAGAAAGACATGTGGGCCTAAAAGAGACAGAGAAATAGGGGAAGGCAGGGCACTGAACACTGAGAAGCTTCACAATACATACTCCTCACCAAATACTATGTGGGTGACCAGATCAAGAGGGGTGGCATGTGAGGCTTACGGGGAAAGAACAGGTGCATACAGAGTTGTGGTTAGTAAAATCTGAACTTAAAAGACTTCTTGAAAAAAGCAGGTTCTTTTGAAGGTGGTGATGAGCTTTCAGGTTCGGCGAAATATGGGACAGTACTTCCTCAAATTGAGGAACTCTTTGCTGGTTGTTTGGTTAGTGGCTTTTTCATATAGTCAGTCAGTCCGGCGGTGGGTCATGTGGATTGAAATGTATTGTTATTCGTAAATTTTATTTACCTGTACGTTTGGTGCATTTCGATTAACCGTAGGTCTGGTGCGAGGTTTGCAGTGGCCCAGTTGCGTGCGGCATTGAGCTGTAAGGCGGAAGGTCGCGGGTTCTTTTGACGATGTCATTGAAATTTCTCACTGACTCAATCCTTCAGGCCGCACTATGCCCCTGGGTTCGAAGCAATCTCTAATAGAAATGAGTACCAGGTGTACCTACTGGGGAGTAAAGGTGGCAGGTGTTGAGAACCTTACCACCTACATATGCCGACTATCTACAAATTCTGAGAGACTCGAATTCCTTGAACGCTAAGAGTCTGTGAAAGCCTGTAATGGGATACAGGATCTGTTCCTCTGGTGTGTAAAAGTGATGTCACTTGTCTAAGTACAGATGCGGACAGAGAAGAGTGGTTCAGTTTTATGAGGGTAAATCCCTACTATGGTACGGAAAAAATATGTCTTTTATGGAAGAAGTAATGACAGACACCGAAGAAGAAGGGAAAGTCGGCAAGTCCATCACCACGCATCACGAAGGAAATAAACTAGGCTATAAGCAGCTACTATTTGTTCACTGTTGGTCGTGAATCAGCAATAGGTCTGCTGAAAGCTAACGGATATAGTACGGGTTTAAAGCACGGGGCCTGGTAAAATTCTCTGTTTTACCCAATGATAAACTTTGTCGCAAAAACATCTGAAAATATTTACTTACTTACATATGCTGAAAATCTTGTCGTAAAAAACTGTATGAAGCTTCTCAGTGACAATTGTATTATTTATTATTCAAAAATGCAAAAAAAAACTTATTTTCTATCATTCTACGGTTTCACTGACATTAACCCCTTAAACGCCGGGTTAAATCCCATCTGCCATTTGTTGACATTATTAGGAGCTCATCATATTCTCCACGTTAGCAGGATAAGGGTTTAAATGTTGTAAAAATTCGGAATATTTATATCTGTTCAATAAAACATAAAAGTCAGGGCTACCATTTTGCTCACAATTCAAATAAAAATCCTACAAACTACAGTAAAAACTGTTTTATCCGTAAACGGATTATCCGGAAATCTCGGTTAACGAGAAAATTGACAAAGATAAATCTCATTCTAAAACAGGCCATGAAGGCCGAGATAAGGGTGGGTGTTCATCGCCACGCCCCGGCCGCTGTATTCTCGGGACAGAGAGCCGGTACCCATTGTGCAGTAGGATGGGTGAGCCCCAGGGCCGGCCTGGAACTGTGCAGAAAATCTCGCCCCCCCCTCACCAGGATTCGATACCCGAACCTTCCAAAACGTAAAGAGTCACTACACCGACTGAGATATCCCGGCCCAGAAATTAACATGCTGATATAGTTAACACCCTGATATCCGGAAAGTTGCGATATCCGGCAACCACCTACCCCGGAGATGCCGGATAAAACCGTTTTTACTCCGAGACATTCTTATTAATTCATAATTCTTCCAGTCCTCACCACACACATTAACGTGTTTAAACAACAGCGGCAATCACAATACATTCCCCCAATATCATGTTACATCCTTTGGTACATTTGTAATTAATTTTAATTTAGTGAGACTAGTTCATAAATCAATGACAAATATTGAAGAAAATGAGGCTTTGCGATGTGCGGTCATATACAAATTTAATTTAACAGAAAGGTTTACAGCAGTAAAACCTCAGTCAAATATCGTCTGATGAAAAAAAAAAAGTTAATAAAATATTAATTTTGGTTTGATGAAGCCTACTCAGAATTAATAAATAAAAAAAGCAGGCCAAATATGAATAATTACATAATCCTAACAAAATATGTGCAGATAAATTGAGAAATAGCAGATCTAAAATGAGCAAACATGTCACGAACAACAATGCAAATGGCGTGCTTCATGAAGCAGCTTCCAGTTGGCAGCAAAATAAATGTACCTACCCTAGTCATATAGGCCTACATTGCACATTAAACTTTTTCTGAAATATAAAGACACCTCACGGCCATCGCGTATTAAGTTTGCTCTTGATAAGAGACGCACAGCCTTCTTTATCGGCGGACCAGTACGACACAAGAGATTTGGCGAAGCGAAACCCTAGGGTTTACAAAAAAATATTAATCTACTGATATTTCGACTTTATTTATCTTCTTATAATAAAACCAACTAGATGCACTAATGGGGACCGCGATAGCACAGTGGTTAAGGTGCTGTGTTGCAAATCGCTGGTTCGATCCCAACTGGGTGTCAGTGGACTTTTCATTGACATAAAATCCTTCCTATCGCATTATGGTCCTGGGGTCGACTCAGCCTCTAACAGAAATGAGTACCAGGAGTATTTACTGGGGGTAAAGGCGGCCGGTGCGTAAGGCTGTCAACCTACCACCATCCTGTGGCGTTGTCACGAAATCTGGGAACCTTAACTTCCTGGAACCCTCTGGGCTCCTCCGGGCCTCTAACGGACCTTTATCTTTAGATTCAATAATTTCTCAAATTTATTTTTGGAATAAAGCTCTACATGTTTCGGACAGTTCCTCTGTCCATCATCAGGAGTTTTTCACTGTACACACAGCAATGGTATATGTCATACAGGTTTGCTGACAGCTTGT
>Ga0136643_10017526_pt1 | contig 10779 bp, 3 predicted proteins | sample TergutLab28metaG_FD_96883 | JGI IMG/M metagenome (GOLD analysis project Ga0136643, IMG submission 96883) | Labiotermes labralis P1 segment gut microbial communities from Petit-Saut dam, French Guiana - Lab288 P1 (version 3) (version 3) | ecosystem: Host-associated > Arthropoda: Insects >... | reverse complement strand
TGTGTGTGGGGTGTGTGTGTGTGTGGGGTGTGTGTGTTGTGTGTTGTGTGTGTGTGTGTGTGGTGTGTGGGTGTGCGGTGTGTGTGTGTGTGTGTGTGTGTTTTGTGTCGCCGGCTACTTAATAAGAATATTAATCAAAGTGCAGTTTCAGGGTCTATGTGAAGAGAGAGAAGGAAAAGGCGCAGTAGCTGCAGAATAATGAGGATGGAACATTTTGATTTATTGTCTTTGATTTTCTTTTAAAAATGCCTCTCTTTGGCGCAGCTAATGACTTCCTTAAGAGAAGTTAAAGATTTGTACATGTAACTGTAGGTTAACAATACACAAGCTTTTGCAATCACAACCAGGAAAATTCTGAAATGACAGTAATTGTTCTGCTGAAAGCATAAAGAATGGTCTCAATTAAGATTCTATTACAAAAATTTACCGGGGTGCTGATAAGTCCTTGGCCCGATCAGGAAGGAAATAAGCTCGGAAGCATGTCAGGGACGCATGCGATTTCAACAACATCGAAACGCGAGCTGTCAACAAGGGTCCCCCGTCCCCCGCCCCGGCAAAGCAAGGCGCCGAAGGAAATTCACGCCATTCTGAAAGAAACGTTAACTTATTTCCTTCCTGGTCGGGTTAAGGACTTACCAGCGTCCCTGTAATTATCTAAAGTGTCATTGTTTTGTTAGGTACTGAATCGTCTTTTGGGGAAGTAACTAACGTACGCGAGGGCGATGCACAATTTTTAGGATCACTGGCTTGTTGGATGCTTGTACTGTCGACCACTTTTTTACTTTATGAAGTTGCACTAAAACAAGTCCAAAACTGTTTAGATGTTACGCTTAGTAATGACATACATGACATATTTTAGTACAGTTCAAACCTAAAGTATAATTAGCAACACAAAAGTCGCAGAATTTATGCTATTAATTAAACACAAATCTTTACTTTATATAATAAAACCAACTAGATGCACTCATTTCTCCAATTTATTTTTGGAATGAAATTCTACATGTTTCGGACAGTTCCTCTGTCCATCATCAGGAGTTTTCTACTGTACACACAGCAATGACATATGTCATTGCTGTGTGTACAGTGAAAAACTCCCGTTGATGAACAGAGGAACTGTCCGAAACATGTAGATTTTTATTGCAAAAATAAATTGGAGAAATTAGTGCAGCTAGTTGGTTTTATTTTAAGAATTTATCACGATGCACGGTCACCTGAAAGTCAAAAAGGCAGAAATCTCCTTTTCGTCACCCTGTAACGATATTTTTGTATCTATTTGAGCAGACAATTGTTGTCTTATGACGATCCTCATGTATTATCTATCAACATTAGACCTGCAATTGTGGTATTTATATAGAAACATATATCTGAAATATCAATCTCTCCTTGCAAATAAGGGCCACTTAATGACCTTTAAGAAAATACTTACTGTTTATTCTGACGGACAAACATCCAAACCAACACCTGTCAATGTAATATGATAACAAACAGACGAGCGATTTGATGTGAACATATAATGTTATTTTTTGACGTTTTGCTGACCTTGTATCTCAGTATATTTATCTCAGTATTTAACCTTTAGACGCCTAACGTCAACTATAGTTGACGTACCGCACCGCTAACCTCCAAAGTTGCATTTTATATATTTATTCAACAAATATAGGTACCGAATATTTTAAATATGGTATAAACTCTCCGTTTTTTTCTCTTCAAAATGCAGTTTGTTTCATAATTCTAACGTATTTGGTTCCTGCATTATTCATATATTATATACAGGGTGTCCTAAAATTAAAAAAAAAATTACGGCGCCAAAAGTGTAACCAACTTGATGCACAAAATTTGTTTCACAATAAGTTTTATTTCATGCCTCTACATGTTTCGAGCACATGTGCTCGAAACATGTAGAGGCATGAAATAACACTTATTGTGAAACAAATTTTGTGCATCAAGTTGGTTAAATACTGAGATAAAAAAGCTAATGTTATGTTACCCGTCAGTTTATTCCAAAGAGTGTAGGAGGAAACACGTAAAGTTACTGTCACAGGGCAGAAATCGCAGTGAAAGCTTCTGAAATGGAATTCGGATCTTTATAAAAGGAAACTAAAATAAAATTTACAACTCAATTAAAAGTCTGTTTGCTTGAAGTTAACAGTCAATTTGATCTAGTGACCTTGTTCTTTCTCCTTAACAAAGTACCGTAAGATGCAACAGATGAGAATTATGATTGCTTCCGTCATTGAAGTCTGCAAATCTTAAGACGAATAATATAGGCAATTACTCGTAATATGTAAATCGCCTTCCTCGAGGCCTCCCAATGCAGCTAGCCCGAAGTTCATTCCCATAGCAGTCCATTTGGAATTCGTTATTTAGAAATACCCTTCACTAACCTTCCAACGGTACTTCATATTTTGCAGATGAGCATCGTTTAATACGCACGTTAACTGTGTAACGCTACTAACCAGAGTATCCGTAAATACACCTAGGTCTTCATGTAAAGTGTCTACTATCTTTGTCAGGTTCTAACCAAAACACTAATACTCTCCGCAGATCTTTATGAAACCACCAGCAAAAAGTATTACCGAAATCCCTGTAACGTGAAAGGGACATTTCTATGCGAACGGACAGACAGACACAAAGATGCTAATTATCACTTTTCACAACTTTAAGAACACGCCTGTTAACTGACAGACCTGTTACGAGCGTAAGGAAATAACGGCTTATGTCCGCATCCGTGGACAGAGATGTGAACGGAACGTGCCATAAGCTACTGCTGCGCCAAGATGACGGCGCGCCGAACTTCAGCGTTCCCTCCTCTTCAGTGTTACGTCCATTAGATCAGTACCGAGCGCCTGTTTCAGCATATAATTATAATAAGTTAAGTAATGTATAGAGCAGAGAGCATTTATAATGCAGGCACACACCACTTAACGCAATGGGCCTGAAGCAGCCAATCTGCACACTTTCTTTTACTTCCTGCTACATCCTGGTGTTTAATGCTTTGTGCGTTTTGTGCCCCTGAAAATATAGCATGTGAACCACAATATCTGCTACAAGAATTCTTTTAACTTTCCGATTCCTTAAAGCCAAATCCTAATGCATTCATATCTGAGGAAAGTGCACGCTTAATTCTTCTAAGTCTGGCTTTCATAAAAATTTTATACATAAACAAATATGTAGAAACATAGGCGTCATTTGGTGACGGCTGGGGGGGGGGAGGGCCAGTGCCCCCCAAATTTTTCACTATTTAAGAATATTTTTTGGGGTACTAATTGAAAGGAGGCAAATAAAATCCTGGGGTGACAGTGAGTGAAAGGATCGTACAAAAATTAACCCTTAACCCTCTAACGTGGAAAATATGGTGAGCTCCTAATAATGCCAGCAAATGGTAGATGGGATTTAACTCGGCGTTTAAAGGTTTAAGGCCTGGTTTCAACCAATCTTCGCCCTCTTTCTGAACCATTCGTAAAGTAAACGGTTGATTTTGTTCCCAGTGTTAATCCGCCAAGTTACGCCTATAAATACAGGGTGGAGCAAAAAGAACGCATGTCCCTTGGCTCCCACGCTCACTAGATTTATCTGCCTGCGATTTCTTTCTTTGGGGTTACCTCAAATCAATAGTCTACGTTCGAAAACCTCGTACAGTCGACGATCTGAAAGTTTCCATCCGCGAAGAAACTGCAATTGTGCCACAAGAAATGTTAGTAAATGTGATGCAGAACTTTAAGGATAGTCTCCGGACGTGTGTACGGCAAGAAGGACGCCATCTTTCTGATATAATTTTCCGTAATTGAGTAATCAATGTAAGTAATCAAAACTGCATTTATTACAGGTTGTTTTGGTGTTAACATAAGTCTTTTATATTGAAAATAAACAAAGTTACAATTATTTGAAAAACATGCGTTCTTTTTGCGCCACACGGTACAAATACATATATGTTTATTTGTATCTGCCATATTGTACTAGACAGTTTAATGGCCAAAAGTGTGGGAATAACGGAAAAAGCATAAGAAGGGCGTTTTTATTCGTAATGAAATGAACATTTATAAATATTAGAACCTAATAAACATAAAGAGACACAGAACATAGATTTTATCAATGTTATATTAACGATGAGAAACTGCACGTTACAAAATATCCTAAGTTAATATTTTGATACCGTTTAAAATTGGTCCTATTGTTGCTGCCTGCCTTAATGAAGGTTTTGAAGTTATGAATGTTTCCGGCACTTGACATGAAGATATAAGTTTTTCTGTGGGAGGAAAGAATCGCTGGAAATAAATCTCAAGAGGCTGTAACGCTTTCGCTTCTTTCAGTTACAAATATTACTTGTCAGTTGCATCAAAATCTTCCATCTTTTAGTCATCATTATTTAAGATTTTCAATTAAGCTCAGTTACTCAAATAATACTGTAAAAAGTAATTCGGAAAAGCTCCTATAGAGTATTTTGTTATTTACAGGTGGGCGAGCTACACGTCTGCGGAACTTGCACATCGACCATTCTTTGTCGTAAGACAGAAACGGGTGGTTGGGATGTCGCTGTTTATATAGTGACTGTGGTGTCACCGGTATGTCAATGTCTCAAAAAAAAAGGTAGAGGTATTAGGTGTTATACAAAGTCTAATACCACCTCACAGACAACTTGCTTTTTTTTTTGGGGGGGGGGGGACGTTTTGCTGACCGTGCAGTTCAGTATATTTATCTCAGTATTTAACCAACTTGATGCACAAAATTTGTTTCACAATAAGTTTTATTTCATGCCTGTACATGTTTCGAGCACATGTGCGCATCATCAGGAGGTCAAAAATTGCATTACACAGCCTCTGGTATCATCACACCTATAGGTGGCCGTCTCGTGCGTGCACCTATAGGTGTGATGATACCAGAGGCTGTGTAATGCAATTTTGACCTCCTGATGATGAGCACATTTGCTCGAAACATGTAGATGCATGAAATAAAACTTATTGTGAAACAAATTTTGTGCATCATGTTGGTTAAATACTGAGATAAACATGCTTCTTGTTCATAGGACAGAAGAATCTGTGAGGGCTGGCTTGTTAGGAAATGCCCGGTGTTTGTTGTGAGAATTTAGACTTTCTGGTTACTCCCATAGAAATACGATATGTGTGACAACGCAGAGTTTCTTATTACCGCAGCAGCTGGTACACACACCGGCCACTAGGATTTAAGAACGTAGTAACTGTCATTAAATTGATTGTCTTCGTTATTATGGCTACAGCATCAGACTGAATGAAACAAGTATGTATATATATATATATATATATATATATATCATTACAATATAACATTACAATATATCATTACAATATATCATTACAATATAACATTAGAATATATCATTACAATTCAAAATTAGCAACACAGTTGTGACGTAAATAACTTATACATGAATAAGGACCTTAAGATTTTTCCAAAAATACTTTACCAGTGGGATAAAAATGATAAACGTGAGGTTCGCGGGAAAATCACTTTAATTATCAACCAACAAATGCACTATATAAAATTTCACATTAAAACACTTAAAAACGCTCCGACATGTTTCGATCCTATGATCATCCTAAGGGAGTTACGTTGTTCCTTGCTAAAGTCATTTTAAAAACATTCACAAAATAATTTCATTGTATTAACAGGGTGTTGCTACTGTTAATATAATGGAATTATTTTGTGAATGTTTTTAAAATGAATTTAGCAAGGAACAACGTAGCTCCCTGAGGATGATCTCAGGATCGAAACATGTCGGAGCGATTTTAAGTGTTTTAATGTGAAATTTTATATAGTGCATTTGTTGGTTAGTAATTAAAGTGATTCTATGAAATGCACGGTGCAAAAATGAGGATTCGCGGGAAAAGCTAACATAAGTACAAATCCGCGAAATATTTATTCTGAATCAGCACAGAAATTTCCCTCCAAAACCCAGAATGCAAAGTAAATATGAAATGAAGCTACTGATTATTCATGGCTGTGAAATGCTGCTGTCTCCTACCCCTGAAGTCCAACTGTCTTGAAATATAGTCAACGGAAAAAATGAGACCACAATAAGGTGAATTAAGAAGCATTTCGCGATTTGTAAGTAACAGGTACCTGAAAGCGACTCAACAAATGTCACATTCTCACATTAAAAAAAAGATTTTATATCTTACATTTATAGCTTAGAAGCAAAACGTTTACCTTAAGGAAGAATCCAAATTAAAGTCGAAGTAGTGGCTGGCAGGGACAGAGAATTCGGTAAGCTCAAACCCGTCCTGAGATTAACCTTTTGGCGCAGGAATTTTTTTAAAATTTTAGCACACCCTGTATATAAAATGTGAATAATACAGGAACCAAATACGTTAGAATTATGAAACAAACTGCATTTTGAAGAAGAAAAAAAGGAGAGTATATACCATTTTTAAAATATTCAGTACCTATATTTGTTGAATAAATATATAAAATGCAACTTTAGAGGTTAGCGGTGCGGTACGTCAACTATAGTTGACGTTAGGCGTCTAAAGGTTAAAGCGTATTACAGTATTACAGAACATATCTTGTCACAAGCAATCCACGCACTAACCACAGGATTTCACAGGGCTTCGTTTACAATACTGACAAACAAAAAAAACAAAAAAACTATTTATCCTTGAACGTTTGTGTGGTATCTGAGAAAAGAAACATAATTAAGAATTCACAAACTTATATTTCACTAACACAAATGCGCCCTGCCTATGGCTTTCGTTTTTATAATGAACATTCTTTTCATGTTATGTAAATTGCCATGTCCTTCGACTGAGTATCAAATTCGTGACTGTTACGAAATAAATGTGTGAAGACTAGATAACATATGAGGCCATGACGTCAGTGGACACATGTTGTCTTTATGAAAACTGAGGTCGCTGCTGTCAGACTTAAACGCTACGGTCAACGAAAAATGCCCAGTGTCCCGGACTGCTTTGTCTTCTCCAAGCTGCGTAATTATTCTCTTCGATAGAACTACCTCGAATATTAATTGGACTGTTGAGATATGCTTCCTTTCTTTTTTAAATTCTTTCGTGTGGGTCTGCAATGTCACTAAGAGTAACCTACCGGCTGTTATGGTTTTTTCCACATACCTCTTTTGCTCTTTCCGTCTGGTACCCTCTCACCGACTGACTGTCCAATTACATTACTTATAAGACATAAATCGTAAACTGGACGTGTAGTTTATTTCTCTTTTTTTTTGAACCTCACAGAAATAAAAACCAGTGCAGGCCCTACTTCAAGATTATGTTTAGGACCCATTTTATTTATTCATCTACGAATATATATATATATATATACACACACACACACAAACACACACTTTCAGTAGTTACCTTATTCTTCACTGATTAGGATGATGGTGATAATAATAATAATAATAACAGTAATAATAACTTGTTTCTGTGTAATGTGATCTTTGTTAAGCTTTGATACATGACAGTAACAAAAGTCCAATGGCAGAACCGCGGAATATTTGATTCAGAGCTGAATAAATACATTGGAATCTGACACAAAACTTTTTTCATGTGATTTTTACTTATTTCCAGACACTATTGACACCTTAATTACATAAGACGCAACACATTATGGGGGACACAAGGCGAGACAAGAAAGCAGCTCTTTCTGAACGTCTTATCCAAAAACGCCATCAATTGCTAAGACAATATAAAGTCGTTCCAGACAAATGGTTTTGGAGGACTGGTGAAATGATACCGAGAGGGTGAAAGCGACCTCCTCGGAGGAGACTTGCCCAAGTGACGTTTTGTCCACCACAAATCCAACACGGACCGGCCTGAGTTTCAGTCCGGCCCTCCACGGTGAATGACCTGAGACATGGTGGCCAAGCAATGGCACGGCTAGAGTTTCTGCACTAGGATAATTGAGATCAAGGGAAGTTTCGTATTCAGACGGCGTAAGAAACGTACCATTAAGTCTAATCCTGTGTCACTTATTATTGTGACAGGATGATTGAATAAAACGTGATAATTCTTCACGCAACAAATACAGAGCCCACAGGAATCTCTTCATGATGTCCGATATTTTAGTTCTCACTGCGTCAAATGCATACTGAGCTTCTCTACAATACATTCCACAACTCAAACATCGCCCACCGGTATTCTGGTCACGTAACTTCTTAATTCTGCAGCTTACCGAAAGTGCCTGTACGTGTCCTCAAAAAAACAAAACCCACTTGGTTCTGTTAAATACGCATTCCGGCCGCAGATACTTTGCCCAGAGCCTAAAAAACTCTACCCGAAACGTTAATGAAAATTGCTACCGGGTCCTTCCATTGTAACTGTATATATGTTCTCAAAAAACAAGTACAGTGCGGGAGGGGGGGGGGGAGCTCTTAGCCTAAGCGGAATAGTGATCTAAGTACAATACAATATTTTGTTAAATCGTTTCTACGTTAGGCTACGTTCTTAGTCTCATTGTCTCAGGTTGTGATGCCAGCGACAGTACGTACAGCATGTACCGAAAAGCGTTTGCCAGTACCCTGAACAACAAACTAGTAATATTGTTTGATTTTAGAGTAACGTGACTCTTTTAACTGTAGAGTTGGGCTATGCTGTTTACAGCATATAATGAGGCAGAAAAGTGACAAGAATTGTTGACCGGTACGGGCTGAGCAGGAGAGGGAAGTCATCTCTGGAGAAACTGAGATATCATCTTCGCATTCTCATGAAGAGCTTAAAGATATCTCAGTAATGATACGTGTATGGCGCTCAGGCTGATAGCCTGAACTGAAATAACTCAATCACGATACGTGCCTCTGGTGTTAGATCTGACAGGTGATCTGAGACAACTGAGTCACGATACGTGCCTGGGATGTTAGAACTCACATTTCAACTGAGATAACCGAATCACATTATGTGTCTCTGGGGTTAGAGCTCACACATTTGAAATGAGATAACAGAGTCACGATACTTGCCTCTGGTGTTAGATCTGACACTGAGTCACGATACGTGACTGTGATGTTAGAACTCACATTTGAACTGAGATAACCGAATCACGTTACGTGCCTCTGGGGTTAGAGCTCACATTTTAAATGAGATAACAGAGTCACGATACGTGCCTCTGGTGTTAGATCTGACAGGTGATCTGAGATAACTGAGTCACGATACGTGCCTATGATGTTAGAACTCACATTTTAACTGAGGTAACCGAATCACGATACGTGCCTCTAGGGTTAGAGTTCACATTTGAAATTAGATAACCGAGTCACGGTACGTGCATCTGGTGTTAGATCCGACAGGTGTTCTGAGATAACTGAGTCACGATACGTGCCTATGATGTTAGAACTCGTATTTCAACTGAGATAACCGAATCACGATACGTGCCTCTGGTGTTAGAGCTGGTAGTTGAACTGAGATGAATGGGCAACGATATGTGTATCTGTTGATGGAAACTATCAATTGAATTAAGTACCTCTCGTGCACGTAGCAGAAGTCTAACTACGAACAGCTACTATTAGAATCGACATATCCGTCCGCCTGTCCGCATCGAACAACTAGGCTCCCTTTGGACGGATTTACATGGAATTTTATATTTGAGAGTTTTTTGAAAACCTGCCGAGAAAATTAAATTATTATTAAAATCGGACAAAAATGATGGGAACTTTACACTATATACATTTTTGGTCATATCTCGCTCAGTTCTTCTCATAATGGGAAATATTTGGCACAAAAAATTGCAGAGAAAAATCAAAGCACACTTTTGGTTTTCCCATAACTTTGTTTCCAAAAATCCTGCCGTTTGTGAAATAATGTGGAAAAATATTGTAGAGCGGGTCAGACCGCAGATGACAATATGGTGCATGCGCATTGCATGCTGGATACCTAAGGCTACAAACACACACTCAGGTTGTGCAATACTTATTGCTTTTCCACAGCAACAATGGTTGGACGAACGGGCCTCATTGTTATGTTATACGTACAGTGCCTGTCTTGTTTAGTTGTAATAAAATCGTAGTACAATATATTACGGAATATATGCTCGCGTGTGTGCATGTGTGTGTAATGAAATGGCACTTATTTCTCATTTGCTTAGTCTTAAGTTTTTCTAATATCCGTCTCTTTTGTAACACCCAATTTGACTACTAGAAACTTCTGTGGCGCTGATTTCAATTACATGTTTAAACATTACCTGAAGCGCTGAAGTCAGTGGCCACAGCACTAGTGGAATATAAACCGCTGAAGCGAAGACAGCCAGAAGAGATGATGGACAATTCACAACCTATCGGTTAGAACTCGTACCGCCAGGTCTGACAGCAAACCCTCCGCATTAAATCCACGCCATGTACGTCATACACTCGTCACTTCCCTTCAAAACATGATCTTAAAACTTAAATCGAAATGTCCTGTCTATGAGGCATGAAATAAATTTTTACCAATTGAGTCGAGCTGTTTCATTCTCCAAAAATTTAAACCTAATTCTACACAGTGCATGAGTGTAGCATTATTATTATTATTATTATTATCATCATCATCATCATCATCATCATCATCATCATCATCGCTTAGAGCTGCCGTTCAGCCAGTGTCTCGAAAGTGTTCATGTTTACTGTTCGGTCGCTTTAATCGCAGTGGTTTAAATAGTGAATGTTAATAGTAAAATGTGAAAGGTAAAGAGATCCCGTTACAGGCCCGGTGTGGCCCAGAGGGTGGGTAGAGGTATAGCTCTACTCTTCCATGACCGCAGCACTAGAAGGGGGTGAGTGGTCAGCAGCACGCCCCGGCCGCACTTTACCCCCGGGAAAGACCCGGTACC
>Ga0136643_10017524_pt1 | contig 10780 bp, 7 predicted proteins | sample TergutLab28metaG_FD_96883 | JGI IMG/M metagenome (GOLD analysis project Ga0136643, IMG submission 96883) | Labiotermes labralis P1 segment gut microbial communities from Petit-Saut dam, French Guiana - Lab288 P1 (version 3) (version 3) | ecosystem: Host-associated > Arthropoda: Insects >... | reverse complement strand
TCAATAAGCACTAGGACGACCAGGATAATATACCTGGAATTGTAGAAGACGATAGCTAATAGATCATAATATAAGCTAGTATAGACATGCTACCACAATGCCAGTATAACAAGTGTTATAAATGAAAATTTTAGAAAAAGATAGCTAATATAGCATATTTTATTACAGACATGTTACTACACCATCATACCAACAAGATATAAGTAACTTTAGCATGAACTAATAGCTCCCTGAAAATGTTTTAAATGTAAAACGAAACATGCCGGAGATTTTAACTATTTTAACAAATTAAAGTTTTAGAGTGTCAAATGAAAAATTGTGCATGTGTTGGTGATTATTTGAATTTTAACAGCGGATTTTTGCACTCGGAATTTTTGGGGCGGGGTGAGCTGTTATACCGCCACTCCATTCATTGTTGCTTTTTCTCCGAGTAAGAGTGATATAACCAGGTTTCGTCCATGGTTACCAATCGGAACAGAAAAACATATTTGGTCGGACGACTGGCACCGGTAACGTTTTTGATCGGCGTTCAGGCATCTCGGTACCCACTTGGCTCAGAATTTCCGCATGTCCTAATCTTCGTGAATGATGGACCCAAACCGCTTACGTGAGATGCCCAGTTGCTCAGCTATTGAATTGGCCGAAATCTGGCTGTGTTCCAAGTTTAGCTCGTGAATTTGTTCAATGATTACCGGGGAGGTAACTCTTTTAGATCGTCCAGGACGAGGAGCATCAAAGGTGGAAAAATCACCACGTTTAAACTGGGTCACCCAGGTTTGACGGTTGCATAGATTGTGCATGTTCTCCTAATGTTTCTGTCAGAATGGCTGAATTTCCTCCATCGTCTTACCTTGCAGAAAAAAAACAAAAATGACAGCTCGCGTCTCCATGATGTTGAAATCGCGCGCGTCGCCTGACATGCTTCCTTTCAGCCTCTGTAACAACAGAACACTTGCAATTCGGCACACGAACAGACCCCTCTTTCCAACGACACTATCGATTCCGTCTACGACATCGGGAGGTAGGTCGGGGTAAGGACTTAACAGCACATCGTCCTAATTTAATTTTCTCATCAGAGTCACAAACATGTCATAACAAAAAGTTATGTAAGAATATGAACCTCTTTTCTTAGAAGAAATAAGATGATCCAGACCATCAGCTGATGAATCGGCCCGAGATATATCAGGCTATGAATCAACTTGTGTCTCAGACCTGGATGATAAATATCCTGAAACAAGCACATAAAACAAAGATGTAGCTGTGTTTAATTAAATTTCACGCTCTGAGGTGTTATGCTGTTGCGGTTTGGCGCCACACGGACTATAAGAATATGGCACTTGACTGACGTGATAAGCGCACTTCATTAACCGGCAGCATTTTTAAACAGTCCCTGGTAGCAGCTATGTACGATGCTGAATGGCCTTCAGGATCGTAGATACGCGAAAATGTTTGCTTCTGCCGGGAACTGAACCCCCAACGCTCAGTCGTTTAGCCCGAAAGACACTTACGTTGGTTAGTACGAACTAGCACCAAGCAGTTACCTCCAAATAAAATCTGTTTTAATACGATGAAAGAATTGTCTCACGACACGTGATTTTACACGCAGTTACCAGATAAATTTGTACTGTAGTTGACGGAAAATTGTAGAACATTATCACACTTTGCTATTCACTGTGATTATGTTGCTTTGATGGTTAGTGAATAACTGGGGAAAAATATTCTACTACTCCTGTTAAAACTCCTACTACTACTACTACTACTGCTGCTGCTGCTCCTGCTGCTGCTGAAATCCATATTACCACAAGAAAAACAATCCAGACAAAATTGTGAGAACAGGCCATAATAACATAAAAAAATTCGGAAGTCAGTAAATTACAACGAGTTTTATTTGTGATCTGGACCTCGTACGTTGCCTTTCATTATTATACCACAAGGTTTCCAACTCGTCGCTGTCGCTGTACTGTTACTGCAGTCGGTAGTGCTGGAACAGCGGCGCAAGGCATCCAAGCGATATAGCAACTTGGCGATCCTCTGTTTGGTGTACCAGCAATGCGGCAAGCTCCAGACTCCCATACCCTCTCCTTGAAGGAAGCGCTTTGTTTCTTTGCGCTGTTTTTAGGTGCGTTAGGCAACCCACAATAAAAGGCACTCGATTCGGACTGCAGACCTGAAGGAGCTCTAATATTAACAGCACCAAAACTGCGGCTACCGAAATTTGTTTTTCTTAAACAGTGACACAGCAAGGGGGTGTTTGGTCAGACGTGGACACGCGCGCGAATGGATACGCTCATTTTGCCGACAGGCAGCCAAAATTCAATTGTCATTGTTGTTAATTTAATCAAATTATCATGTCTTTGCAGTCATAAAGTGACAAACTAGAAGACACAAACAGAATACACAACGTGTCTTGTCCTACCGCTACGATTCTAGTCCTTTTATTTTGTGAAGTAATTATTCCTTAAGTAAGCACATTCTCTCCATGTAAACCTACAATAAATTTGCTCACCCTAAGTCAAAATACAGTATCTCGCCCTTCATCTGTTTATGATTTGTGCCATGGAAACAATATGTAACACGAAGTAGCTTCGAAATTTTTCTGAAATTCCTTGGTATAATTTACAGGACGTGCTACTGTAAATAAAGAAATGTACATTGACATCCTTCGTCGCATTAGGGATGCGGTATGTTGTAATCGCCCCGTAAAATGGAGAACCGACATGTGGTTTCTCCTTCACAACAATGCTCCTGCACACCGGTCGGTTTGGTCAAGGATTTCTTAGCAAACAACAATGTGACAACTCTGGAGTTTCCCTCATACTCTCCTGACCTGGCTGCAGCTGATTTTTAATTTTCCCTCAACTGATATCAGCATTGAAGGGACGGAGATTCAGTGATTTTTTACTGACACCATTAAGAATGTGGCGGAGAGCTGAATGTTATATTAAAATAGCTTAGAAGGCTTTCACAAAATGGCTTCCAGGAATGTTTCCATTAATTTTATAGCGATCGGCAGAAGTGTATATTTGCACAGTAGCACAATATGGAAAGAAATGTAGCTTAAATGATTGTACTGTTTCGTATTTCTCAGAAATAAAGGTGAAACCCTGAACATTTTGAAATTACCGACATCAAAATAAACCTAATTAATGACCATCACAGTTTTAGTTCATAATTTATAGTTCTTTCTCTTGTACTACAGTCAAAATAGGGCCTAGACCACCTAGCTTTGAAGTTTCTAGTTTACAGAAAATTAGACACACACTCACACACACACATATACACTCTGTATAAATCTTCTTTGTGAACAGCACGTGTCCGAGAATCCGACCTACACAACACACAGCAGACACAAGAAAGGAATATCCAAGTTCCCAGGGGCATTCTGTCACGCGACCCCAGCAATCAAACGGCCGCAAACCCGCTCATTAGATCGCACGGCCACCGGGATCGGAATTACATATGTTTAGTTGCGCTGAATTATAATTTATCCGAAATAAGAATGATCGCTAGATGTGCACATAAGCAGATAAAATTATCTGTAATTCGTATCTCGGAAATTTGGAGTTTCAGTTTACATACTACTAGCAAATTCTAAAGTCCGGTGAACATTCCATGATATATTCTGTGGAAGCAACACTGCTTAATATTTAGCCGATCGGGGTGAGAATTAATGGTGTAATAAATGAACAGTGTACTTATAGATTTGAGTTGGGAAATCAATCGCTCACAGATGCGACAAAGTTTCGAATGCCGACAAGAACAGTGCACTGCACTTACAAATATGTGCATCTCAGAAATTGATTTCCCTTTTGCCGTAAAGTAGCGGAGTCTATGAACTTTCAGTGAACTCCCCCGTGGCAAACAGTGAAATGCACTGAAAAATACGCACATTTTTAGATGTGTCAGCGGCCCTACTCTATATAGCCCACTATAACTAGGCAAACGTCCTCATTCTCGTGGAAAGTTTGGTTATACTTACGTCTTTGGTCAACGTGAAGTATTGTTCTGACTTCTACGCTGAAGAAGAATTTATATTATGGGTACGAGACACAGACTGCTGCTGAGTGTCCAATGTAAGGTGTGTTGGAAGTGTTAGAAAACCGTTTTTAGTTAATTTACGCGAGTTGAGCAATTTTGGCGAAAAACTATTTAGGAAAATTATTTAGAAATTTATTCTAAATTTCTGACGTACGTTGGGCTATATAAAGAAAGGCAAGACGAGTATTTGGGTCAACTACTAAATTCAAACCTTTTATTTGTTACATTTTGTTTGTGTAAATTGTGGTTATTTGTATATTTTTATTTTTAATTTAATATTAAATATTTTTGGGTTAATTCCTAAATTTTACTGACATAATTGACGCACTGTTGACTATTGATTGATGTCCCTGGAGTGTTAGATAAGCTAAGTGAGAAATATAGATGAGTGCATTGTGTATTTTATTTCGTTGTATGGCAGTGGAGTTTGCGAGATTTCTAACAGTCTAAAATTTTGTTGAAATATGATTGGTGGCAGCACAAAAATTAGTGACTTTGGCCCTGACGTTAATACCACGCCATTTTAAATTATAGTGTCTTCACGAGGCAGGTACAGTTGGGCCAGAGTACCATCACGGGAGGCATTATAATATTTTAGCGCATTGATTTGAAAACAGTTTTTTTTTTTTGGAAGAGGAAGAGATGAAATTATTAAATAAACAGAATTTTGTGGTAAATAAGACAGAGATCATGCAGCATAAATTAAAATGAAGTAAATTCCCTTCCTAACTAATTGTACAAATGAAATTTCTAGGGGCGTTTTTCTACACTGATTAAACTTCATACCTTCGGAGACTTCCCAACTACTGCATCCTGCAAATCGTCTACAACCTGGTAGGTCTTCTTACTCACGAAATATGCCTCCAAACCGTAAGACATTAGTGTCTGAAATTACAATAAATATTAATCTATAAGACCAGCAGACATTTCTAAGTGTGGGCTTTCTATGTTAGAACACAGATTGTTAGGGGCTTATTTCACCAAAATAAACACATAAAAAAACTAATGTAACGAAAATGTTATTTGAATTAGGTGTCTTGAACAAAAATTGCTTGTACTACATCTTATCTCAAGACATGTAAGTTAATATTTTTAGGCCGGTATTGCAGAGCGAAAATCACGAAAGAGTTAAGAACTGTTGAAAACGAATTAGGTTATAACGTCTATCGATGTTAGCAATCACACACTGGTAACATGGATAAACTTTATAAATATTACACGAACGGAGATTGCTTATATAAAGGACTAGTCTTCCTGACTTAGAGTGCTTCAAAACAAATGAGTCATTGGCTAACTTAATATTTACCCGACATTTTTCAAGATAGTTTTGGCCGTACGAAGCACGAACTTCTTCCGGTAGCTGAATCCATCTAGACTCTAGTTCCTTCATGCTAAACTCAAGATTAGTCATATTTGTTCTGTAACACAAGCAGAAAGCTGTATCTAATTAAAATTCACCACATTTCTAGTGAGTGCTCCACGGTGTGTAGCTGAGACTATCAATGATAATGAAACTCTTTGCAATTCTCCTAGTGTCTTGGGGCTAACATACCAAAATTGGTGACCATAAGGCCAGACAATAAAACTGACTTCCTCTTTGCCTCCATTATCCTTTCCTTGTACCTGTCCATGTTCAGACGTCAGCAAGCCCCAGGTCAGTCCAAAACCAAGAGACTGCGTCGATACAGTACGCTACCTCGAAGTGTCACCTGATGCAGAGTTGTATTCCTTGTCTCACATCAGTCAGCTTACAAACACGACATCTTTTAACTTTGCAGCTCAATCTTCAATGCGGAGCTGCAACTTTATCGAAATTTGGGCCGCATGTGGGCAACAATAAATTCAATACAGAGAACGAAGAATGTGTATGCATACAGCCTATGTAAGTATAATTATATCTGCATATTTCTATAAAACAATACAATAAAATTATACTGGAAATAAAAGGAAAAATTTGTAAAAATATAACCTCAATTCACCACATAAGATAGTATGATGTTAATTTTAAAATATTTTTACAAAATTAATTGGAAACGTAATGCATGTCACCGTAAATAAACATCACCTACTGGTTACAGATGAATAAGAATTAATATGAGTTTTACAAATACTGCGAGCGAATTTACCGATGGGAAGTGCGAGACTGGCTTTCAGATTTTATCTAAAATGCTTGGACAAAATTTCAGTTCTGAGTTCCACACAACAAAGGCAGGAGAATAGTTCATATCAACGTATGCCTGCAAACTCTTACGTACAGACCACAAATTCTACCGACATCAGTTCTTTAGATTTGCAATTGTGGAAGAATTTAAATCATCTAGCGTATTCAGCTGCATAAAAAAAAGAGACACTTCAACAACACATTTTTATGATAGCCATACAAATTGCAACGACCCCGTGTTTTTTGAAAGACTGGGATATTCCATGTACTGATTCAGCTGAAAATATTTTCGCATTTATTGTGAATTATGCCTTACATTAAACTGGGAACTTTTCTTGTAAATGGACTATGTGAATTGTACGGAACACATTACGTAATTCATGTGTTCACTGTTGAATACAATCTTTTAATTCAGATCAAAAACACTTATTTACAGATTAATAATTTTGTGAATGTGTTATTTATTTAAATTGAAAAAATGACACTCGACATTTTTCCAAGCATTTCAAATACATCCTGTAATTCATATTTTTCTTGTATTGCCATGACAATTTTAGTATTCCGCTAGTGAATCTTGTTGTAGATGTTCGAATTTTCTCGAGACACACCAAGCAACTCTGCGTGTGTCGCGATGCGCAATTGCACAAACGGTGCTTTAGACTTCTCAGCACACATTGCGCTTTTCTTTGAACATTCTGCTCTGTTTGCCTCGTTTTTTAAAGTAAACATATAAATATTTTTTGAATCGAATCGAAACACACTACAGCTCCTTTCCAGTCCTCTGCCTATTTGGATTAAATTTTCCAGTAACTCTGTTATTGTAGGAAAGAACATATATATATTTCCAATCTCAGTACGAGACAGTTAAAAGATTGCGTGAACGATCATTTGTGGACGAACACAATGCTACAAAATTAACAGTACTTGAGAAATAGTAAACAAACTACTTGCCTGAAGGGACCTGGTTGGAAATCATGTAGAGTAATTCCCCATTGCTTAAGCTCGAAGCGTAGCACATTGGCCAGAGCAGTCGCAGCGTGCTTAGACATGCAGTACACTCCGATACCAGGAAATATCAGGCGACCTAAGTAACAACAGGTACGTCAACGCGAAAATATACGATATTATAAAACCACAGCATTCGTCTACAAATGTATTGTAGTAGTGCCAAATGAGGATGCATATGTATTGTCAGAAATTGGCAGAATGTTCAGATACTTAAAAATGCAGACAGAGGGGGAAAAAATATTATGGAGGAAATATAAATTCGGAAGTTACTAAATTGACTACCACGTTTTCGGCCCCTCAGCAATATTTTTTTCATAAAGTTAAATCTCAAAACTTACCACTTAAAAGCCATCACCGAAGGTGAGTAGACCGGGACAGCGAGGTCGGTATAGCGACTCGCTACAGGCTGGACTGTCCGAGGCTCGAATGTCGATTGGAGTCGACATTCTACGCACCCGTTCTGAACGGCACTTGGGCCCACGCAGCCTCCTACATAAAGGGTATTGGATCTCTTGGCCAGGGGTAAATCTACCGAGGTGTGGCGTTGATAGTCACCCTCATCTAGGGCCTTCCTGCTCTAGGGTGAACTAGGGTGAAACAGCTAAGGTCATTTTTTAAAAAAATGATACGGGGAGAGATGCGCACACCATGTAAGCCTACCCACATATATTATTTATTTAGTTTATTAATTATTCAACAAACGCACTGCTGATATTTTAGTAAGTGTTCATAGGCCATTGATCTAGATTTATAACAAAATTTTATAAAAAACATAGAATTTAAAAGGCGCTACGTCACAGCCATTACATTTATAACTTTGGTTCTTAATTCAAGCATTCGTTTTCAGTTAATATTGCCACTTGTCGTTTCCTTGTAAAATTAGTGTCAAAGGTAACCCGCATTTTCTAAGAATTTCCTTACATTTAACTATTAAAACTTAGCTAGACATATACGTATATACATACATGTAATTATATCACCTCAAACACCAACTTGAAATTAAGTTCCACGTGGTCTTATTCTCACACCAACCATTTGCTCCACCACCGATAAGCTCAATACATTTGACAACGGAACCATTACGTTGGGCATCACAACCTTGATTTCATTTGTTTAGCTGTACCTGTAGCAGTTGTAGTGCAGCCAGCTTTACCAGGTCATGCTACTGTGGGTCAGAGCCTACAGAATTTAAAGTTCACAGAGATAAAACTTCCACCGCGCTATGGGACGTCGAAGTCCTCCAGGAGGTACACGTACCAAGTATTCGTGTGTTCGGCGTCCCTGTGAGTGGCAAAGTGACGAAGTGACATGACCTCTTCGAAACCCGCAAAATTTTCTGCGAAATTTGCTGTGCGACATTTCTTACACTTACAGCCGTAAAGGAACTGGAAAACTTGAATTTTTTACTGGGTTTGAAGTATTCTTATACTGAGTTTTCCTTATGGAAAATTCCTGAATGTAATTAAATACGCTCACGATACAACCTCCTGGGACAACACCTGCCTCCCTCCATCTTGCAGTTCCTACTAAATAAGATGCCATATACCGTAACTGTGTTTTGTTAGATTTGTTTCAAAGCTGTATGAGGGCTGTCCGTTGTGCCACCTATAGTAAAAGCAACTGAAGGTCTCCTTGTTCCCACAGCTATCGCCCAGTGTCGTATGACTGTTGGGTGAAGTTATCAAACCCAGGGTAGTTCTGGTACAAGAGAGTCGGTACGTGTTTTGGAATGCAGCTCCCACGGAACCGATACTCGTACATCTTGAATCACTGGCGGACCGCGTCAGTTAGGTCTTGTTAACAAACAAAATATTGTGCCAGCTCCGATATCAGAGCGGCTGTTAGAGTTTGATGGTATGGGCTTCTCCTTACTGATAACTGCTCGCAACCGAATTGTCACTGACCAGGTTTCAATTAATTTATGTATACTAGGAGATTTTTAGTCTAGGTTGGTATATATTTCTGAATTTGTCTTCGTGACATTTTGGTTGACTCTATGAAATATGATACTGTCACAATTACCTCGCGCGCCACCTACAAAATCTTTTTAGTACTTCACGTGCTCTTAGTCGATTTTTAGCATATTTAGTCGCGTTCGCAAAACTGCGAATTGAGATTATTTATTTCTTCATGTCCGTCTGTCTGTTCGTCTTCAACTTCACTTGCTCGGATTTAGTCGTCAACGAGTTTACTCGCTTTCATATTTAGACGAGGCGAGATTAAAAGCTGCTAGCTAGTACGATGTACAGTGGCCCCCGTATAATGCACCACTAAAGAATTCGCAAAATAAATTTCGTCGGCATAGCGCATGCTCTATTCTTCAGGTCTACCGTAATGTTGCCGACATTAAGGATCAGCGTGTCGCTGTTCATCATGCCAGTAATAACCTTGCAGTGAAAAACATAACTTTGGTAATTAGGCCGAAAATTCTGCCGCTGCTCGATTTTGCGCTACAGGAGAAATGCATGCTGCACAAGTTTCAATGTTTGTGGCCAGTACAGTACACAGTACAGCTACTGGCTGTCTGGGCCCGATCAGACTTTCTTATTAGTGCGTGGCATTGCATAGAACGTGCCTTAACATTTCCTCCTTTACCTACGAAACTGCAGGCTTTATGACTTCAGTCATGAAGATGTTGAGAAATACGTTGAAGGTCACAAACTGCGGTCTTGTTTATAGAGATATTTTTTCCCAGTTTTCCGTAAGATCAGGTGCCACTTCCCCATCCGTTTCTTGTGCACTCAAAACGAAGCCAATCGTAGGTAACTTTTATTATGACAGTAATATAAGTTCCAAAAATGTGGCCCTCAGCAGTAAAGCACAGCATTGCCGCTACACGCTGCATTTCATGATCGACGATTGAAAATTTAAATCCTTTTGCACCTTTTGCATCATCATCATACATTCACGGCACATAAAAAGAAGCCGTCTTCTTTTCCACATTTTATATAAAACAGAAATTAGGTCTTTTTCCCTCTTCTGAATAATGTATAGTCTGAAGTCTAGCAGCGCTTCTTGAAAATCCACCGGAATATTTCGAGAGATGGATGTTTAATGTGGCACTGCAGTCTTCACAATGCCTGATTTTGTGGCTTCACCCTTAGTCTTGATTTAAAATATTCAATTCAGACCGATCTGGCAGCTCTGTTACCTTTACTTGTGTTTCGCACCCGCTTAGCAAAAAGAAATACGACGGAATGTAGAACTGCAACTTTCTCACTGGGCGACCCTTCAATTTTGGGGCACTGTGGATCTGCTTAAATTTAGTTGTCTTGGAGGAAAGTAATGAAACATGGTTATTCCCTAATGTACGAAATTTTGCCTCAGTTACTGTAATTTCACATTCTGCTACTCAATTTTCTTGCTTCGTTTCTTATTCAATGACATTTATTTATGACACTCGGTTATAATAACGCGGTTCTGAAGACACTGCAAATTGGCCATTTCCTACGACGTTTTGAATTTGAAGTAAGGTGTAGAAATTAAAATGCACTTAAGTGTAACAGTAAGAGCGTATTAAACAATGAACAGACGTTCATAGATAGTCTGACAATGCTAAAGACAACTACATAC
>Ga0136643_10017523_pt1 | contig 10780 bp, 6 predicted proteins | sample TergutLab28metaG_FD_96883 | JGI IMG/M metagenome (GOLD analysis project Ga0136643, IMG submission 96883) | Labiotermes labralis P1 segment gut microbial communities from Petit-Saut dam, French Guiana - Lab288 P1 (version 3) (version 3) | ecosystem: Host-associated > Arthropoda: Insects >... | reverse complement strand
ACGCGTGTGTGTGTGTGTGTTTATCTTCCACAAGTGTGGCCGTAAGTCGCATAACATAAAATGACGGTCCACATGCAGACTGCGGGCAGCAGGCTGAAATCCCTGTTCTAGATATATGCGCTATATTTACATTCAAGCCTTTCAGAAAGAAGCTCTATTTCCGTCCTCTAGTTAAAACCTTCGAAGGCCCATCCACCAGTCGTGCCACAGTTGGCGATTAACTTTGCTAATGAGCCCAACTTAGTGTTTCTTCCCACTTTATTGAAGAAGGTAGCAGATCCAGTTTTCGAAACGCTGTTTATTATGTTCGTATTTTTTAAATGCGCGTGGTGGCTAAAGTCCAAAATCTGACTGGCTCTGTACCTGATAATACATCATCGGGATCCTACACAGACGAAGACCAGCTGCAGCTTGTTAGCTTACATTCCAGCCCGGGTACGCTGAATCTAGGTAATTTTACCGGATACTGATTTCTGAGGCATCCGGTAGAGTTTGCTCTCGAACTGTAACATACCGACTACTCCACGTATTGATTTCCTTCTTCTAAAACGAGATCTCGTTGGACGATGGAGGTCACTCACAATGTCAACAGCAGGTCATTACAGTAATATTTTGAAATGGACTTCGTATACTGCCTTCCCAGAATATTAATGAGAACTTGTACTCTCTCGCCGTTATGCGCTATTTTCATAACCAACCATTATAAGAATTTCCTTTGAAAGTTACAGGCCTGTATACAAAGGGATAAAGAAATCTGTTATCAAGAGAAAAACATACCTTCCTACGCCAATTCCATTCAATTACGTGGCTAAAATGTACGTGCAGTGAAGAAGAAAACTCACATCATATGCGGTGATGTGGTCGGTCTAGAAGTTAAGCGCAGACAATTCTAAGCACAGCCGCGTTTTCAGAAAGAGTGACGAAAGGTCATGAACTGAGAATAAGTAAAAAACGGTAAGGTTAAAGCGATCCTTTTTCAGGCCTATTCAGGCCTAGAGGGTTACAGAAAGTTGAGGCTCCTAGATTTAAAGACAGAATATGACAGTGGAAAGATTTTCAGCCCTACGCACCGGCCGCCTTTATCCCGCCAGGAAATATTGCTGGTACTAATTTCTGTAAGACGCTGATTCGAGCCCAAAGCCGTAGTGCAGACGGAAGGATTATATCAATGAAAAATTCTGAAATCATCGGGAATTGAACCCGCGTCCTTACGGTTTGTAGCGCAGTGCCTCAACCAAATGCACAGCAGTTAGTGACTTTTTTCGTCTGTGTGTCTATGTATATGTATGTATGTATGTGTGTGTGTGTATGTATGTATGTATATATGTATGTGTGTGTGTATGTATGTAAATATGTATGTATGTGTGTATGTATGTATGTACGTACGTACGTATGTATGTATTTGTGTATGTATGTATGTACATATGTATGTATGTATGAACATGTGTATGTATGTATGCATGTATGTATGTGTGTGTAAGTTTGTATGTATGTGTGTCTGTATTACGTATGTATGTATGAACGTATGTATGTATATGTGTGTGTGTGTATGTATGTATGTATGTATGTAATAACTCCAGAACGGCTGAATAAGTTGAAGTAAAAAATGACATTTAAATTTTTTTCTATTTGGATAGGAAAATTTTAGTCACCAAATTTGTAGAGAAACATAAAACATATCATTTTATGTTTAATACAGTCATATTCGTTATACGATAATTCAAGGAGAAAGACACCACGCCTGTGTTAAAAAACCTGCATGCAGGACAGGCGAAAAGTGTCGCCCGGTCACATCCATCCTACCACATGAAGAAGAAACTAAAGCCTTCATTACGTTTAGGCTGCGTATAAATCAGATTTGTAATCCCTTTAATGTAGAATTGCATTTCAATACGAATTCCAAGCACACATTAAACAGGTAACGTAAATAGCTTTCTTCTAATGCGAGCAGCAGCAGTGAAAGTCGGATCCTTCCTACTGATTGCTTATTCAAGCCAGTTACAATTTGCCTTTGTTTCAACAGTGAATATACGAGTATGCAGTCCAATTTATCATCATATTTTAAATCAATATAATCGAGGTGTAGTGGCTGCGCGGTGTAAGGCGTGGGTCTGCGGCCGTTCGCTTGCTGGGATTGTGGGCTCGAGCCTCGCCGGGGGGCAAGAATGTCGGTCTCTTGTAAGTGTCGTGTGTTATGAGGTAGAAAATATCCGCGTCTCTCTAAGAAGTCCTGCCCAGTGTGGTGTCTCTGTGATCGTGATGCCCAGTACAGGCTGTTGCGTCATGAGAAAAAAAAATAATCGAAGTTTTTTTTATATCATAATGTTGCTTATTACGTTTAGTGAAAACCCTAAATTTCACGGGTTATCAAAAATGGGCAAGCTTATGTCTCATAGAATATCAAAGTCTCTTTCTCACAGTAGCCACGTTTCCTATTCCTACAGCCCAAGCAGCATGAAAAACACAGATGTTAACACGTCAGTCTTACTTCTGCTGAATGCGCATCTTACAAGGCAGTGTTCTGTATCTTTATCCTCTTTTTCATCTCGCAGAAGCAATTCAATGCATCTGCATGACTAGGTTTAGTCACAAAGTGACGATATCAGTAACGCTATACGATGCAACACATGACAAGCCCCAGTGTTACCAATTCACACCCTTTGATGGGTTGTTTCTCTTCCTTGTAATAACTGTATCCATTGCAGTCTTAATGTTTTCTTAACAAACGCTATTATTTCTTTGGAAAGTTTCATTGTTAATTTTACAACACCTCGAGAGGAACACACAGTTTCTGGGGTTGAAGTAGGACATATATGAATTCCTGCTGACGACCGGAACGAATCAAATTCCTCCAGAGTTTCTAGTAGAGGTCTGTTGTGTTAAATAGAAAATGTACAGCGCCGTAAGAGCCCAGAACTAACAGCCGTTGCATGAAGGACGGGCAGATACTGTCTTGAAACAGTTGCAGCCAGCAGATATGTTCATCCTCCTTCAGACAATAGTACTTTGCGAAGAGGATCCACTGAATGAGATTACAGGAACTCCGCAGGGATATTAGGAAAAAAACATGAAAGCTTCCGCAACATTCTGCAGATTCGTGGGAGACTGCTGTGTAGTCTGATCAGACACTCTGAACTGGGAGTACAGGCGAGTCGGTGTCGGTAATGGATGACTGTGGTTCATACCCCGCTTGGTCAGACTTTTTTTTTTTTGCCTGCTCAATATCCAGACAATTAACCTTTAGACGCCTAACGTCAACTATAGTTGACGTACCGCACCGCTAACCTCCAAAGTTGCTTTTTATATATTTATTCAACAAATATAGGTACCGAGTATTTTAAACGTGGTATATACTCTCCTTTTTTTCTCTTCAAAATGCAGTTTGTTTCATAATTCTAACGTATTTGGTTCCTGTATTATTCACATTTTATACACAGGGTGTGCTAAAATTAAAACAATAATTCCGGCGCCAAAACGTTAACATATAACGTTCTCTTTCCGGATAATAAAGCAATCGGAAACGAAGACAAAACCAAGAGTCTTCTACAGGTTGTCTTTTTATCGAGTCCCTGAACACAGAGGTTATAACGGACAGATGCAGATTATACATGTCATAAAACTGCTATGCACGATGACACAAGAGGGACTCTCTTTGGTACCGAGCTTATACATGCGTGGTGTTAACAAAACTTACTTATATCCCCCAACAACCACATACAGTTCTATTGTAATCTGACGCTTGGCATTCATTTGTGAACATTTACCAACATGCCTGTCACTACTGTGAGCAGTTGCACAAAAACCTAAAGTGCAGAACGTCAAAGGCGAATGTGTTAACGTTTCTTGTTTTACGTTGCGAAAGATTCCGCTTTAACAACCGAACAATCGTCACCTAGTTCGCATTAAAGAAGACCTTTAGCGATCATTGCATCAACCTCCTACGCGCCACAGATAGACGTGGTTACGGATATCTTTGACAAAATTATCAAAACACAAGTTAAAGAGCAAACATCAGACTTTCTCCTGCAAGGTTTTTTTTCTTTCACGTTTAGACAATAGCCTGATGAAGACCCGCATTGAGAAATAAAATGTACGTCCTAATTACAGACCTCCAGAAAATTAATGACTTCTAATAATTTCTGTGCCTTTCACATTGCTTCTATTCATAAAAGGAACTTTAAATGCTGAAACTTATTTCTTTATGTAAGCAAAGTCCCTTCCCGCACTGCAAAATGTTTGTAAAACTGGAAGCGTATGAATTACAAAATAACTGAAGCATTTATCCAAAATCTTATCAGTTTCACTTAACAAATATTTAAAACAATTCAAATGGCATTGCGATAACGCATTAGCAATTTTCTGTTCCCAGCAACTGTTATATAAAGCACATCTTCATTTCTTGTTCCTGTTCTCCCTTAGCCTCATTCGTTTTTTTGCTTATTGGCAAGACACAGTGCTGCGACCTAGATTCAGCAGTGTTCTACATTGTTTTTGGCACAGGGTAAGTAACGTGTTTGTCACTTCGAGAACGACTCTAACACATCAAATTTGCATTCGCGAAGAAATGATGAGAACAGTGAAATCATGGCTTGTGTGATAACACTGGGTTCAGATTCTGTTGTTTTTCCATCGGCTATCTAGAAAGAATAAAATGCACAGGACTCCAATTTTTCTTTCTGTTTTGTTCAAATTTGGTCTCTCGTAGTGGGAGAAGGACAGAGAAACGTGGCCAGGAACGGAATGTCGAGGAAAATATTTGGACCTAAGGGGAGGAAGATGAGAGTGGGAGGAACTACATTATGAGAAGATTCTTGATTTGTAGTCTACGTCATTATTACAAACACAAGTAAATAAATACAGATAAGATGGATGCAGCATATAGCACACATGGAGCTAAATAAAATTAATCGAGGATTACTGTTGGAAAATCTTAAGAAAATAGGTTACTTAGAAAAAGACCGGCGTTAAGGAAAATATGATACTGAAAGTGATTCGGTTGGATGGGTTTCTGTGGACTGTCCCAAGGACACGGACCAGTTGTGTCCTCTTGTCAGCTGGGTTTCATGAAGTGACAATATTGTCTTATTTATCGACAAAATACCAGTTTCTCTGGAACGACTCCTGGTTTATGGAGTTAGTTAAACAAAACGAGTTATTCCTATATCTAACTGAAGTTGAAAATTCTCGTCTTCTGTTGAGCTTCTGAATTATTTTAACACATTCTTTACCAAATGACACAATTTTACTAGAAAATCGTATACTGAATCACAGAAAATTCCATAGACTGGAAGGCACCTACATTTCCTGCATGACGAGAAACTTAAAAGACTAGTTACAAGTTTATGGCGAACATCCTTTGAATCTATTATAGAAAAATTCTGCACTGAAATAATTAGACAACGAACAGCTGTAAAAATTCCATTCTCACATCCCGATAATTCCAGATTCCTGTTTAGACCTACATAATCGTAAACTAAGTTGAGGACCATATGTAATTTTCTGACAAAAAGTGTCAACACTATTACACACAACACCAATTAATGTGGCCATTAGACATGAACGACGCATTCTGAACTCCTTCCTATTGGAGCGAGTTACCGTTCACAGAGAGGGAATTACTAGCTTACCAAGCGTTATGAAACAATTAAGACTTATTATGAATAATACGAAATTCTAGAAGGCATCACGGATGCGCACAATTCCCAACAAGACAGGAAATGTACATAGAAAGTAACACTAAAGCACTGTGGAAAAGGAACAAGTATTACATATTCTGAGTGTGTGTCTGTAACATTAGTCATCCAGCACGTCAAGCGCATGTGCCGTGTTATACAGGGGTGCTGATACGTTCTTAGCCCGACCAGGAAGGAAACAAGGTAATGTTCCTGTCAGAATGGAGAGAATTTCCTCCGGCGCCTTGCCTTGCAAGGAGAAAAAAAACTTGATGACAGCTCGCGTCTCGATGTTGAAATTGCGCGCGTCCCTGACATGCTTCCGAGCTTGTTTCATTCCCGGTAGGGCTAAGGACTTATCAGCACCCCGGTATTATTATCTGTGACTTGACCGGTTCTACTAAATTTTCCCAAATGATCTTATAAACTGCACGATTTTCGGATATAAAATATACTTTTTGATTTTCGTTGCAAATTTTGTCTGAAAATGTTTCTCTTTCTAAGAATACCGCGAGATATTATTAAAACTGCAAGCAGGTCTTCACGTAAAGTACCTGCTGTTTTTGTCAGATCTTAATGAATATCGGCAAGTTTTCGAAAAATCTTCAAACATCAAATTTAATGACAAACGATCTAGTGATAGCCGAGTTGTTCCATGTGGAAGAACGGTCAGACGGACAGACATTACGGAGCTAATAATCATGTTTCGAAATCTTACGAACGCCTCTAAAAATCTGGCAGATGCCTTAAAATTCTAGGGGCCAGCCGGCGGCCTTGAATCAAGTTCTATACTGGGACGCCAAAAATTTTAGATTCCACCGTACAAAATTTAGTCACGGGGCAATCTAACTCCCAGTGTTTGTTCACCGCTCTTCTAAAACCCTTTCTTAGTGCTCAAGGAAATGAAGTTGGCAATGCTGCTTTACTCTTTGTGTTAAATTTTTAAAGCCTCGTGGCTAATATATGCACCGTCAGATATGACATAAAAAGCTTTGCTTTTTATGTGTACCTAAACATTCTCATAATAAAGACACATTTGTGTTTTTCTTTATTGAGCTTTCACCGACTGGTCTTTCCGATGTACCTACAGCTTGTTCTCTGTGAGGTAGATCTAAATTATGTATATAAGGTAAAGTGATCCTGTTACAGGCCCGTTGTGGCCCAGAGGGTGGGTAGAGGTATAGCTCTACTCTTCCATGACAGCGGCACTAGAAGGTGGTGAGTGGTCAGCAGCACGCCTCGGCCGCACTTTACACCCGGGAAAGACCCAATACCCATTTTACAGGAGGCTGGGTGGGCCCCAGGGTCGGTCTGGACGGGCGGAAAATCTCGTCCCCACCGGGTTTCGATCCCGCACCGTCCAGCCCGTAGTCAGTCGCTATACCGACTGAGCTACCGGGCCCACAAATTGTATGTATATAAAATACTGATAAATTTCGTTCTTCAAACCATAAATTAAACAGTTATTTTTACTAGCCTTGAAGAACGCAAGTAAATTACTAATAACAACGCACATAAGGCTACTTATTTTTAGTGCTTTTTGTACCTTGTGTTTGTATCCAAATTGATTCATTATAGATGTTTCAGTGCCTATTTGTACGAAGTGCTTCTTCATGCAATAGCATGGTGCAACAGATCAGAATAAGCATGTTCATAACAACAACTGTTTTCTAAATGAGGTGTTCAACTTCACCGTTTACCTGCACTTTTTTTTTGCTGATTCACGGGCACAACACCAGAGGTAAAGGCGAGGTTGGTCTCGTCTGCCATCATGTTTTATTAAAAACAAGTCTCGAGTCATTATGGAGTTATTCAAGGAGGACATCCTGGCAGAAACCCAGAAAGCCAGGCCAAGGGTACTTACATTCTTTTTATATGGAACTCAAAAGGTTATATCCTGTCTCTTTATAGAACCAGCGAGACACTTCAATTTACTTGCAAGTTATACACAAATTACAAATATTTCAAATAAAAGTTATTTGCCTTAATCAGGCTTATATTTCGGACTGTAAAAGAGTACGTTGTACGTAAAACTGTTTTATCAGGAGAAGGGAGAAGACTGGATTTGCGCTTCATGTTGGAAGTGGTTTGTATTGAACCCTTATGGCCCTACCTTTAATTCAGCCCGAATTTCTAAGTAAAAACACGCCACTCAATACTAAATTTCATCGAAATCCATTGAGTCATTTGAAATAAAGTGCCATTATTTAAAATAAAAAGCTGTCCCTGTGTTCACAAAGAAGGCACGTGGCTCTTCCAAAACTTTAGTTCTAGATGAGCACGATATGAGATTCACGCCCCGGCCGTTGTTCCCTCAGCGAAAGATCCTGCGGTGCCCTTCAACAGAAAGCTTACTGGGATTCACAGACGGTCTGGACGCTACGGAGAAGAGATAAATCTGTTGACTTTGCCTGAAAGTGAAAAAGGATCCCTAGACCTTCCAGCCTATGGCCTAATCAGTACGCCGACTGATATATGCCGGCCCTAAGTGCATTTATTTCGTACAAATGCAGCCTATAATGGAGTAAATTTGCTGTCTAACACAACTATATGGTGGAGATATATATATATTATATTATTTATTACATAGAGAACAACTACATGTTTCGGCGCTAAATAATGGCCATCTTCAGGCTGTATATGAAACACTTAGAAAGCAGTTATACAAATATATATATGTACGGGCTACTTATATGGGAACCACCACCTTCCCATATAAGTAGCTCATAGATATATGTTTGTATAACTGCTTTCTAAGTGTTTCATATACAACCTGAAGATGGCCATTATTTAGCGTCGAAACATGTAGTTGTTCTCTATGTAATAAATAATATAATATATATCTCTCCACCATATAGTTGTGTTAGACAGCAAATTTACTCCATTATAGGTTATTATAAAACACAACGGGGATGACGAACCTTATGATGTGCAATTGCAGGTTATGCAAATAGTTAATCCGTCGCGTCTACAGAAGCTACCAAGAAAATACGTATAATCATCACGAAAGAGGAACGATGACTTTTGACGGAATAGAAGCGATCGTATCACCGGCTGCAGATGATGATCACAAACAGTGATTTCATTATGACTGTCCTCACTTCAGCACAAGAAAACCCCTGCTGTTATGGCACCCGGATTTTTCCGGATGGAAATATCGCTTACGTGTAAGGCTGTGGCTGTAGACGGCAGCGATATTCAGTTAAACGCTTCACCTTTCTTTACCCACAAAATAAGACGTTACAACAGAAAGGAACATCGCTGGGTGGGGGTGCCAAATTTTTGCGTGCGGGGGGGGGGGATCGCAAGTCGTCACAGCAAACGACTGAGTCTGGCTATCTGTCTCGTTTTTACGACACACCCATAAGAATAAAAGTTTGAAACCGAGACACGTAGATGTACAAGATGCCATGGGAGAAAGGAAAAATTCTCGGAAAATGCAGACACTCGACGTTTCTCTCCATTGCACAGTCTCTAACTGGGATTCAAAGAGAATAAAATCAAGTGAATGGCAAGGCAAGAAATAGTAAGTTTAACGCAACTTTGAAACGCACTCGAGTTTCATAGTTGCCGTGGAAAAGCAATAAGCGTAACGTACTCTCATCTTGATTATATAGCCTTAGTTACTTATCTTGAAAAGCTCATGCTGCGTTATATATTGTCATTTGTTGCCTTTCCGGCTGTACAAGGTTTTTTCCACATTATCTCACGAATACATGATTCTCGAGAAAAAGTTATCAAATATGAAACGTGTGTTCTGATTCTTTGTACAACTTTGTCTGTGACTTTTCTGATTCTAAGAAAAATTCAGTGACACGTTGTTATAAATGTACATAACGCTCATTTGCAACAACTGTGTCACAACTCAAAATGTGTGATTTTTTAGGAGAGACATTTAAAGGATTTGAAGTGCTATAATTTTCTATGAGTGCAACGACGACACAACTGCCCACCAGCGGCGAGTTTTGCAAATTCCGTTATGACACTTTACCTGTTAAAAGTGCGTCTGCAAACGTTTCTTTCTATACCAATGATTCAAAAATATCAAATTTTGAGTCTTGACATTTTTGTCGCAAATGAGCGATACGTCTTCGTCAAAAGTACCCATTATTTTTGCCATATATAAATTAAACTTGAATTTTCTCGACAGATTTTTTTAAAATATTCAAACACTGAAAATCCGTCCAGTGTCAGCCGAGTTGTCCCATGCGGACCGATGAATAGACTGACAGATATGACGAAACTAATAGTCGCTTATCGCAATTTAACGAACGCACCTGAAAGCGTCTATTTTAATTTTGGACCTGACACAAGAATAGAGTAAAAAAAGGCAATCTTAACAGACAATGTAAAATCTGACTTGACACGATGACATATATATCAAAATGATTCAAATGGGAAGAACTCTGTCATGTTTTGGAAGGACAATGTTTGAATCTTGGCTGATACTCCAACAATATTGATTATTATTTTTTCTTGTGATATCCCTCTATATCTTCAGGAAAATATCGGAAGAGTACCATAAGTTACGTGACACCTAGTCACGTTCACATTCGTTCCAGTTCACTAGTCACTGTCGCCCATCCACAGGACCTGTACACATACGATGTCCATATTACGCAATTGCAAGTAACGCAATATCAAACACGATATTTTTAAAACCGTAAAAAAAAATTGGATTAACTACATTTCTGAAAGGCTTTACGAATTTTTCCTTGCGGGAATGAAAGCGCCATTGGACGAAGGTGCTGGTAGAATACTGCTGGGCGATAACACAGGCGGCGGGATAGTCATGTTGTGGTATGTCAGATACCGAGTGTGTTGGATTTTGGATTTCAGCTGGACTGCCTTGTATATACATAGAGATTCGACCATGCTTGTGCGCAGTACCGCATTCAGCTGCATCTTCCGGAACGTGCATATTGCGTAAGCCAGGCATTGTCTATATGCATATATGAACTAAAACTAAACTCCGTGGCCTTAGCCCGCACGCGAACTATACCGACAGAGCGGCCGCCGCCGGTCGGCCAAGTTAGTGCCAACTTTTGCGGATAGAGGGGTGTCACGTGGTCAGCGCAACGGGTCCCCACAGCCGTTAATCTCTGTTT